>Ga0075163_10006303_pt1 | contig 15701 bp, 3 predicted proteins | sample JI1023141ADNA_FD_71478 | JGI IMG/M metagenome (GOLD analysis project Ga0075163, IMG submission 71478) | Wastewater effluent complex algal communities from Wisconsin, to seasonally profile nutrient transformation and Carbon sequestration -... | ecosystem: Engineered > WWTP > Effluent > Algae... | reverse complement strand
CCTCCGCCACCGCCTCCCGCCGCTCCTGCGGCAGCTATGACAGAAGCAACGATGGCGGATGCCGACGACGAATACAGCAAAGGTGGTAAAAAAGGTGGTTCTCCAAAAACAAAACAAGAACCTGAAAAGCCACAGATGCAGGATTTATCAGGCGTACAGGCACGAACAAACTTGAGCGAAACCGCTTTCTTTTTCCCACAGTTGCAGACCAACGACAAAGGCGAAACCGTGCTGACGTTCACCATGCCGGAAGCGCTCACACGCTGGAAAATGCTTGCCTTTGCGCATACGCCCGACCTCAAAACGGGAATGTTGACCAAAGAAGCCGTAACGCAAAAAGAACTCATGGTGCTGCCGAATATGCCGCGCTTTGTGCGCGAGGGCGACAACATCACGCTTCCCGTCAAAATCAGCAATCTCGCCACGAAAGACCTCACGGGCGCAGCAGAGCTGAAACTCTTCGACGCAAGCACGATGCAAGAACTGAAATTGTCACTATCGCAAAAAGCCTTTACGGTTGTGAAAGCACGCAGTACCGTCGTTTCGTGGACAATCACCGTTCCGGAAGGCTTGCAAACACTGCTCTACCGCGTGGTAGCGAAAGCGGGCGATTCTCTTTCGTCCTTCTCCGACGGCGAAGAGGCGATGCTGCCTGTGCTGCCAAACCGTATGCTTGTTACCGAAACGCTGCCATTGTATGTTAGAGGGAGCAGCAATGGTGCGCAAACGAAGAATTTTGAATTGAAAAAGCTGACAGAATCCCGCAAATCGCCAACGCTTCGTCATCAGAAATTGACGCTGGAAATGACCTCTAATCCCGCTTGGTATGCCATTCAAGCGCTGCCGATGATGATGGAATATCCTTATGATTGCGTGGAGCAGACGTGGAACCGCTTCTACGCAAACTCCATTGCGACACATCTTGCAAACTCCAAACCCCGCATTAAAGCTGTCTTTGAGCAGTGGAAGCAATCACCCGATGCGCTGTTGTCCAAACTTGAAAAGAACGAAGAACTAAAATCGCTGCTCTTGCAAGAAACGCCGTGGGTGATGGACGGCAAGGACGAATCCGAGCACAAGCGGCGCGTGGGCTTACTCTTCGACCTAAATCGCATGAGTGATGAACTTGGCAGCGCTCTCAAAAAACTGGAAGAACGTCAGACGGGCAACGGCGGATTCTCGTGGTTTCCAGGCATGGAGCCAAGCCGCTTTATGACGCAATATCTCGTCTCCGGCATGGGGCATTTGCAAAAACTCGGCATTACCTTTCCCGCGCAAACGACCTTTGCAAGCCGTTTGGAAGCGATAAGCGCCCGTGCGGTGGATTTTATTGACCAAGAAATTGCAGTTGAATACGCTCGGCTCAAGGCGCAGATTGGTTTTAAGCCAGAAAATGAGTATTTGAGTTATGACGCGGTGCAGTATCTCTACGCCCGTAGCTTTTTTGTGAGGAAACCCATTCCAAGCGGCACGGAGGAGGCGTGGGCATTTTGGAAAAAACAAGCCGCGAAATACTGGACAAATCAAGGTTTGATGGGGCAAAGTATGATTGCGCTTGCGCTGCACCGTTTTAATGAAAAAGACACGCCCGCTCTTATCATCAAGTCCTTCCGCGAACGCGCATTGCATTCGGACGAAATGGGAATGTACTGGAAAATTGATGGCGGCTGGTGGTGGTGGCAAGCACCGATTGAGACGCAAGCATTACTCATCGAAACCTTTGGCGAAATCCCGCAAGACAAACAAGCTGCGGTGGATGTGGAAGACATGAAAGTTTGGCTACTGAAGCAAAAACAAACAACCGACTGGAAAACCACCAAAGCCACTGCTGAAGCCTGCTACGCGCTTTTGCTGCGCGGTGCGGACTGGCTGGAATCTACGAAACTGGTGGAGGTAACACTCGGCGGGAAACCTGTGGAGCCGAAAAAAATGGACAACGTGAGTATTGAAGCGGGAACGGGCTATTACAAAGTCTCGTGGGGACGCGGTGAAATCACGCCGGAGATGGGCAAAATCACGCTCAAAAAAGACGATGCGGGCATCGCGTGGGGGGGATTGTACTGGCAATACTTCGAGCGATTGGATAAAATAACGCCCGCCAAGACCCCGCTGGCGATTGACAAAAAACTCTACCGTCAAAACACCACTGCCAAAGGCTTAGAGTTAGAGCCAATTACCGCAAAGACACTGCTCTCGGTTGGCGACCTCGTGAAGGTGCGTGTGGAAATTCGCACCGACCGCGCAATGGAGTATGTCCACCTGCGCGATATGCGTGGTGCGGGTTTGGAGCCGGTTACGGTTCTTTCGCGGTATATGTGGCGTGACGGCTTGGGGTATTACGAAACGATGAAAGACGCATCGGCGAATTTCTTTATCGGCTGGCTGCCGAAGGGCGTACACGTCTTTGAGTATGCACTGCGCGTGAGCCATGAAGGGCAATTCCAAAACGGCATCACGACCATTCAATCCATGTACGCACCGGAATTTTCGAGCCATTCAGAAGGCGTAACGGTGCGGGTTGGGAAGTAGATGGGTGTGCTGTAAAAATGGTAAACTTTTTGAAGCCTGTCCTCTTAACGACAGGCTTCATTTTTTTAACAACATTTTTAACAAATATGACTTTTGGGCACTAGGTTTTACGCCACACCTTTCGTATCTTATTGCCATTATGAATTGCCTCATTTATTGCCTTTTTGGGATATTGTTATGCAACGCTATTACCGTTTCTTGCTATGCTTTTTGTGCGCATTTTCTTTTGTCTTTCCTCTTCACGCGCAAGCTCCGGCGTGGGTGGATGCACATTCCTTTGGTGGTGCCAATAACGACAAAACAAATCACGTTCTTTTGGATGCGGGCAATAACGCCCTCTATGTCTGCGGAACATTTCGCGGTGCCAACGTTGATTTTGACGCATCGGTAGGTGCGGCAAATCTCACAAGCAATAGCGGTGGCACCAATGACGATATGTTTATTGCGAAATACAATGCCACAACCGGTGCTTATATTTGGGCAATATCAGTCGGCGGGACTACCAATACGGACGCAGCTATTCGCATGGCGCTGGACGGCGCAGGCAATGTGTATGTATGCGGCACTTTTAGCGGAACAGCAAATTTTAACCCGTTAGGCGCACCAAACAACAAGGTTGCCGCGGGAACACAAGACATCTTTTTTGCCCGCTACAACCCCACCGGCTTATGCGATTGGGCAACAACCATTGGTGCGGCAGCAACGGCATCGGCAGCGCTCGACATCACTGTTTCCGGCATTGACCTGTATGTGACGGGACGCTTCACGGGCAGCATCAATTTTGGCGGCGGCAATCTTATGTCGGCAGGAGTTGATGATATTTTTATCGGTAAATATGCCACTGCAACGGGAGCGTACATCAATGCAATCAAGGTTGGCGGCACGGGTCTGGACACCGGAGAAGGAATTATCGCCGATGGCGCAGGAAACGTGTGGGTAACCGGTACGCTGAATGTAGGCGGAGCAGTCAATTTTAATCCTCTCGGCGCTATTTTTAATCGCACCTCTGCGGGCAACACGGATGTTTTTGTTGCAAAATATGACGCGACGCTCAATCTCGTCGGTGCAAACATAGCTTGGCTTATTGGTGGAGCCACTACCGATGCTGGTAAATCCTTAGCGGTAGATGCTTCCAATAATCTGTACGTCGTCGGTGAATTTTCTGGTGGCGTTATTGACTTCGATCCGTCTGGAGCATTCGCCACTCGTAGCAGCAGTGGCGGTGCGGACGGGTTTATTGTTAGTTACACCAGTGCGGGTGCTTTTCGCTGGGTAACGACCATTGGTACGACTGTGGGCGACCTTTTGGATGATGTTGCCGTTGCAGGAGGTAATGTCTATGTCTGTGGTGGTGCGGGTGCCGGTCCTCTCGACCTAGATGGAGATATTAACTTTACGACTACCATTGGTGCCGGACCGACAATAGATGCGTATTTTGCATGGTATGATGCCGGCACGGGCGCATACAAGCGTGGCAAACGATTTATTGGTGCCGGCGGTTCTGAAGGCGGACTGGCAATAACTGCTGATGGAGCCGGAAATATTTACTGGGGCGGCTTCTATTCTTCCGCGCCTCTGGACATGGATCCACGTGCAGCCAGTACGCAAAATTTCTCTAATGTCGGATTGAGCGATGCTTTTGTGCTCCGTTACAATCCTTCTGCGGCAGAATCCTATACGTGGAATAGCGCATTAGGAAGTTGGATTGCACCAGTCAATTGGACACCGCAACGTGATAATCCTTCGGCAGATGATATTCTCATCTTTCCTGCCGGGACGTGGCTTGCGAATAATACCCCGTGGCAACAGGTCGGTCGGATTATTATCAATACAGGAGCAGAAGCTACGTGGCAGTCAGTGGCTAGTGGGATGTTTATTTTGGTGAATGGTGATGCTGCTCCATTTGATGTTGATATTCAACCAATGGGAACGCTCACGCTCGGAGCCGGAGCCAGTGAAGCCGCTCTCCGCGTCACCACAGGCAGCGTGTGTAATGTAGCCGGAACACTGAAGATTGGTTCATTACCCAATCCACGCTCATATATTGGCGGCTGGGGAACGCTGAACGTTACTAATACCGGCTCACTTTCCACGAGAGGACCCAATGGAATAAATGGCTTGGGTTTGCAGAACGGAGCTGTACAAATTGATGTGGCAAGCGGCGGAGTAATTAACTACGATAATGCTGCAAGTTACAGCTTTGAAGGCAAGGGTATTACAGGTTTTCAAGCAATCGCATCAAAACCCGCCATTACCCAAGCACAAAGTATCAAAATTACTCCCACACTCGTTAATGACCGGGTAATGCTTGATAACAGCGTCACGCTCAGTGGCGCGTTGAACATCGGCGGCCCTGGCAATAATATCGGCTTGTCGGTTACTGCTGCCAATGTGCTCACGCTCAGTGCCGTGCCGAGTGTTATTGATGCAACGACCTCGCCAAAGGTCTTGGAAGTGATTAATGGTACGGTCAATATTCCTGTCGCCGGAGGCTTAACGTTTGTGGGCGCAAATCCACGGCTTGTATTGTGTAGCGACGGTTCGATGGGAACAGCGGGACTTCTTACCGGCAATCCTCCGACCTATGCTTCCAATGCGCTGCTTGAATATAATATCAAAGATGCCAACCGAATAACCACTGATGTTGAGATTCCTGTAACAATGAACGGTCGAGTACTTATCAATGGTTTTGCCGGAACAGCACCCATGCCCATCGTAACACTGAATAATAGCAAGACCTTAAACCAGGCTGTTACGGTCAGCAATGGCACATTCTCCCTCGGCGGCGGTGGAACATCTATCAACAATATATTCGTCGTGGGCAATGCCGCTCCTGCATCAAGTGGTAAAGTCAATTTGAATAATCTCACACTCACTCTCAATAACAATACAACGACGCTGAATGCCAGTACCTTCATTGGTTCTGCGACCTCCAGTCTTACCTTGGGTAACGGTAACGATAGTTTTACGGGAAATTTGACATTTGATCCCGGCGCACGGCAACTCAATAATTTGATAGTCAATCTTGGTTCGGGAAATACCGTCAATCTTGGCTCTGATGTATCCGTCGGCGGTCAACTCACGCTCACCCAAGGAATCATAACAGGTACAAGCCCTGTTAATTTTCTTCGTGTGACGAGTAATTTAACCTCATCGGTAAGTCGCACCAATGGCTGGGTGGCAGGACCACTCGAACGCGAGATGCAAGCGAATAGAATCGTGGATGGAACGAATTATACTTTCCCCATCGGTGACGTGACGAACTACCGTCCGGCGATTCTACAAAATGTCCGCACCGGAGCAGGAACACCGCAAATACGGATGACATACGCGGCGGCAGGCGCTTCCACTTTTAGTGCACCCGTGACAGCCCTTGCTTCGGCACAAAACTGGCGTGTAGAAACCGTAGCGGCAGGATTTACCAATTCTGCCATTGCTCTCGATAATGGATCGCTACCGCCCGCAAACGCCCGTGTTGGGCAGTCGGGCGCACAAGTGGGAATGTACGCCACTATCAACGGCGGAGCGGCTGGGAATGTTGTAACGTCCGACCCGCTTCTTGCTACGCCAAATCAATTTTATGCGATTGTGATAGCGTCCGGTGCTGGACCTTACTTGGTCGCGCCTGCGCCCGTTCCTGTGACCAATTCCAACACAACGGCGTTCGGCGCAATGACGGATATTACTCTCAGTTACAATGAAAACATGAACGCGCCGACGGTTGCAAATATGTTCGTTCATGGTTCGCAACGCGGATACCGTACTGGAGCGACGTTCTCGCAGCCGAGCGCAACACAACTTCGCACAACGCTTCCCGCAGGAAAAACACTTGCACCGGGCGAACAAGTGACCGTCACGATTACGAATGCTACTAGTGCCGTTACGGGCAATAATCCTCGCCCGCACGTGTATAGATTTGTGGCAAAAGCGGGCGTGGGACCCGGAACCTTCTTTTCGCCGTCGGGTTCTCCCTATCCGGCGGGCATGGCAGCATTTGATGTTGCGCTTGCTGATGTGGACAATGATGGTGATTTGGATATGGCTATTGCCAATCAATCCGGCAACAACGTTGTTTTGCGCTTAAATGACGGCACAGGCGGTTTCTCAGCAGCACATCCGAACTCACCCTTTGGGGTATTTTCGGGGGTAACGTCAGTCCGATTCGGCGATGTAAATAATGACGGACGAATAGACATGATTACCTGCAACAATTCCGCCAATACAGTATCAGTCAGGCTTAATAACGGAACAGGTAATTTTTCTGCCGATGCCCCCGGCTCACCACTCGCGGGCGGTTTCAATTTACCATATTCTGCTGCGCTTGCTGATGTGGATGGCGATGGCGACCTTGACCTTATCGTTGCAAATGATGTCGGTGGCAACGTCAGTGTTCGCTTAAATAATGGTTCGGGAGATTTTACCGCAATCGCACCCGGCTCGCCCTACGCCGTAGGCGCTAACACCTTTGGCGTGGTTTCGGGAGATGTGGATAATGACGGGGATATCGATATTGTAGCCACAGCAAGCGCCGGAGGAGCAACCGTGCTGCTGAATACAGGAACTGGTAGTTTTATTATCGGCTCGACCTTTGCCGGAGGCACAGGTGTGCAAGTGCCTATTTTGGGTGATATTGACGGCGACGGCGACCTCGACCTCGCAATGCCCAATAGTGCTAGCAATACGGTTACGGTGCGGCTCAATAATGGCGCAGGTTCGTTTCTGACACAACCTGCCGGCTCGCCCTATCCGATGGGAACAACGCCCCGTGCAATTTCCTTCGCAGACATAGATGGCGACGGCGACCTTGACCTTTTGTCTGCCAATAACAACGCTCTTGGTATTATTGTGCGGCTGAACATGGGTAGTGGTGTGTTCTCGTCATTTGGCAACAATTCTCCAATTTCAACCGGCGGACTGCGCAGTCTTGCTCTCGGCGATGTGGACGGAGACGGCGATATGGATATTGCTATCCCTATCAACGCGACTGCCCAAGCGGGTATTTTGATGAATTCCACGCAACCGCGCTTTGTCTGCACTGCAAACTGCGGAAGCCTCGCCTACACGCCAAACATCAGCCCACAGCGAAATGCGAACAGCGCTCTCACTGCATCCCTTCTCACATGGCAGTTCACCGAGCCAATGACAACCGCTACGGCTTCCTTCCCGACAGGTGCGCCACCCGCAGGCACCAATGCTCCCATTCGCGTCTGGGGAAGCATGACTGCAAGCCGCACACCTAACGCGGGTGCAATGGGAACGTGGGCGTACAATGCCACAGGAACCACCGCTACATTTACCCCTGCGAAATCCTTTTTTCCCGGTGAAGAAGTGATGGTCTCGGTAACGTCTGCACAAAACACATCGAAAGTCAGCGCTCGCCCATATACATACAGCTTTCGTGCAAAGGCGGGCGTTGGTCCTGCGGTCTTTGTGCCGCAAGCCCAATCGCCTTTTGCCACAGGCACAAGCCCTCAAGCGGCGGCGTTGGGCGATATTGATGGCGATGGCGATGCAGATATGGTCGTTGCGGGTGGTGGTGGACTTATCGTTCGGCAAAATAACGGAGCAGGAAATTTTTCTTCGCTGGCAATAATTCCCACCATTGCAAGCCCCAACGCCATTGCGCTTGGTGATGCCGACAACGACGGCGACCTTGATATTGTTGTTTCTAACTCCCTTGCTGCCTCGAATGTAAGTGTTTTGCTCAATGCCGGAAATGGTACATTCATTACTGCCCTAGGCTCGCCCATGAGCGTCGGCGCTGCGCCGCGCAATGTCGCATGGGGCGATGCCGACGGTGATGGCGACCTTGATATTGCCGTCGCGGATTTTAGTGCTAACGCCGTATCTCTCTTGCTCAATAACGGCTCGGCAGCATTCGCGGCGGGGGGCGTGTTCCCGACAACTGGCGGTGTGGTTTCGCTGCGTTTTGCTGATATAGACAATGACGGCGATTTGGATATTGCGGCGGCAAATAACTCCGGAACAATCGGCTTGGCGGTCTTGCAAAATAATGGCTTGGGGGCTTATACGCTTCTTGCCGGAACGCCCATTGCAACGCCAAGTTCTCCCGCAGCCCTGACCACAGGCGATGTTGACGGTGATGGCGACCTTGATTGTATCGTCTCGGCGAATCTTTCCGCCACTGCAACAGTTCTTCTCAATAACGGCTCCGGCACATACACTGTTGCCGCAAGCTATGCCACAGGAGCACAGTCTCGCGAGGTACAGCTTGGCGACATGGATGGCGACGGAGATCTCGACCTTATCGGCGTGAGTGCAAATAACAACACCGTTACGGTTCGGCTGAATAACGGCTTGGGCGATTTTACAATGCTTGCTACTGCTGCTCCGTACAGCACCGGGACTTCTCCGCAAAGTATTGCTCTCGGCGATGTGGACGGCGATGGCGACCTCGACATTATTACGGCAAACCAACTCTCAAACACCGCTTCTGTTCTGCTCAACCAAGGCAGTAAAGGTCTGGCGTTCAGCCTTATGAACGTTACGGCACAAGAGGGATTTAACGGCAATAACCCGACCGTCCTGAGCCGCACCAGCACTCCGTTTATTCTTGGGTCGTTTTTGGGGCAAACACTCCTTTTTCCAACAACAGCCACTCTCCAATACAGCATTCAAGCGCCCCCCGGCGCTTCAGGGCAGTTTACCGTTCAAGGCTCATCAGGCGCATCGCTGAACGCCAGCGCCAGCATCAGCACACAGGCAACATTCGTTTGGAGTAACGCACCCGTCGGCGGTGGCTCAACGCAAGCAATCATCACCGTTACGCCCACAGGCGCGACGGGATTGAATTCCACACAAATCACCGTGACGGTCATTGCAGCACCCGCATACCCGCTTGTCTTGGCAATGAGCCAGTCCAGCAGCACAGGCACACACGGCGTAAACGCAGGCGCGTTCAATGCCGGACAACTTCAGGTTGTGAATGGGAAGCCGTTTAATGTTGCCTTTGGCGCTTGGAACGGCTGGGGGGCATTGGCAGCCACACAAGCAACGGTGCAGGCATTCTTGACAGGCTCCGGCGGAGAAACAAGCGGATTTACAATTACAAACGCAACGGTGATGCTGAATAACACGGCAAGCGCCATCGCAAGCAATCTCGCTATTTCGTGGGATGTGCCGCTCACTATTTCCACCACCATTACACTCCGATTGAGCATTACTGCGGGCGCATTCCTGCAAAGTACCAGCGTGAACCTTGTGCTAACGACAACGCCGTTTGAGCCTGTTATTACCAGTTTTTCGCCTACCACGGGGGCAACTACATCGGTCGTTACTGTACTGGGTCTGAACTTAGGCAACGTAACGGCGCTCCGCGTGGGCAGCGTTCCGGTGCAGACATTCACCATCAATTCCCCCACGCAAATCAGCATTGTTGTTTCCACAGGCGCGACTGGCTTTATCACCGCAACAAACCTTGCCGGAACGGGGCAATCTCTCGTGCCGTTCACTTTCGTTATGCCGCCTTCGGGGCTGATGCTTTCTTCCACGCAAGCAGGTGTTGGGCAGACAATTACGGTATCGGGCAATAACATCATGGGCGCACAAACCGTGTTTGTAGGCGGTCTTCCGGCAATGTTTAGCGTTACCATGAGCGGGCATCTTCTTGTCATCATTCCGGCTGGGGCGCAGAATGGGGTTGTTACCGTGCAGACAGCAGGCGGAAGTGTCAATTCTTTGCCGCTCGCCATCATTCCCGCTCCTCGCATCGCCGCAATAAGCCCTACAACAGTTTCGGGTGGCGGTATGATAACCATTACCGGAGCAAATCTCACCAACGTTACCAGTGTTACCATTGGTGGCATTCCGGTAACAAGTTTTATGGTCATTTCTTCGACGGAGATTATCGCTGTGGTCAGCACTACTGCGGTCTCTGCGCCTCTGCAAGTTCAGTCTGCGGGCGGGGTCGCATTTTCTACCACAAGCATTGTTGTTGCCGTTCCACCGACTGTTATTTCAGTCTCGAACACCACGCCTACCGCTGGGACACAAGTGTTTATAGGCGGTTCGGGCTTCGCACCGGGTATGACTGTTACCATCGGCGGAGTACCGGTGCCATTTGTACAGGTCAACTCCGCATCTGAGGCAATTATTACCATGCCTGCAAGTGCCACAAACGGTACACTCAGCGTTGTTACGCCCTATGGGATAGGAACTTTTAGCAGTACCATTGCCGTTGCGCCGGGCGTGGTTGTTCCCGCGAGCATAGATTTCACGCCCGTTACGGGCGGCGCTGGCACAACAGTTTCTATCGTCGGGCAGGGCTTTGTGGGAGTGCGAGACGTCTCCTTTGGCGGCGTTCCCGTGCAGCGCTTTACGGTGGAATCATCAACACGCATCGTGGCGGTCATTTCTACCGGAGCGACCGGTACGGCACGAGTCGTAACGACCACAGGCAGCGCTCAATCCCAGCGCATCTTTGTTTTCATCACCCCTTTGCAACTGGATTCCCTCGCCGCAGTTTCGTTTTTCCTGATGACCGATGGCTTTCGCTGGACAACCTCAGCAAACTGGCTCACACGGCAACCGCTCCAAACATGGCACGGACTGACGGTGCAGGGTGGGCGTATCACGTCTATTGCACTGCCGAATAACAACGTAAACGGCTCGCTCACAAGCGCGGTTGTGCAATTAAGCGTCTTGTCTGCTCTCCGAACGCTCAACCTGAGCGGAAGTCGTCTGCCGGGTGTGCTGCCGTCGGCGATTGGAACAATGCGAACGCTTAGAACGCTGAATCTGAGCGGTGTGGGGCTTACGGGTACAATACCGACTGCGCTCGCCGCACTGGATTCGCTTGAGGTCTTGCGTCTTGATACGAATAATCTTTCCGGTGGCATTGATACGCTGTTGTGTGCACTCGGTACGACTTCTTCGCGTCAGGCATCGCGTCTGCGCGAGTTCCGCATCAACGGCAACCAGCTTTCCGGCGTGATTCCGCCGTGTGTGGTGGAGTTCCGACAACTCGAAGTGCTGCATTTGCAGAATAACCGCTTCACCGGAACAATGCCTGAACGTATTGTTGAATTGGAGCGTTTACGTGAACTGTTGCTTGCCAATAACCTTCTCACTGGTGCATTGCCACGCACGTTCGACCGCGCACTCACGAATAAAATTGCGGCGCAAACGAGCTTTTTCTCAACGCTGGAACGGTTGGATATTAGTGGAAACGGCTTCACGGGCGCTTTGCCGCAAGGCATTGCCCAATTTGCCGCACTTCGTGAGCTTCGCTTACAAGATAATGCCTTCACGGGCGCACTACCACAGACCCTAACGGCGCTGACGAAACTTGAAATCTTCGATGCCTCGCGCAATCGTTTTACGGGTACATTGCCGGAAGATATAGGTTTACTGCGGCGTTTGCGGCGATTTTCACTCACAAACACCAGCATAAGCGGTTCGGTGCCGGAATCGCTCGGCGAGTGCGACCTTCTGGAGCGCTTAGAACTAGACAGTAATGCTCTTGAAGGCGCAATGCCGACGGCTCTGGCTGCGTGGCAGAATCTTCGTTTGCTGGGGCTGTCGCGGAATCGTCTGACGAGCATTCCCACCTTAACGGCAGCGCTCACCGGTTCCCGTGCGCAGTTTGAGGCATTGCGCCTTGCCTCGAACCGTTTGACTTTTGAGAGTATCGAAGGCAATACGGGGTTGAAAAACACAACTTATTCACCGCAGGATAGCATCGGAATGGCGCAGAATCTGGCGTTTCGACCACAAAGCAGAATCGAACTGAATATCACCATCGGCGGTGGCAGCAATCGGTATCAATGGTTCAAAAATGGTATTCCCTTTGGAGACCCGTCTTCTTCAGGATTTTTTCTCCTCAGCCAAAGCGCAACCGAGCGGGAAAACGGTGTGTATGAGTGCCGCGTTACCAATTCGCTTGCACCCGCGCTCACGCTGTACAGCCGCGCATGGCAGATTCGCGTTGATTCAAGTGCCCAAGCTCCCACCCAGAGCGATGCTCTCGGGCAACCAACGCTGCTTTTTCCCGCGAATAATGCACGATTTGTTTCCTTTGCGCCGCTTCTGCGTTGGTCTCGTGGTGAAGGAGCGCGGCAGTATGAAGTACAAATCTCGACCAGCGCTTCTTTCACAAGTGCTATCACAACAGCAATTGTAAGTTCCACTTCCCTCAGCCTCAGCGCTTTGCAGCCTTCGGTGCGCTATTACTGGCGTGTGCGCTCGCTTGGCGGTGCGGCAGGCAGCATCAGTCTCCAAAGTGCATGGTCGCAAGCGCTTTTTACCACAGCCAACGCAGAGCGACCGTTGCAAATGAGTTCGATTGATTTCGAGCGTGTGCCACTCCGCGAGACCAGTATTCGTGAGGCAGTTGTGGCAAACTTTAGTAGTATTCCGCAAATCCTGCGCTCCATCAGCATTCTGAGCGATGTGCAGAACGATACCAACCAAGTATTCCGCATTCTGGATGATGTGCGCGATGCAGTCATTCCGGCGGGACAATCGCTGACGGTGAAGATTGCCTTCACGCCGCGCATTCTGGGCAGCACCTCCGCGACGAGTGTGCTTGCGTATCAGCAACGCTCACAGGATGGAGCGCGGCTTGATTCCACGCGCAATATTCTTCAAGGCTTGGGCGGTGGTCTCAAAATGGACAATGTTGACTTCGACACGGTGCGCACAGGCGGCACAAGCATTAAATCTGCCGACCTTGTGAATCTCAGTTCGCGCACCATTCGTCTGAAGCGCCCGACAGTTCCCGATGCGCTCCAAAGCGAAAACGGCGTATTTGCAATCGAATCGTATCTGGGCGGTGATGAAATTGTTTTACGTCCTTTGGATACCGTGCAAGTGGTGGTGCGCTGCCGCGTTCCGGAATCAAGCGTGGGGCGTAAGCTGGCTGGTGTATTGGTGTTCGGCGAGGGAGATTCCGTGCAAGCAAGCATTAGAGCGATAGCACGACCTCTTCGGCAGAATGACATTATCGTCAACGTCGGCGTAAAGCCGCGTGTGGACAACATTCCGCCGGGCGGTTTGGTAATGCTGGATGTTTTTCTTCGCACCAATCCACTCACGCCCGTTACTGTCCGTGAGGTGTTCCGCGCTATTCAGCCTCAATTTCAAGGAAAATTCCGCATGAGCCGTCAGGTATTGGCATTGGACGGCAGCGAAAAAATTGCCTTCGGTCAAACTCTGGGCGACGCTTTGAGCGTCATTATTCCACCAACGGGCTTAGAATTGAGCGCAAGCGAAGCAGGACTGCGCGAAGCACGGCTCTTGAGCGTGAGTGCCCGTGCGGTTGCTGGCTCAACGGGTGCGACCACACTTCAAGTGGAATCAGCTTCTCTTGCCATGCCGCTTATTCGCGCCGCCAGCGCAGTATTTGTGGAAGAACCCATTACGGGCACGTTCACGGCAAAACTTTCTCAAGCAGGCGGCAAGCGGCTTATCGGCAGTGTGCAGCAAAACACCTTGCAAGCCATCGCCACAAAGGGCGCTCTGGAAATAATATACAGTATTGCAGAAGCAGGTACGATAGATGTATCTTTGTACGATATTCTCGGCAGGAAAATTCAAACGTTGAGCGAATCGTATCAGGAAGCCGGTGCTTACAACGGTATTTTCAGAATGGATAATCTTTTCATAACGCCGTCCGGCTCATACTTCATCGTCCTGCGTACGCAGTCGGGAATTGTCCAGCAGCGCGTGGATATTATTCGCTAATATTTTTCATTATTACTTTTCACCATTATGAAATCATTTTTTGTTTCTTGGAGCGGTCTTTCCCTTGTCGTTGCTTTGTCATTGTGTGCGGCTCCGGCGCTGAAGTCTCAAGACAGCATCACCGCAGGCGTTGTCAAGCTACCGAAGGAAGAAGGTAAATTTCGCAAGCCGGATTTGGCAGAACTCATCAAGCTCGACCCGACTATCCGGCTGGATGTGCGGTACGCAAAATCGAACAACTTTGTTGGGCGACCGCTTTACAAAGAAGAGCGGGCATTTTTGCAACGCCCCGCCGCAGAATCACTGGTGCGTGTGCATCGGAATTTGAAGCAATACGGCTATGGATTGCTTGTGTTCGACGGTTATCGCCCGTGGCGCATCACGAAGCTCTTTTGGGATGTTACGCCTGCCGCACTGAAAAAATTTGTGGCAAATCCGGCACAAGGTTCACGGCACAATCGCGGCTGCGCTGTTGACCTATCGCTTTTCGACCTCAAGACAGGCAAAGAAATCCAAATGCCCAGCGAATACGACGAAATGACCGACCGTGCTTATCCGGCATACACAGGCGGCACAGACGAGCAGCGCCGTACGAGGGATTTGCTCAAGCAGGAAATGGAGAAGCAAGGTTTTACGGTTTTTTCGATTGAGTGGTGGCACTTTGATTACAAAGACTGGCGTGAATATCCCGTCTTGGACATTGATTTTTCCGAGATTAAATGAAATGACACCGCAACGATGATGACGAAGATAACAGAACTCGCCCATCTCCTTGTGCGTTCGCATCTGCTTGCGCAGCCGCATGAACACCGTATCGCCATAGATGCAACGGTCGGGAACGGCTTCGATACAGTTTTTCTGGCTGATTGTGTGGGAGCAAAGGGTATGGTCTATGGCTTCGATATTCAGGATATGAGCGCCGCACAGGCTGAAGCGGTGCGGCGGGTCTTGGCGGAACGAATAACGTTGATTCAAGCGGGGCACGAAACAATGCTTGCTCACATTCCCACGAAAGCGCTTGGAGAAGTTCAGGCAATCATGTTCAACCTCGGTTATCTTCCGCGAGGCGATAAACACATTACCACCACGAGCACCACAACCATTCTTGCGCTCGAACAAAGCCTTGCGCTTCTCGCCGATGGTGGCATACTGACCATTGCTTGTTATTTGGGGCACCCGGGCGGGCAAGAGGAAACCGAAGCCGTTTTTTCATTTGTCAATGCCTTGCCGACTGAGCACTACAGAGTGCTGCACAGCCGCTACGTCAATCATCAACGCGGAGTGCCGCCGGAACTGATAGCTGTTTATAGCTTTGGCGAAACACACCGTCAAAGCTGATTGCATTACAGCTAAGGAACGCCGAAAAAATAAGTAGCTAAACTTTACGAGGATAAATGACGTAATTCCATTGCCCCAATCGCTCATCAGGAACGATATTTTTGGTGTCGTGAAAATCGTCGGCAATAGAC
>Ga0075163_10006302_pt1 | contig 15704 bp, 7 predicted proteins | sample JI1023141ADNA_FD_71478 | JGI IMG/M metagenome (GOLD analysis project Ga0075163, IMG submission 71478) | Wastewater effluent complex algal communities from Wisconsin, to seasonally profile nutrient transformation and Carbon sequestration -... | ecosystem: Engineered > WWTP > Effluent > Algae... | reverse complement strand
CTTTCTTAGGCGCTTTGCCATCTAAGTATGTTCCTGTTTGTTGTAAAGCAAGAATTTCTTTTTCTACATCTTCTTTGCTTAAGCTTAAATCAAACTCAACATTAAATCTAACCTTACCGTTAAATGAAACGGGATAGTTAAAAGATGATTCTTTTACAAACTCTTCATTAAACATAGGGAAGGGGGCAAATGCAATGCTTTCTGTATTACCTAGTTTTTCCCAAAGCTCTTCTGTAATATGCGGGGCATAAGGAGAAATTAAAACCAATAGTTGTTCTAAAACTTGTTTCTTATTGCATTTTAAATCTGTTAACTCATTTACACAAATCATAAAACTACTTACCGATGTGTTAAACGAAAAACGATCGATATCATCTGTAATTTTTTTAATTGTTTTGTGAAGCGTTTTTAATTCATCTTTTGTTGGAGCATCAGTACTAATTTTTGCACTACCATTTTCTTGTATATTAAATAATCTCCAAAGCTTTTTTAAGAAACCTGCAACACCTGTAATGCCATTCGTATTCCAAGGCTTACTTAACTCCAATGGACCTAAAAACATTTCGTATAAACGTAAAGTATCTGCTCCGAATTTTGTGCAGATATCATCAGGATTAACAACGTTATTCCAACGTTTAGACATTTTTTCAACTACCGGTCTAGTTTCAATTTTTATTTTAGAGATAGATTTATTTTCATAATTGAAGTAATTCCCATCTTTCCAATATCCTTCGTTACTAAATAAAATACTTTTGTTGTATTCAGGCTCTTCATTTATCCATTCTTCAATATTAAGTATTGAATTAAAAACAAATTTAACTTTGGCACGTTCCTCATGTATTATTGATGGAATAGTTTTGTTGGTTGTTCCATCTTCAAAAGAAAAATTTAAATCGCAGTTTAGGCTTAAATATATATGTTGATGATTTGAATTTTTAGGGATGTTAAATCTAATTTTTTGACCATTATACTCAACAACAAGATCTTTGTCGTGGTTGTGATAATGTTCTGCTAGTTCTGGACTAACTCTAAATTCTTTTATCATTTCAGATGTTCCCTGAATCATTCCTTGATTAATTAACTTCTTAGCGGGTTCATCAAATTTTATAAATTCCCTGTCGTTTAAAAACATGGTCCAGAAACGTGCGTATAACAAATGCCCTGTTGCATGCTCGCTTCCGCCTAAATACAAATCAACTTGTTGCCAATAGTCTGCTGCATTTTTACTTACAAATTCTTTTTCGTTATTTGCATCCATGTATCGCAAAAAGTACCAAGAGCTTCCTGCCCAACCTGGCATAGTAGTGTGCTCGTACTCAAACTGTCCTTTGTATTTCCAATCCTTAGCACGGGCTAAAGGTGGCTCACCATCTTCAGTTGGTAAAAATTTATCTACCTCCGGTAAGCGCAAGGGCAATTCATCTTCGGGTAATACATGTGGTACTCCATTTTTGTAATACACTGGAATTGGTTCTCCCCAATAACGTTGGCGACCAAACACAGCATCACGTAAACGATAATTTATTTTTCCTTTTCCAATCCCTTTTTTCTCAATTTCTTCAATTGCTTTTTTAATTGCAGCTTTTACTTCTAGTCCGTTTAAGAAATCTGAGTTAATCATTTTTCCTTCTTTCTCTCCCCAAGCATCTTCATCAAACGAATGTGCAGCGTTAGGCTCAATTACTTGCGGAAGTGCTAATCCAAAATGTTTTGCAAATTTATAATCACGTACATCATGAGCAGGAACGGCCATTACAGCACCTGTTCCGTAACCTGCCAATACATAATCACCCACCCAAACTGGAATTGGTTTTCCTGTAAATGGATGCTCAACATAAGCTCCTGTAAAGACTCCAGTAATTTTATTTACATCTGCTTGGCGTTCGCGCTCGCTTCTGTTTTTTGCTTTTATAACGTATTCATCAACTTCAGCTTTTTGTTCAGCTGTTGTAATTTCATTTACCAATTCATGCTCAGGTGCAAGCGTTACAAACGAAACACCGAAGATGGTATCAGGTCGCGTAGTAAATACTTCAATAGTATGTTTTGCATCTTGTGTTTTGAATCGTAAAGAAGATCCTTCTGAACGACCAATCCAATATCTCTGCGCTTCTTTTAAACTATCTGTCCAATCAATTTTATCTAATCCATCTAACAAACGTTGAGAGTAGGCAGTAATGCGCATACTCCATTGTTTCATTAATTTTCTTTCTACTGGATAACCACCACGCTCACTAACTCCATCTTTTACTTCATCGTTTGCAAGTACTGTTCCTAAAGCTGGGCACCAGTTTACATAAGCTTCACCTAAATAAGCAATACGGAAATTCATTAAAATTTCGCTACGCTTTTTCTCAGGGAAATTTTTCCAATCGGTAGGTGAGAAGGCAGTTAATTCTTTTTCTATTTCTCCTGTTAAAATATCATGTGTTAATCCTTTAAAACCTTCTGTATCGAAAATATGCATTAAGGTTTCAATAGCTTCAGCTTTGTTAGTGCGTGGGTTGTACCAGCTATTGAACAACTGAATAAAAATCCATTGCGTCCATTTATAATATTCAGGGTCAGAAGTTCTTACTTCTCTGTCCCAATCAAATGAGAAACCAATTTTATCTAATTGCTCGCGGTAACGTGCAATGTTTTGTTCGGTAGTAATTGCAGGGTGTTGCCCCGTTTGTATGGCATATTGCTCAGCAGGTAAACCAAATGAGTCGTAACCCATTGGATGCAGTACATTAAATCCTTTATGACGTTTGTAACGAGAAACAATATCGGAAGCAATATAACCTAGTGGATGCCCTACATGCAAACCTGCTCCAGATGGGTAGGGGAACATATCTAATACATAGTATTTTGGTTTCGAACCATCATTACTTGCTTTAAAAGTTTTATTAGTAGCCCACTTGTTTTGCCACTTCTTTTCTATCTCCGTAAAATTGTATTCCATAAGTCAAAAATAAGAGGTCGAATTTACGAAAAATAGGGCTTTCGGGGCGTATTTTTTAAGAAAATGATTACATTTAAAGTATATAAATTGCTACATGAATAGAATTGTAAAACTGCTGCTGTTAATTTTTATAACTAGTTCTACTTTGTTTGCACAAAAACAAAGGAAGATTGATAGTTTAAAAACGGTGCTTTCGGGCAGTATTCATGATACCTTAAGAACCAAAGCACTAAACGCTTTAGCAAAATTATATTGGACAAACAATCCAGATACCGCAATGGTATTAGTTCTGCAATCTGAAAAAGTAGCCGAAAAATTGCAGGATAAAAAGTATGTGTGTATTACAACAATTTATAAAGCATATATCATTTCTGCATTAGGTAATTACGATAGCGCTATTGTTGTTTACCAGCAAGCAATTGATTTGTCAAAAAAGCACAAAAAGGATAAGCCATTGGGGCAAGCCTTAACTGCCTTGGGTAACGTGTATAATATTATTGGTGATTATGATAGCGCAATAAAATATTATATGGAAGCCTTAACAATTCAGGAGCGACTTGCAGATAAGGTTGGAATGGCTAAAACATATAATAGTTTGGGCGTTTTGTTCGAGTGGCAAAAGGATTATAAAAGTGCACTTAATTATCATAAACAAGCTTTTGTAATAAAAACAGAACTGGGTGATTCAGTAGAAATGGCAACATCATTAAACAATATGGGAATTGTTTATGAATCGATGAAGGATACAGAAAATGCATTAAAGCATCATCTACAATCGTTGCAAATCAGGAAACTGATTGATGATAAGAATGGCTTGATTATGTCTTACACTAATTTGGGAAATATTTATTCGCGCAATAATAAATCTAAAGAGGCAATTGATTTTTTAAGTAAGGCTTATGCCTTAGCAATTGAAATAAAAGATAGACTTAATTTAGCTAGAGTTGCCTTTGATTTGGGAAATCATTACTTTATAATTAAAGAGTATGAGAAGGGAGTAAAATATATTATAGAAGCAGAAAAAATTTCTGAAGAAATGGAGATTAAAGAGTTGCAACGTGATGTGTACAAAGAACTCTCAGATTATTTTGTTATGAAGCAGGATTACAAGTCAGCTTTAGATTACTCATTAAAGTACAGAGATGTAAATGATAGTTTGTATAATGAAAATAGAACGAAGGAGATACAAGGTTTAAATTCGAAATACCAAAGTGAGAAGAAAGAGCAGGAAATAAATTCCCTGAATCAGCAAAGTAAAATTCAGCAATTGGATATTAAGCAAAAGAGAACTTCTATGTACTCTTTATTTGCAGGTGTTTTATTGCTTGTATTAATTGCAATCATCCTGTTTAATAGAAACCGAATTAAACAAAAGGCAAATAAAGAATTAGCAGAGAAAAACGAATTGATAGAACATCAAAAACATATTGTTGAAGAAAAAAATCATGAAATAACCGATAGTATTAATTACGCAAAACGAATTCAAACAGCTTTATTGCCTTCGGAAGAACTATTTAAAGAATTAATTCCGCATTCTTTTGTGTTGTTTAAACCAAAGGATATTGTTTCGGGTGATTTCTTTTGGATAAACGAAAAGGATAATTTTATTTTTTATGTAGCTGCAGATTGTACAGGTCATGGTGTTCCTGGGGCATTTATGAGTATGCTTGGTACTTCTTTTTTAAACGAAATTATTAATGAGAAAGATATAATTGAACCTGGCGATATTTTAGATTTGTTGAAAATAAAAATCATTAAATCTTTGAAGCAAAAAGGGGAAGTTGGAAGTAATAAAGATGGCATGGACATGGTGCTTTGCAGATTGGATACTTCTAAAAACGAATTAGTATTTGCTGCAGCAAATAATCCACTTTGGTTGTTACGCGATGGAAAAATAATTGAGTACAAGGCCGATAAACAACCTGTAGGTATTGGCTCCGATGGATTCGAGCATTTTAATCAACATACTATTCAGTTACAAAAGGGAGACTTAGTTTATACTTTTAGTGATGGTTATGCAGATCAATTTGGCGGACCAAAAGGAAAGAAATTTAAGTATAAGCAAATGGAAGAAATTTTATTGTCCAACGCAAATGAAACAATGGATTTACAAAAGACTGGTTTAGACGAACGTTTTGAAAGTTGGAGGGGTGAATTAGAGCAAGTGGATGATGTTTGCATTATTGGAATTAGAATATAAAAAATAAGGCTTCAATTTGAAGCCTTATTTTTTTTGATGGAGTGATTAATGAGGTGAAAATTTGATTGGAAGATTAAAATAAACAGGAACAAAATTATTTCCTTGTTTACCTGGCTTCCATTTTGGCATTGCCCTTACAACTCTTAATGCCTCTTTGGATAAACCTTCCCCGCCATTTACACCTTTTAAAATTTCAGCAGTGGAGATAGATCCATCAACATTTACGACAAATTTAACAAACACTTTTCCGCCTATTCCCGCTTCTAATTCCATTTGAGGATACTTCATGTTGTTTTGAAGATAAGTCATTAATGCTGGCAGTCCACCTGGAAATTCAGGCATAACTTCCGCAACGGATACTGTTGCTGTAGGTACAACTTCTGGTGTTGAAATTACTGTAACAGCACTTCTTCCAGGCCCAACAGCGTTTGGATCAAAAATGCCTGTTGAGTCATTAGTTGAAGTTACTAAACTTAAACTTGTGTTAGGCTTTGGCGCTTCAATTGAGTCGTTGGTAAATACTGTGCTTATGGCTGTTGATGCTGGCCCCGAAGCACGTTGCTCAATTTTTTGTTCAACCTTCTCAAGTGGTGAGATATCAATTGGTATGATTGTCTCAATTTGTTCAGCATAAGTTTCCTTCTCAATTGGTTTTTCTTTAAAATAGTTGTTGTAGGCTAAAGATGAACCAACTAACAAAAGTAAAGATGATGCAACTATTGTTAAGGATTTAATCACTGTGTCATTGTATGCATTTCTAATTGCATATGCGCCGTAATTTTTGTTTTTGTTTTCAAAAATCATGTCTAACATGTTTTTTGCGTTGTCGTTGTAAGTTTTCATACTACATTTTTTTAAGGTGATTAATAAAATAAGTAAAGCGCTTTACTATCTTTCGATTTTTAGTGTTGCGCAGCACTTCCAATCAATCGACAATTCAAAAGTATATATAGCACATTCATAAAACTACATGCATCTGTGATGTGGCAGTAACTATTTTTTAAGTGGTAGCTTTTTGGAGATATTTGGTAGAAGCCAAATGTTGAATTATTGAAATAGTGAGTTGTTGAATTGGGGGATTCAATGTTAGAAGAAAGCACGCACTTGGGCTCCGCCTATATGAATGACGCGGTTTCCAGGGGATTTTCGGCCTTCGTAATTAAAGCTAATTTGCAAATAAGCACTTAGGTTTTGCTGGTAATTAAGGTTCCAAGTGAAGTTATCGCCGGGTTTTAGGGAGTTCAACATTTCAAATGCTACTGGAGAATTTAATACATCATTATATGTTATTTTTAAATAATCCGCGCGTAAAGTAAAACTACCTTTAGATAGTTTATTGTATTTTAATTCAACTAATATATCATCTATACTTGCTTTTTGATTACCATATTCTTTTGCGTTTTTTTTCTCACTTCTTTTGTATCCAATGCTTGTTCTAAATGCTGTGTTGGGTTGATATGAAATGCGCGGCTCAGTTTCATAAAACTCAATATTGTAATTTCTATTTCCTAAATAGGCAGCATACGATTTTTTATTTCCTGCGGTTGAATTAGTGAAAAATCCCCAAGCCTTTGTAAAATTAATGCGCGTTCTTAATTCATGCTGAATGGTTGTTCTACTTTCTAATCCATTTACTAATAGTTGTTTTATTTTATTGTCCTGATAATTGTAGTCAAAACCACCAATTGCTGAATTTTGATTGAAAAAAAATGCTTGTCTGAAAGATGAGTTATTACTCATTAGTGTTGAATCGGGAATGCTAGTATCAAACGGATTGTAAATTCTATCGTTACTAGTTGCAATGGATTTGTTATCGGTTCTATAAACAGTTTGTGTTGCAAAGCGTGACATTAGTTTAATAAACTTACCTGATGTTTGTTTCTTAAACACACTTGGTCTCAAATAAATGCTGCCACTAAACTGATTGTGCGCAGCTTTTACATAACTATTGGTTGGTGTAAATATTTTTATAAATGTTGCTTGGTCGGTGTATTGGGCAATTTCAAATTCGTTTAATTCTTTTATTCCATTTCCATTGTAATCATTCCAATAGTATTGTCCTTGCCCCGCTGCCACTTGTATGAATGAATATTCTTTACGTTGCTCTAATCCATAACCAATTTCGTAAAATATATTTCCTTGTATAAAACCTTTCCAAATTTTTGGAGCATATTCTAATCTGCTTAATAAAGTATTATCTGGCTTTGTACTAATTAATAAGGAATCTAATATTTGCAGCTGACGATAAATTACTGTTGTTTTTATTGTGTGGTTTCGGATGCTATTGATATCAGCACTGAAACCATAATTTTGTGCATATGCTGTTGATTTAAGTCGGTTACCACTTGCTTTTTTATCTGTGCGCTCGCGATAAAAAACTTTAAACACATTTCCTGTTGTATCTGCTTTGCTAATGTTTCCTTCACGTTCCCAAAAAGCATAACTATTGGCAAGCACCGAATCTTTTGATTTGTAATTGAATTGATTTTGTTCTAACTCATCAATATATCCAAATGCTATTTTTCTAAAAACATATTTTGCATTTGTTTTATGACGATAAAATTGCGTGTTGGTATTTGTGAATTTATCTTTTGATTGTAAGAATGTTGGATTAAACTGAATACTTAATGGCCCCACTAAATAACTATTCATTAATTGGTGGCGAAAGCCTTCGTAATTACCTTCTTCAATAAAAGCATTTCCAGTATAAATGCTTTTCATTTTCCCGTTTATATCAAAACCAATTTGCGCACCTGCAATGTGCTGGATGTTTTTTATGGAGTCATTTCTTCTGTTCCAATCACGTGTAAATTCAACTGCTCTAAAACGTTCTATCTGTGAAAAATGTTTGTCGATTACTTCGTAAGAAGCATTTGTAATAATAAATGATTTTGTCTGGGAGCTATCTGTTTTTTTGATTTCAATTTTTTTATCGAAATTTATTTTACCGCCATAACCTTTGTCATCGCTACTGTTTGCAGATGAAAAAGTATTGATGTCATTTTTGGTGAGTGCAGCTTCCCAAGTTATTGCCCCGCTATTTTTTAGTTTGTAAGCGCCTGTTGTTACATACATTTGTTTTTGTTTGGGAGTAACGATAATTACAATTGGCTCGTAATTCCCTTGTTTAATTCCTAAAACTGGTTCTGTCCATTGGTACACTTTTCCATTTGCCAAGCTTTGTATTTGTTTGTAATTACCATTGCCTTCACCAACATAACTAAAGCGCACACGATAAGCGGTGTCAGGAGTTGTTGAATATTTATAAATTGTATAAGTTCCACTTGCAGCAAGCGAATCTAATTTATCATAAAACACTTCGGTGGTATTAAAGTCAGAAACACTTGCCCCATCGGTTATTGCTAAGTTTAAGGTGTCACCAATATTTCTTAAAAGTAATTTTTCAGTAGCGCTTAATTCTTGTTGAAAAGGTTTGTTTTTATTGTCTTGTTCGCTAAATACATGAAAGCCTAAATCTAAATTTGTCGATTGATATTCTTCTCCAATATAATATAAGGAACGATTGTAATTTCTTTCGGAGTATTGAAATTCAACCGTGATACGTTTATCTTTTGTGATAATTTGTTTAGCAGTAAAAGTAATTTCGGCAGTATTATAATCAATTACATATTCGTTCTCTTGCCCCCGTTGCACAAGCTTTCCATCAATGTAAACTTTTTCTGTTCCTGATAAAACAATAATAAAAAGTTCATTATCTGCTCCTTTTAAACGATAGGGTCCTTGATTATTTTCAATGCCAATTATAGTGTTGCGTGCAAACTTTCCTCTTGAAATTGCCCCAGATACTTTGGTGCTAAGTTTCGAAGTTTTTATAGCATTCGAATCTAAAGTAAAATTGTTTTCAAAATATAAACCCTGAGTTCGTTTATAATAATTCATGAAATAACTTTTTGGTCGGCTCAATTGAAAGTCGCCCATAATGAGTTTGTTTTGTTCGTCGTTTAATTGGATATAAACTTTATCAAACTCCTGTAATTGCTGGGTATTCCCATCGGGTTGAATCGGAATATTATTATCGGTAGCAGCTAACACCAAATTAATATCGTTGCTTAACTTACCTGCTACTTGCAAATTCATATTTGAGTTTACAACCACATCTTGGTTATTACCAAAACTAATTCCACGTGATATGCTGCCGTTTTTACTTAAGCCATCATTTTGAAAAATAGGAGTAATTGGATTAACAGCATTGTAATTAATAATAAAAGGATTTTGCCCTAAACTTTGATCTCTGTTCAACATAGAGATATCTTTATTGTAATGTTCTTTATTAAAATCAATGGGATATACTTTGTATGAAATGCGAACGCTATCGCTAGTGTTTTTTAAAATCAGGAAATTCTTTTTTGTATTTAAAATATAATCATTGCTCGAAATTAATTTGTTGCCACTTGTAATAATTAAACTTCCATCAACAATGCTTAATGAATCTAAAAATATGGTATCCTTACTCGCTTTTAAAAACAAAGTGCGTTGAGCGCCAGTTTGTGCTTTTACCTGTATTACTACAAGTAAAAAGAATAGTATGACTTTTATGTACTTCAACACTTTTGGATAACGCAACTTAAAATTACAAAATTGTATAAATATTATCTAATAATAGGCATTTTGCGAATTCTGTTTAAATTTGAAAAAATTAAATTGTAATGCGTAGGATCATAACATATAATGTAAATGGCATAAGAGCCGCAATGGGCAAGGGTCTTATTGATTGGATGAAAAGCACTGACCCGGATATTTTATGCGTTCAAGAAATTAAGGCAAGTCCCGAACAGGTTGGTGTGTTTGAGTTTGAGGAGATGGGCTACCATCATTATTGGTATCCTGCACAAAAAAAAGGATACAGCGGAGTAGCTATTTTTAGTAAACAAAAGCCAGATAATGTGGTTTATGGATGTGGTATAAAGGAATACGATGATGAGGGAAGGTTTATTCGTGCGGATTATGGAGATATTTCGGTAATTAGCGTTTATCACCCTAGTGGCAGTAGTGGAGATGATAGGCAAGCATTTAAAATGAAATGGTTAAGTGATTTTGCTGATTACATAGAGAAATTAAGAAAAGAACGCCCAAAATTGATTATTTCGGGAGATTACAATATTTGCCATAAGGCAATTGATATTCATAACCCAAAATCCAATGCGAATACCTCTGGTTTTTTGCCTGAGGAGCGCGATTGGTTTGATAAGTTTGTTGATTTAGGTTATATTGATACCTTCCGTTTTTTTAACCAAGAACCACATCAATATTCTTGGTGGAGTTATCGTGCAGGATCGAGAGGTAAAAATTTGGGTTGGCGTATTGATTACAATATGGTTACCCAAAATTTAGAGAAAAATCTAAAGCGTTCGGTTATTTTAAATCAGGCTATGCATTCCGATCATTGCCCTGTTATGTTAGAGATTGATTTTTAAGTAGTTAATATTTGCCTTTGATGTAATAAATAGTAGCTTTTTTGCAGAATTCACTTATATTTGCACTTGGCAAAATTATAGTAAACCGATTACTTTCCATTTATGAAAAAAATTATAGCATTAGCACTGGCAGTAAGCATCTTCGCTTCATGCGGAGGAGATAAAAAAGAACAAACTTCAACCGAAGCAAAAGGTGGAGTTTATTACGGTGGAGTTTTTAGAATGAATGAGTTAGAAGATTTTAAAAATCTTTATCCATTATCTACCATAGATGTTGGTTCTCACCGTATTGCTAATCAGGTTTACGAAGGTTTAGTTAAATTAAATCCCGCTGATTTATCGGTTGTTCCAGGTTTAGCGTATCGTTGGGAAAGCAATGAGGCACAAGATGTTTGGACATTCCATTTACGTCCAGGTGTTAAGTTTCACGATGACCCTTGTTTTGCTGATGGAAAAGGAAGAGTAGTTACTGCTCAAGATTTTAAATATTGTTTTGATAAATCGTGTGAGGCAAGTGCAAATAACTCGGCATTTGATATCACATTCAAAAATAAAGTAAAAGGTGCTAACGAAGCATTTGCTGCATCAAAATTAAGTAAGAAAGAAGAAAATGTTACGGGTGTTGTTGTTGTAAACGATTCTACCTTAACTATTTCGTTAACTACTCCAAATGCGGAGTTTTTAAATGTATTATCAACTCCAGGTTGTTATGTTTACCCTAAAGAAGCATTCGTAAAATACGGTGTTGATATGAGAACTAAGTGCGTTGGTACTGGTCCTTTTATGGTGAAAACAGTTAAAGAAGGTGAAGTAGTTATCCTTGAAAAAAATAAAAATTACTGGGGTGTTGATGAGCACGGTAATCAATTACCTTATTTAGATGCAATTAAATACACTTTCATTAAAGAGAAAAAATCTGAGATGTTAGAGTTTCAACGTGGTAATCTTGATATGGTGTTCCGTATTCCTATCGAGATGTACAAAGAAATTATGGGTGACTACCAAAATGCAAACGCTCGTAAAACTGATTTTGAAATCCAAACTACAGCTGCTTTAGCAACAAACATGTATGGTCTATTAGTTACAAGTCCAGGCTTTGCTAAAAAGGAGGCACGTTTAGCTTTTAACTATGCAATTGATAGAAATAAGATTGTTGATTTTACATTACAAGGTCAAGGTGTTGCAGGTATTTACGGTGTTATTCCTCCAGTTGAAGCTTTTAAAAAGTCAGGTCTTGATTTCGATGGAATTTCGGGTTATACATATGATGTTGATAAGGCTAAGGCTTATATGAAACAAGCAGGTTACCCTGGCGGGGCTGGTTTCCCTAAAATCACTTTAACAATTAATAGTGGTGGTGGTGAGCGTAACCAACAAGTTGCTGAAGTAATTCAAAAAATGTTAGAAGAAAATATTGGACTAAAAGTTGAAATTAACGTTGTTCCTTTTGCTGAGCAAATTGATGGTATGCAATCAGGTAAACAAGAGTTTTTCCGTACAGCTTGGATTGCTGATTACCCAGATCCAATTTCTTTCTTATCATTATTCTATGGTAAAAATGTTCCATCATCTCCAGAAGAAAAATCTTTCATCAACTTCTCTCGTTTTAAAAGCGATGCATTTGATGCTAAATTTGAAGCGGCAGTGAGAGAAATTGATCAAGCTAAGCGTTATGCATTATTTAAAGAGTGCGACCAAATATTAATTGATGAGGGAGCATTAATTCCTTTGTTTTATGACGAGAATGATCGTTTAGTACAAAAGAACGTGAAAAACTTCCCAATAAATGCAATGGAGTACAGAGATTTTTCTAAAGTATATATAGTACCGAAAGATAAAATGAACACTGCAAAAAAATAAAAATTAAACAGCTCCGATTAGGGGCTGTTTTTTTATCCTTTAATTGTATTATGAATAAATTACTTTTTTGTTTGATGGCTATTAGCATCGGTTTCGTTTCATGTTCAGAAAAGGAACAAGATGCTAAATCTTATTTTGATGAAGTTATTTCAAAAACAGATTCAGTTGTTGTTGTGTTTAATAGTTTTATCGATGGCTCAACTTATTTTCAAGTAGATTCGATGAATAAATCATTGCTTAGTATTGATGCGACAATTAAAGAACAAGGCGCATTAATTGCTAATATGAATGATTACAAAGGCGATGCAGTGCTTAGGATAGCAGCCATTACCTATATCAATCAGTTAAGTGAGGTAAGTAGCAGCGAATATAAAAATATAGTAAAGGTGTGTTCTTTATCTGATACACTAGAAGAAAAAAAGAACAAGAGTATCGACTCAATAGCAGCTGTAATTGGATTAAAAGTAAACATGGCAAGCAAACCATTTATAAAAGCACAAACAGAATTTGCTTCAAAAAATAACATCAAATTAAATTTCGATTATGAAATTGCTCCTGGAATGAAAAAGGAATTAGATACTACAGTGCTTGTGAAATAGCGATTAGTATTTTGCCCCGCCAATCCCAATTTTTTCGATGGGATGCCAAGTAGTTTTAATTTCTTGTAAATCCATTATCAAATATGGGTTTTGACTTTCAGCTTTTGTCCAATCCTTTTGCCAAAAGAAAACGCGTTTCACATTTAATGAACCATTTTCTGCAACTAGTTTTTGTTCTGCTGCATTTGTTCTGCAATAAATCATTGCGTTAACATCCATGTGAGATGCAAAATGACTATGAAGTTCTTTACTGTTTCCAGTTAAAATATTTACAACGCCACCTGGTAAATCACTTGTTGCTAAAACTTCAGCAAAAGTAACTGCACATAATGGTTTGCTTTCGCTTGCCAAAACGATACATGTATTACCGCCTGCAATTATAGGAGCAATAACAGACACTAAACCTAATAAAGAGCTTTCTTCATCTGCAATAGCAGCAATAACACCCATTGGTTCAGGAACTGAAAAATTAAAATGTGAAGAAGCTACAGGATTTACTGAGCTGTATATTTGTTGGTACTTATCACACCAACCTGCGTAATAAACTAAGCGGTCGATAGAAGCGCTAACTTCTTCTTCGGCTTGTTTTGCTTTAACATCTTGAGAAATTAATTCTTTAACGAATTGTTCTTTTCTTCCTTCCAACATTTCGGCAATGCGGTAAAGAATTTGTCCACGGTTAAATGCCGCTCGCTCTCCCCATCCTGAGAAAGCTGAACGTGCTGCACTAACTGCGTTTCTGTAGTCTTTTCTGCTGCTTAAGCAAATATTGGCTATGGTTTCGTTTTTCGAATTCATAAGTGGATAATATCTTCCGCTTTCAGTTCTTGGGAACTGACCGCCGATAAATATTTTGTAGGTCTTTAAAACTTCTATTCTGCTCATAATATTGTTGAGTAAAAGTAATGATTTAATGCTTAATCAGCAAGAAAAAATTATGTTTAAAATTATTAATTATAGCCGATAAATTAATGAGGAAATAATGTAAAAATCACTTATACTTGTTACTTTAAAACCCTGTGCGTATGAAGAATTTAATTTTACTTCTTTTAATATTTAGTTCTCTTTTTTCTTTTTCTCAAGGAAAAAAGAAAGTGGACGATACTCCTAAAGAAGTTAATTTGGAGGATTTAAATAAAGCCTTAATTCACGAATTAAATATTTATCGTGCAAAATTGGGAGTTGATTCGGTTGATATTATGCCGCAATTAACTGCTGCTGCCGAAATGAGCGCCATTGCTATGGCTAAAGTTGAAAAAGCAGATTTAAATTCAGCTCCAAAAACAACACCAAAATACCTTAAAAAAGCAGGTTGTACCAATAAAGGTGTTGAATATGTAATCTCAGTTTTATTAGGAAAAGGAAAAGCTACAAATGATATTAAAAAGCTTGTTTCAATAGCTAGCACTAAATGGAATGGAAAAAAGGAAAAGGCAATATTGATGGACCCGTCGTATGTGTATGCAGGTATTGCTACTCGTATTGATGAAAAAAGTAAAAAAGTTTACATCTCCATCATCATGGGGAATTTTCAAACCTTTAACTCGGGAGCAAAAAAGAAAAGCGAATTAAAAGTGCCGTTTAATACAAAATCAAAAAAATTAAAAGAGCCAGATCCAAAAAAATGTAAGAACTGCGATAAATTCAAAGATTTTGAAGCAATGCGTAATAATCTTTATGTGGAAAATGGAAAAATTTATTTGAAGTACGATAACATTAAAAACCTAAAAAAATTATTGAAAAAACCTACAGATGGTTTAGCGGTTGATATTGTGCAAAAGGATCAGTACAGCAAAACCGAATACAATATTATGGACAACAGTGTACGTAACAAAGGTGTGATGCAAAAGGTTGTGTATAAGGATAAATTATTTTCTAAAAACTTAATTAAGCCCGATAAAAAAGCAAAGAAACCACAAAAAATAAATAAGTTGTTAGTTGAGATGGGAAAATTCCCAGCGGGTATAACAGGTTCGTATGAGCTTAATTTATTAGTTGTTCAGGATAATTTTGTTTGTAAAACAATTTTGCGTTCTTATACCGAGCAAGGCGATCAGGAATCAAGTACACCAATTGAGTTACTTCCTTCAACAGAGAGCATCGCTGCTCGTAATCCTCCATTTGAGCCGCGTTCAGAAAGTACGATTTTGAATTTTATGATTCCGTTTGAAAAAAATAAATCAGAATTTAAACCTGAAGATATTAAACCATTTTTAGATGCTTTGCAAGAACCTGATTTTATTATTGATGGTTTATTTATTTATGCTTATTCATCTATCGAAGGTGATTCGGTTGCCAATATGAAGTTGCAGCGTAAGCGTGCAGAAAGCGTTACCAATGTTTTGCAAAGTATGCAAACAAATAAAATTACGCCATCTATTATCACTAACGATTCATGGAATTTATTTCAATTAGAAATGGAAGACGGGAAGTTTGACCACCTAACAAAAATGAGTAAGAAGCAAGCGATTAAAGAGATTAACACAAAAAGTGGCTTGGTTCAAGAGTTAGAGCCTTATTTAGCTAAGCAACGTTTTGCACAAATTGTAATGGATGTTACTTATGACATTACAGGTGATAAAGAACAAAAGTTTTCGGTGGTGCAGTTTAATCGTGCAGTAAAAGGTGGCAACAATAAACAAGCATATAAGATTATGGATTTT
>Ga0075163_10006301_pt1 | contig 15705 bp, 15 predicted proteins | sample JI1023141ADNA_FD_71478 | JGI IMG/M metagenome (GOLD analysis project Ga0075163, IMG submission 71478) | Wastewater effluent complex algal communities from Wisconsin, to seasonally profile nutrient transformation and Carbon sequestration -... | ecosystem: Engineered > WWTP > Effluent > Algae... | reverse complement strand
AACTCGGCGCGAATCGGGTTCAGCTTGGCCCGGATCGAATCCTGGCGCGCCTTGTCGTTTGGCATGATGAAGGTGCGGCCGACGTAGCGGTTCTTCACGAAGCCTTCGCGACACGGCAGGTTCAACACCTCCGCCATCGTCTGACCCGCGGTCCTTGCCGATTCGGGCACCGGGATCACAACGTCGGCCTGTAGGCCACGGGCGAGGAACTCGCGACCGAGCCGGCGGCCGAGCTCCATGCGCGCTTCGTAGACCGACGTGTTGTCGAGGAAGGAGTCCGGGCGCGAAAAGTAGATGTACTCGAAGATGCACGGACGGTGCGGCTTCTGGCCGACCTGCACGAAGTGCGGCACACGGTCCTTGCCGATCCAGAGCATCTCGCCGGCCTTCAGGTTGCGGACGACTTCGTAGCCCGAAACGTCGAGCACGACGGATTCGCTGGCCACCGCGTAGAAAGTGCCCGCGGGCGTCACCTTCTTGCCAAAGATGATCGGCTTGATCCCGTAGGGATCGCGGAAGGCATACATGCCCTCACTCGTGATGCCGACCACCGAGTAGGCGCCCTTCACGCGCGTGAACACTTCGTTCACCGCGACCTTCACGTCGTCGACCGTGATCGGGTTGTTCAACCGGCGCATCAGCGCGTCGGCAAACACGTAGAGCACGACTTCGAGGTCGCAGTTGCTGCCGAGATGGATGTTGCGCTGCCCGAAGTAGGTGCGCTTCAGCTCGTGGAAGTTGGTGACGTTGCCGTTGTGCGCCATCGCGATGCCGACTGGATAGTCGAGCCAGAACGGCTGCACGTCCGCGCGGTCGCCGAGACCGACGGTCGGGTATCGCACGTGACCGACGGCGAGCGGGCCATGAAGGCGCTGGATGTGTTTGTCCTGGAAGACTTCGCGAACGAGTCCGAGGCCCTTCTTGGCCTGGAACTTGTCCTTGAAGGTCACGACGCCAGCAGCGTCCTGACCACGGTGTTGAATCGCCAAGAGACCGCTGAGTACGTCGTGGATCGCGTTCGACTCAGGCGGACCAAAGATCGAGATGAAGCCGCACATTGGGGCAAGGGAGCTTACCATCCGCGCCGCGATGGCCAACCTTTGCAACTTGGACGGCGTGATCCTGCCCGAGGCGGACACGCGCATCTCCGTGCTGGACCGGGGCTTCCTGTTCGGCGACTCAATCTACGAAGTGGTCCGGACCGAGGGCGGCGTGCCGTTTGCCTGGCCCGAACATTTCGCCCGCCTGGTGACTTCGGCCGTTGCCATGCGCATGCCGCTCGACCTGGAGGAAGCGACCGTCGCCCGCCGGGTCGCCGAGACGGTGCGCGCCGCTGACCACGGCGACAGCTACGTCCGCCTCGTCGTGACCCGAGGTGTCGGGGAAGCGCCAAACATCGACCTCGCCTACGCGACGGGCAAGCTGTCCTGGCTGCTCATGGTGCGCAAACTGCCGGTGATGTCGGGCAAGTCCGCAAGGCTGGTGGTCATCGACCGATTGCGCAACGACCGCCGCGCGCTCGACCCCGCCATCAAGAGCGGGAACTACCTGAACTCCGTGCTCGGCCTCGCCGAAGCGAAGGAACTCGGCGCCACGGATTGTGTGATGCTGAATACCGACGGTTTCGTCACCGAGGCATCCACCGCCAATGTGTTTGCCCGCATTGACGGCAGTTGGTGCACGCCGACCCTCGAGGCTGGCATTCTCGTCGGGGTCACGCGCCGGCTGCTCATCGATTTTCTGCGTGGGGCCGGGGAGGACGTTGTTGAGCGCGACCTGACTGCGCACGACCTGAACACGGCCGAAGAGATCTTCCTATCGAGTTCGCTGCGGGATGTGGGACCCGTCACTCATCTCAATGGCCGAGCGCTCCACGGGGGCGCGGAAGGGCCGCAGACGATGGGCCTGTTGCACCGCTTCCGCGAACACTCGCGAACCCTGCTGCAGCAGAAGTACGCGCCGCATTGGCGGACGCTCGTCGGCTAGACAGGAAGTATCTCGCGCTTACGGATCAGCCTGACGAATCAGGCCAGAACGCCAGCAACGATGGCCTGGATCCGCTCCAGCGCGCTGCGGTAACGAGCCTTGGCCTGCTCCGACGCCTTGACCGCGGCAAGAATGCCATCGATCGAGAGGTTGGCAGGGGCTGCCAACGGATACTTGCGCGGGCGCCCGGGGCCACGCTTCACGGGCAGCGCGGCAATTGGCAAGGCCTCCGGAGCTGCAGCCTTCGCGGCTTTCGCCTTCGCCTTGGACTTGCGGGCGACCTTGCCGGTGCCTCGCTTGGCAGACTTCACGATGCCGAGCATCGCCTGCGCGCGACCAAACATGACCGGGTGGATCGTGAGCTTCTTCTTCGCCGCGACCTCCGCCACTTCCGGGTAGGTGGCGCTGCGATTTTGCTTCACATACTCAAACAGGAGTTCCCACGCGGGGTTGGTCTTCTTGGCTGCCATTTCGGTTGCTTGCAAGCTAGGGGTGCTGGTGGGTACCAACACACCGATTTCCGGAGATTTTCGCGCTCATTCGCAGTTCATGCAAGCTGAGACTGCCAAAAGCAGACTCCGAATCCCTGCAACCAATCAATTTGCTCTGACCACATCCCAACTCTCGCCAGGCGCGAGCAGCAGGCTGCGGCGGGGTTGTAGAGCCTTCTGAAGCAGGTAGAGGCTCTTCAGGGACATACGTGGCAGCTGCGGCAACGACTGACAGAGGAACGCGTCATCAAGGATGACCAATTGTGGTTCCACCTTCGCGATGATCTCAAGCAATCTCGGATTGCGAGGCGAAGCGATCATCGCGTCGACCGGGCCCTCCCCGACATCTTCGACGCCCAGCGAAGGCCCAACCACCATCATGCGCGGCCCGTTGGGCTCGTCGAGTCGATAACTGCACGACCAGGTCACCGAACCATCCTTGCCCCTGCTGCCAAGCGCGTGCATTTGAATGCCCGCCGGAGGGCCAAATTTGGTGCCCTGCTCGACGAGCGGCATATCCGCCATGGCGACCGCTGGCAGGTGAAAGGCGGCATGGGTGAGCACGGGACGTGGCTGTTTGCCATTCATCATGCGAACGAGCAACTGGTCGTTGCGCCGGGTCATGTCGAGCGGCTGCGTGAGAATGCAGAACTCCGCGCGGCCCCAGACATATTCCTGGAGGTCCGCACCCGCGGGATCGACGAGGAAGCCACCACTCGGCGTCGCAAACAACCACCCACCCATTGGCAGGCGGAAGAGACGCACGGTGCCATTGGGCACCGGATCCGCGGCGGATTTGGATAGTGACTTCAAACGCTCGTTCCACCAGGACGGCAACCCGCGCGCCTGGAAGCCGGCGACTTCGCGGTTCATGCGGCGGTGAATCCGCTGGCAGAACTCCACGAAATCGACGCGCGGATACCGTTCGCACTCGCGGTCAATCTCCTCGAGGATCCCCATTCGCTGCACACCGCCAGCCTCTTCGGGCGCCTTGGAGCCATCGTGGATTTCGGGGCCACGCTGCAGCAACCGCGCCGTGAGATCATTCCAGTAGGTGGCAGGTTTGCACGACGGCTCGACCATGCCGGGTTTGGCCGGGAAGTCCGGCATCTTGCCCTGCAGAGCGTCGCGGTCCTTCACCAGCATGATGCTGGCGAACAAACCAGGATCGACGATCGGACTGCAACCAAACGTCCAACCGATGCGCGTCTGCGGCATCGGATCGGTGCTCTCGTCAAAGTCGTTCACGACCACTTGCAGATCCAGCACGGTCCCCGCATCCGCCTTGCGCCCCACGGGCAGGATCTCGGACCACGGGATCTTCGCCTCATAGGTCGTGATGCTCTGTTCTTTGTCGTGCAGGACGGCCATGCGCGCGGCGTTGCCGTCGAGAACGCGCGCCGTGCCACGCAGGCGATCCCACTGCACGACTTCGCGCGCATTCTCATCGGCCAGCCAGAATTCGCGGTCCTCGGCGCGCCCGGGATCCGGCCCGTTGTTGCGCGTATTACGATCCGGGTCGAACGTGAACATCACCGAATCCGCGATCGGGATTTCGGAGAGTGTGAGCGAATTGGCATCCAGCCCGCGATGCCATTCGTCCTTCACGGAGCAGGCGAGAAACAGGTGCGTCTCGTCCCACATCAAGAAGGCAATTGCGTTGAGGTCGCGCGGCCCGTTCCAGGCATTCAGCGCGGTGCCCGAAATCTGCCGCGTGTCATCGAGGCGCATCGCCGGCAACTCTGGCCAATCCGAAAGTGTGCCATCGACCGTGATCTCCGCGTTGCCGCGCGGCAACACCACATGCTGGGGGACCAGCATGGGACCCGGTCGCTGCGCCCCAGGACCCTGCGGGGAAGGCGCCTGGGCAACGAGACTCGAGACCGCGACCAACAAGGACAGGAGCTTCACTTGGAGAGGATCCTTCGCAGGGACAGGTAGTTCAAAACGGCGTTCGCAGTGGTGGTGCCGAGCAGCCCGAAACCGAGCTGCATCATCGCCCCCAGAACTGCTGCATGCAGCGCTGTGATCGGAATCCAGCGCCACCCTGCCGTGGTGCTATTCACCACGACGTAGGCGGCAACCGACCCGAGCAGGCCAAATACGTCCTGGACGGCGAGCCGGAAGAACACTTCTTCGGCAACCGCAGAGACCAGAATGAGCGCCAGCATGGGGGTTTCGCCGATCGGGCCAAACATGCGGCGGGCCTGCTCTTCCAGCTCGCGCAAGAAAGTGACGCGGGGGGAGATCCGGGCCACGAGGAACGCCCCCAGCAAGCCTACCAACAGCCCCAAACCCGCCGCCGCCAGCAGGCCGTGCTCGCCAATCGCGCGCGAATGCAGGATCTCGAGCCGATCCCGGGCCCACAACCACAGCAGGGCACCGCCGAGCAGGAGCGTATAGATGCCGCCACCTACCAACGCCGACAAGCTGGCATCCGACGCCGGATCGGGTTCGGGTTCGCTCACTAGAGCCACCGCTGGCGCGGCCAGGGCCCGATCACAAACCACGGCCGCCCAAGGTAGGCACTGCTCGGCACGGCGTCGAAGAAGCGGCTGTCGCGACTGTCAAACGCGTTGTCGCCGAGCAGAAACCAGTGGCCCGCCGGCACGAATCGTGGCCAATCTCCCTGCGTCCCAGGGCTGCTGAAGTTGCGGTCGCGCACGGCAAACAGGTCGCGGAAGACCACCACCTTGCCAAGCCTCATCGCCGTCGTGCCCAGGGCACCGACGTGCAGGTAGGTGCGGGGCTCCGCCGTGCGAATCGAAGTGCGATCCCCGTCCGGCCAATCGGCGTGTCGAGCGAGACAGAACATCGCGTCCGCTCGCCCATCGATGACCAGGAACGCGCGGTCATCAAGCCTGCCGAACTCGACGCGGTGCGCGCCACTGGCGATGGCGGGCAACGTCGCAGACTCGACATCCACACCATTCCGCCAGAGGGTGACGCGCCCAGCGGCCGGCGTCCAGTGGAAGGTCAACGCTTCGCCGTTGGCATCGATCGTGCACAGCATGCCGGTCGGCAATTGCTGCACCTCTAGTTCGAGCCCGCAGTCGAAGACCCCCTTATCGTCGCGAACCCCATCGAGGCCGCCGGTGGCGAGCACATAGCCAGAATCGACGGCGCGGGCCGTTCCGAGGCATCCTTCGGGCACAACGCGCCCCTGCAACGAACGGCGCCGCTGCGCGCAGGCGGCTTCGCGCAGCATCGAGCGAGCACCCTCCGACCCGACATCGAGGGGCGGCAATTCGATCGCACCCGCATCCATCCGCGCATCGCGCAGATCGAGCAGCGACTGCACGAGAGCCACCGGGCTCGGCGCGGTGGCCCAGACCACGCGCTGCGCCCGCGCCTCGATCGGATCCTTCTGCTCGCGCTGCATTCGCTGCCGATCCGGGCCCAACCACACGTCGCCATCGCGAAGGTCGATCCAACAAGCGTCCGGGTCGTCACCGCAGGCACCGATGCGCTTCACGAGTTGTTGGGTCGGATCCGACGGGTGCCCGACGACCACGAGGTCGTGGCGGTGGCACGCCGAACGGCTCGCGAGCTTGTCGACAAACACGAGGTCGCCCACGGTCGGATGGCCGTGCAGGGTGGGTTCCATGCTGCCGGTCGGCACCCGGTAGTAGTCGCCAAACCACCGGCAAAGGCCGAGGAACGTGATGATGGCGACGATGGCCACGAGCACGGCATCGCGCAGCAACGGCAGGGGATTGGACGTCCAGCTCGGCACAGGCATGCAGCGTAAGGGCAGGATCCGCGGGCGCGAACGCGTCAGGCGAAGAACCGTTCGTGCAACAGGGTGACGGTGCGTCGCAGCTCCGAACTCGGCACGACGATGGCGAGCGTGCCACCGTGTGCCCCCTGCCCACCACAACGAACGGGAATGCCCGCAGCGCTGAGCGCCGCAAAAACCGCCGCGGCCCCGCCAGCCTCGATCGCGCGCGGATCGCCGACCACCCCGACCACCGCCTGATCCCGTTCGATGCGCACCTCGCCCAGGGCACCAAGTCGCGTGAGGGCGGCCTCCGCCGTCGCCTCATCGAGCGCCAGTGTGAGCGCCGCCTCCGACACGGCGACCGGGCCGATGTCGGCGCTCAGTTCGTGGAGCTCGGCAAACACGCGCGCGAGGAACGCGTGCTGGGGCACCAGGCGCTGCGAGGAGACGGTGACCAGCGCCATCTTCGTGCGGTGCGCGATGGCGCGAACGGCCGGACGGTCCTTCACCGCCGTAGCCTCGATGCGCGTGCCGGGCGCCGCAGGTTCCTGCGTGTTGCGCACGAGAATCGGGATCCCACTCGTCATCGCGGGCACCATGGCGGCCGGATGCAGCACCTTGCTGCCGAACGACGCCAGTTCGCAGACTTCTTCAAAGCTCATGCTGCGAATCGGTTTCGCCATCGGCACGAGCTTGGGATCCGCCGTGCGCACCCCATCGACGTCCTTCCAGATCTGGATCTCCTCGGCGCGCACCGCGACCCCAAACAGGGCCGCCGAGTAGTCGCTGCCGTTGCGTCCGAGAGTCGTGATGTTGCCGTGTTCATCCGAGGCGATGAACCCCGTCACCACGGGCACTCCCTGCACCGCCACCAGCGCGTGCAGGATGCGGCCGTCGTCGGGCAACGGTCGGGCGCGGCCGTAGGCGCTGTCGGTGCGCAGGCCCGCCGCGAACGCATCGATCGCCTGGGCCGGAATCCCGCCGGCACGGAGCGCCGCGGCCACCGTGCGCGCGCAGCAGCGTTCGCCGTAGCTGGCCAGCAGATCGAGCGCCTTCGGACTTGCCGCTCCGACAAGGCGCAGCCCGCGGGCGAGGTCCTGCAGTTCGGCGAGCAGCGGGTCGAGCAGGTCTTCGGGCAGACCAAGTTCCCGCAGGATGGTGCGGTGTCGCTCGGCGATGGCACCCGTATCGGCCCCGCCGCCCGTGGCGCTAGCGGCCATGGCAAGCAGCGCATCGGTGACCCCGGCATGCGCGGAGACCACGACCACCGGCTGCCGCGAATGCTGCTGCCGGACGATCTCAACCACCTGGCGGATGCTGCGCGCATCCCCGACGGACGTGCCGCCGAACTTCATCACGATCACGCCCCGATCATGCAGTGCGCGTCCCTTGGCGAGAAGCCGGTGTTCGGCATCTTCGGTAGCGGGCCGCCGCGGCATAATCTTCGGCCTGCCTCGCCTCCCGCGGGGCGCCACGAACATGACTCGCATCGCGGACCTCATCCACGACTGGAACCAGACCGGCGGCACGTTCCGCCCGGCTCGCCCCCTTCAATTCGACGACGAAACCCTGCGCGACGGCCTGCAGTCGCCGGCCGTCAGCGATCCCCGCCTCGAACAGAAGATCGATCTGCTCGAGCGCATGGATCGGCTCGGCATCCACACCGCCAACCTCGGCCTGCCGGGCGCCGGCGGGCGGCCGCGCGAGGACATCCTGAAGCTGGCCCGGCACATCGCCGACAACAAGCTGCGCATCGGCGCCAACGTGGCCTGCCGCACGGTCCTCAGCGACATCGAGCCGGTCGTCGAGATGACCCAGAGAGCGGGCATGGCGATCGAGGTCTGCGCGTTCATCGGCAGCAGCTACATCCGCCAATACGCCGAGGACTGGACCCTCGAACGCATGCTGCAGAACACGCGCGAAGCGCTCTCGTTCGCGCAGCAGAACAACCTGCCGGTCATGTACGTGACCGAGGACACCACGCGCGCGCGGCCGGAGACGATCAAGGCGCTCTACACCGCGGCGATCGAGCTCGGCGCCCGCCGCCTCTGCGTCTGCGACACCGTCGGCCACGCCACGCCCCAGGGCACGCGCGCCGTCGTGAAGTTCGTGCGCGAACTGGCCGACCAGCACGACAAGACGCTCGGTGTCGACTGGCACGGCCACCGCGACCGCGATCTCGGCATCGCCAACTGCCTCGCCGCGATCGAAGCTGGCGCGGATCGTATTCACGGCACGGCCCTCGGCGTCGGCGAACGCGCCGGCAACGCGCCGATGGACCTCCTGCTCGTGAATTGCCGCCTGCAGGGCTGGATCGACAACGACCTGCGCACGCTGCCCGACTACGTCGCAGCCGCCGCCAAGGCACTCGACGTGACGATCCCGCACAACTACCCCGTGCTCGGCGGGGATGCGTTTGAGACCGGGACCGGCGTACACGCCGCCGCGGTCATCAAGGCCTTCAAGAAGGGCGACCTCGAGCTCGCGGACTCGGTCTACTCGGGCGTGCCAGCGCACCTGGTCGGCCTCGAACAGCGCATCGCAATCGGCCCGATGGCGGGCAAGTCGAACGCGGCCTTCGTGCTCGAAAAGCTGGGCCTCGAGGCCACCGAGGACCGCGTGCAGAGGGTCCTTGCCGCCGGCAAGTCGAGCAAGCGCCTGCTGACCGACGCCGAAGTGCGGGCCGCCGCCGCGCCGTAGTCCGAGAAGCTGTCCCGAAGCGAGATCAAGTCCGGCCTGATCCAGGTCGATCCTCAGGAAAGCAACCTGGAGGAATGATGGATCAGATCCTGGATATGAGTGTCGTGGAGGAGTTGTTGTCGTTCTCGGACGATGGCGACCCGGAACTGCTGCTGGATCTCATCCGCATGTTCCTGGAGGACGGGCCGTCGAAGGTCCAATCGGTGACCGAGGGACTGCTCGCGGGCGACTTCGAGAAGATGGAGCGCGCCGCGCACTCCCTGAAGGGCTCGTCGGGCAACCTCGGCGCGCGCCTGCTGCAGGAGACCTGCGAACAGATGCAGATCGCCACGCGCAACCACCAGCTCGAGGAGTCGCGCAAGCTGGCGGCGGAGATGGTGGCCAACTATGCGACCGCGGAGCAGGCCCTTCGCGACCTGCACAAGTCCTACATGTCCTGAGGCCGACCTCTGAGCGACCGGCGCCCCGCCTCGCTCAGGCTTCCGTGGACCTGGCGGCCTTCGCCGCCGCCGACTTGCCCTTCGCCGCCCGCCCCTTGGCGGGCGCCTTCTTGCGCGCGGAGGGCAGCGGCAAGGTGACTTCCTTCACCCCGACGATCGCGCTCTCTTCAGGAGCGAGGTTGATCATGGCCATCATCGGCTCATCGGGCTCCCAGCTCGCCGCCTTGCCGCGATAGATGCAGCGGTGGCACTTGTGGAAGAAGGTCCGTTGCCGCGCAAAGCACACGTCCACCCCGATCCGGTGAGTGATCAAAGGGGAGGCGGAGCCTTCGATCGAAGGGCAGAGTCTGTTGCACGATGTCATCTGCGGATTGGTTTCGTGGCCACCCGGTCAGGGCACCGCGAGGGGGCAAACTGTAGGGCTCCCGGGGTGCCGGTCAACGGCGAGGGGCCCGGACCGCACGATCCCAGACGTCCCGGCAGGTCGCCACGGCAGTCGGCGCAGCATGGCTGGAACGTGACAGTTCAAAGCAGACAGGTCCGACGTAACCAGCTACCTGAAGAGAGTTTAAGACTCCTGGGAAGTCGACCTCACCGGTGCCTGGCAGCAGGTGTTCGTGCACCCCGCGACGCATGTCTTCGAGGTGGACTTGCGCCAGGAAGGGTACACATGCCGGCACAAGTGCCACCGGATCTCCTTCCCATACGGCGTATAGGTGGCCGATGTCGAGGGTCATCGCCGGGGCGTCCGAACCGAGCGCGCTGCGCATGCGATGCCAGTCGGCGACGGTCTCGAGGGCCATACCGGGCTCTGGTTCGAGCGCTGGCGTGAGGCCTTCGGCGCGAATGCGCGCGCACGTGGCGGCGATGCCTTCGAGCATCCAGGCCTCACTGTCGGGTCCAGGCTGCCGATCGATGCCCGCCCAGAACGACACCACCTTGGCGCCGAGCCTCGCCCCCATCGCGGCGGTCCGCGCGTAGAAATCGATACGCCGTTGCCGCGCCGCCACATCCCGCGTCATGAGCACGGGCTCGTGCTTGGTGCGCGGGTCGAGCAGAAAGCGCGCTCCGGTCTCCATCACGGGCAGCAGACCGAGATCGCGCAGCTGGCGCGCCACCGCATCGACTTCGTGGTCCGTCGTCGTCGCCGGATCGAGGTGGCAGGTGTCCGGCGTGATCGCGACGGCGCGGTAACCGTGCTCCGCGAGCAACGTGAGCGCCTCGGCGAGCCGATGGTTCTGCAGGCTGTTGGTGTGGTAGCCGAGCAGCATCGGCGGTCTGCCTACTTGGTGCCGCCGCCCATGCGGACCATCTTCTCGAGCGAAGCCAGGGCGGTGACGAACTTGCCAAGGTCGACATACTCGCCAGGCTCGGTCCAGTCACCTTCTAGCGCCAGCATCTGCCACTCCATCGGCACGGCGAGCGTCTGGTTGATCTGGTCGATGATGACCTTGGCCTGCGACATCTTGTCGCGCGCGGTCGCGTTGTCGCCGGCTGTGCGCGCCTTCGAACCTTCGTTGTAAAGCGCCTGGGCCTTGGCTTGCTGATCGCGGCACTGCTGCAGCGTCTCGGCGGTCAACGTGGGCGCCGGCTTCGCGGGCGTCTTGCCGGGCTTGGCGGCGCTGCTCGGCGCGGCGGGGGCCGGCTTCGGCGCGGCCGGCGTCGGTGTCTGCGGCTTGTCGTTGGTGCCGCCACTGTCCTTGGTGCCCCCCTTCATCATCACGATGAGCACGACGACGACGACCACGGCGATGGCGCCGAGCACCATCGTCTGCTGGCTGCCGCCCGAAGAACCGGAGCTGCGGGAGCTGGAGCCACGGGTGCTGGCCGCCGGACGGCCGCGCGAGGAAGAACGGGAGGGAGAAGCCATAGGGTGAGCAGGAACGGAGTTGCGTAGGCCGGCGGCTGGAGGAGCCGCCGGGAGAGGGGCTCGGCGTTCTACCCGTCGCCGGGGGATGCCGGAAGGGCCCGCCGCAACACCGCGTAGAACCCACCATCGTGCTTGCCCGCGAGTGGCAGGGTCAGGTGGCGCGACAGCACTTCACACGGGGGCACCCCGGGCGTGCCGAGCACGGCATCGACGACCCCGTCGTTTTCCTCGCGATCGATCGAGCAGGTCGAGTAGACGACGTGGCCACCCGGCTTGCAGAGGTTGATGGCCTGGACCAGCAACCGCTTCTGGTCGATCACGAGGCGCGAAATCGTGGTCCCCGTGAGCCGGCGGCGGACTTCGACGCGACGGCCGAGCACGCCGGAATTGGAACACGGCACGTCCGCCAGAACAGCATCCGCGACAGGTAGTTGTGATGCCGACCGAGCGATGCGGACAAACTCCTGGAGGCCCAGCCGGACGACGTTCTGGTGGATCAGGTGGCTGCGTTCCGAATCGATATCGAACGCGTGCACCATGCCACCTGCGGCGCCACCCGCCGGCCGAACGCGTTCGGCGAGCAGGCTCGTCTTGGTGCCCGGCGCCGCGCACAGGTCGACCACGGTGTCGCCCGGCTTGCACGGCACGGCTTCGGCCGCCGCCAGCGCCGTCGGGTCCTGCACGACAAACTTGCCGGCCGCGAAGGCCTTCGAACCAAACGGCGAGTTGCCGCCCGTCCACAGCAGCTGCCGCGGGTTCTCGCAGAGTTCGCACTGCACTTCGGCCGCGGTCAGCTCGGCCAGCAGTTCGTCGCGGCTGATGCCAACTGCGCGCAGGAACACGCCGGGAACGGCGCTCGCGGCCTCGGCGATCTGGCGCAGACCTTCGACGCCAAAGTCCTTGGTCCAGCGCTGCAGCAGGAAGTACGGCAGCGAATGCACGATGCCGAGGCGTTCGATCTCGTTCTCGGGCAATGGTTGCGGCAACAACACCGACCGCGTCGGCGACAACGGAAACTGCGTGGTCGGGTGGTTGGGGTCCGCCGGGCGCAGTTCGACGCAGTCGGCGACACGACGTAACAGGGCGTTGGCAAAGCCTTTGTTGCTGCGCACGAGGTCGACGGTCTCATGCACCGCGGCATGCGCCGGCATGCCACCGACAAACATGAGCTGGTAGGCGCCGAGCCGCAGCGCCGACCGCAAGGGTGCTTCCTTCGGCAGTCCCCGGTGCGCAAACGGCGCTAGAACGTGGTCCAAGAAGCGTTCGCGGCGAAGCACGCCATGCGCGAGTTCAAAGGCGAGCGCCTGCTCGCGACCAACCAACTTTGCCTCGTCGAGGGCCGAGCGCAACCGTTCGGTCTGGCCCTTCTCGAGCGCCACCAGGGCATGCAACGCAGCGGCGCGAGCTGAGACCATCTCAGCCGAACCGCGCGTCTGGCGCGATGTGGTGCCCACGCACGAACTCACCGGCGGTCATGTTGCGACCATTGTCCGGCTTGATGCGCGTGATGCGGTAGAGGTCCTTGCCGGTGCAGACCCGGATGCCTTCTTCGCCGGCGGATTGCAGGCCACCTGGAATGCCCATGCCGTAGAGGTCCTGCTCGACGAACCCATCCATGACGATGAAGCGCTTGTTGCCCAGGCGCGTCTGCGCGCCCGGCTTTGGGGTCATCGCGCGCACGAGCAGGTCGACTTCCTTGGCCGGCAGCTTCCAATTGATGAGGCCGTGCTCCTTCTCGACCTTGGGCGCGTAGGTGGCCTTGGTGTGATCCTGGGGCGTGTAGGTGTCCTTGCCCTTCTGGATCAGGGCGAGGGCCTCCAGCAGTGCCACCCCGGACAGGTCGGCAAGTCGATCGCGCAGCATGCCGCTGTTTTCGCGCGCATCGATCGGGGTCGCCTTCTTCAACAGCACATCCCCCGCGTCGAGCTGGTCGACGATGCGCATGATCGTGACGCCCGTCTCCGTGTGGCCATCGCGAATCGCGCGCTGGATCGGCGCCGCACCGCGGTAGAGCGGCAACAACGAGGCGTGGGCGTTGATCATGCCCTTCGGCGGCATGCCGAGCAGCTCGGGCTTCAGGATCACGCCGTAGCTGACGACGACGCCGAGGTCGGGCTTCAGGGCCTTGAGCTTGGCCAGGAACTCCGCGCCGTGGGGGTCGTCGGGCTGCTCGCAGGGCAAGCTGAGCTCCTCGGCGGCCAGTTTGACCTCGCTGTCGTAGATCTTGCGCCCGCGCCCACGTGGGGCATCGGGCTTGGTGACGACGAGGGTCGGCGCGAAGCCGTTTTCCTTCAGGGCCTTCAGCGAGGGGATCGCAAAGTCGCTGCTACCAAAGAAGACGATGCGCAAGGTGTTGGCCTGGATCTCGTAGTGCGGTTGTCCGAGCGGCTCTCTGGGGAAAGGACGAACTCGGGGCTGGCAAGGTAGCGGTCCAGCCCCGGTGGGGCAAAGGTCCGTTCGCTTCCCTGGCCCGCGGCCCTGGAATCGGCGCCGCGACGCCAGCCTTTGCTGCTCGCGCCAGCATTGCGCGAAGGTCCCCACGACCGCACCATGCACGCGCGCATGTCCTTGCCACCGAGCCAACAAGATCCGCGCCTCGCCGCGTTCGCACCGGCTGCCGAACGTTCGCTACAGGTGTTTGGCGCCCCGGTGACGCTCGTCTTGTTGCCCTCACGCAAGCTCCGCCGCGATCGCCCGGGCGCCGACCGGCCCGCCTTCCGCCAGAGCCCGGTGCCCCGCATTCTCGGCGAGGAGGTCCTCTGGCGCGGGGAAGGGCTGGCGATGACGCCAAACCGCTACCCGTTTGCCGCCCAGCAACGCCTGCTCTGGCCCATCGAACCGCGCCGCGAACCCGATCTCGCGATGTGGACGACGATCGGCGCCTGGGTCGATGGCTGCGATGGCACCGCCCTGCTCAACAACATCGGCTCGGCGGCTTCGATCGCGCGCGCCCACGCCCATCTGATCCCCGAACGACTGCCGTTTCTCGACGGACTCGCCGAACGCCCCGCCCCCGCGGACCTGCTCGAGGTGCCTCCAGGCGTGCAGATCGTCGCCAAGGACGTGCCGTTCTGCCTGCTCGGCGTGCGCGGCCCCGCTGCCCAGCGCGCCCTCGCGATCCAGCGGCTCGCCGACGCGCGGCTGACGGCGGCCTGGAACGTGCTCTGCACCAACGGCACCGCCTGGCTCTATCCGCGCCGGCAGGAAACGCCCGCCCCGCACTTTCCGTACGCGCTCGGCGCGTCGGAGGTCTGGGGCCGGTGGTGTTATGGCGACGAGGACGCTTTCGCGCAGGCGACCGGGGCAATGCTGGAGCAAGCGCTGCTCGCGGCGGGTTCGCCAGCGCTCTAGAACGACTCCTCAGGCACCGTTTCGGGCGGTGCCAGCGGGCGGCAATCGACGCGATCGGCTCGCGCATGGAGGAGCTGCGACAGGTTCTGCCGGCCTTGTCGCGGAGCCAAATTCAGGTGCTGCTGCGCGAGATGGTGGAGGACAAGCGGGTCCACGTGCATGGAGCTACTCGGGCAGCTCGTTGGCACCACGGTCCGGAGACTCCGGATTGCAACCACGAGGCGCCCAAGTGAGACTCACCTTCTCGCTCGGTGCGCTCCATCGGCCATAAGTTATTTCCGCACCGTAGCTAAAGGCGACCTGCCGATTGCAACCAACATCGACTAGGTTGCAATCGGGCGCTCAATCTCATGGCCGCAGGAGAGGGCCCTTGCGGTACCGCCCGCTTCCCGGAGGCTTGAATCGGCTCCCACTAGAACCAGACTCCAAAACTCAGGCTTCCGCGTCGAATTCGCGCGGCGGCGGCTGGTAGGTCGGCTCTTCGTCGGTGTCGTCGTCGGCGAGCGATTCTTCGACGAGGTTGGCGAGCGTGCTGCCGTCTTCTTCGTCGTCGAGATCCGCCTCCGAACCTGACCCGATCGCATTGGCGGCGAGCGCCTGCTCCCGCATGTCTTCGTGCCCGGCAGCCTCGGCCAGGGCCGCATCGCGCTTGCGCTGCTGCTCTTCCTCGGCCGTGATGCCGGCCAGGATCTGATCGGCCGTCACCTCGTCGCCGCCGCGGAACGCGAGCTGGATCTCGTCGAAGCAGTTCTCCTGGTGCGCGCGCAGGTAGCCCTGCTTCATCATCTCGAGCAGCGCGATCAGCGTGCCGATCATGCCGTAGCGACCTTCGCGGAAGTCGAAGATCTCCGAGAACGCCACTTCGCGCTTCTCGCGGAACTGGCCGAGCAGCCGGCGCGTGTAGTAACCGACGTCGCGCTTCTCGACCTCGATCGCCATCGTGTTCTGCTGGCCGATTTCCTCCAGCAGCTTGGCGAACGCCGTCGTGAGGTCCCAGATGCCGACATTGCCGATATCGAGCAGGTCCTCGTCGTCCTTGTCGGCGAGCTCGGACGGCGTCGTGAGCACGAGCGGCGCCTGGCGCGAACGCAGGTCGGCGCGGCCTTCGAGCTGGCGCGCGAGGTCGCGGTAGCGCTTGTACTCGAG
>Ga0075163_10006298_pt1 | contig 15706 bp, 17 predicted proteins | sample JI1023141ADNA_FD_71478 | JGI IMG/M metagenome (GOLD analysis project Ga0075163, IMG submission 71478) | Wastewater effluent complex algal communities from Wisconsin, to seasonally profile nutrient transformation and Carbon sequestration -... | ecosystem: Engineered > WWTP > Effluent > Algae... | reverse complement strand
CATAGGTTGCATTCAAAATTTTCCCATGTACACTACTCGGGCTATGACACACGAAGAACTCAAGAACATCTCGGTCGAGTCACTCCCGGGATCAGAAGTGAAGATATCAGGTGAGGTTCCATACGTGTACCTCCAAAAATACCGCAAACACGCGATCGAACACGTGCAGCACGACATTGAACTCCCTGGATTTCGTAAGGGACATATCCCTGAGAGCATGCTTATTCAAAAAATTGGTGAAATGCCGATCATTACCGACATGGCAGAGCATGCGCTCGAAGATGCGTATCGAGAAATCGTCCGTGAAAAGAACATTGACGTCATCGGTCATCCAAAAGTTACTATCACAAAACTCGCAAAGGATAACCCTCTTGGATTCACTATCACCGTTGCGGTACTCCCCGAAGTTACACTTCCTGACTACAAGAAGATTGCGGGCGAAATAAACAAGAACCGTGAATCAAAGGACGTGACTGATGAAGAAGTCACAAAGCAAATCGAAGAGATCCTTCGACAAAAGGTTGCCTACGAACGACTTCAGACAAAGGCGAAGGTGAAAGCTGAACTCGGTGACGATGCACTTCCAACTCCAGAAACGGAAGACGCTGACGACCTTTCAACGCTTCCGCTCCCAGAACTCACCGATGAATTTGTTGGAACACTTGGTAACCCGGGTCAATTCAATTCCGTTACTGAGTTTAAAGAAAAGATTAAGGAGCACCTCACCATCCAAAAGGCTCAGGATGTTGATGCATCACACCGTGTGAAGCTCACTGACGCCATCATTGAAAAAACTGAGGTGGTACTTCCTCAGATCATGATTGATGCCGAGATGAACCAGATGTTTGCACAGATGGAGCAAGACCTCACTCGTGCGAACCTCAAGATCGACGACTACCTCGGACACATAAAGAAATCACGCGAAGATCTCATGAAGGAATGGACACCAGCCGCAGAAAAGCGTGCAAAACTTCAGCTCGTCCTCAATGCAATCGCAAAGAAAGAAGACATCAAGGCAGATCCAAGTCTCGTGGACCATCAGGTCTCTGCCCTTCTCGAACAGTACAAGGATGCTGACGAAGAGCGTGTTCGCATCTACGTCATGTCAATCCTTCAGAACGATGCAGTAATGACGATGCTCGATAAGGCGTAGTCACAAAGTAAATCAACGAACCCCGTAGTGAACTTCCTTCACTACGGGGTTTCTTGTTACTTCAGAAGATCTTCTCGATACTTCTCAATCGCTTGAGCGATCGGAGGATGCTCACGGTCGAATGCCATCCCGCACGTATTGCATGCAAGTCGATACGACTCCTTCATGGGATTGTAACCACCAATCCGTACCTCCGAAAACGGCACCGCAAGGACAGTGCCCTTGAAATCAAAAATGACACTACCTCCACAAGCGCAATTACCTACCCTGAGTTCAAAAGGTTGATTAAGCAACCTCCTTCGACGCGCTTCTTCCTCCTCACTTACACGTCGATTTTCTTGCATTCTCCTTACTAAATCTGTGGCATCGATCACCACAGGAGTGACGGGGGGATCCGCAGAAGTGCTGTCGGACATGTGCTACTCCTCAAAGGTTGTACGGGAACTTCTAGAGGCATAATATCAGTATTTCGCAATGAAAATGCTTGACTGGCAAGTAAAAACATTTTGTGGTACATTAGTAGCCTATGTCACAAAAATCATCACCACAGAGCTACCTCGTCCCAATGGTCATTGAAAAGACTCAGGGTGGCGAGCGAGCGTTTGATATTTTTTCTCGACTCCTCAAGGAGCGTATTATCTTCGTTACCGGACCGATCGAAGATCACATGGCAAACCTTATTGTTGCCCAACTCCTCTTCCTCGAAGCAGAAGATCCAAAGAAAGACATCTTCATGTACGTGAACTCTCCTGGAGGTTCTGTCTCAGCAGGTCTCGGTATCGTCGACACCATGAATCACATCAAGCCTGATGTTGCGACCGTCTGTGTTGGACTCGCTGCATCGATGGGATCAATCATCCTCTCACAGGGCGCAAAGGGTAAGCGTTCAGTACTTCCAAATGCAGAAGTGATGATTCACCAGCCATGGGGTGGTGCGCAAGGACAGGCAGTCGATATCGAGATCACTGCTCGTCACATCATGAAGACACGTGACCAGCTCAACAAAATGCTCGCAAAGGCGACCGGAAAGCCGCTCGATCAAATCGCAAAGGACACCGACCGCGACTTCTTCATGAATGCGGAGGAAGCGAAGAAGTATGGCATTGTCGACAACATTTTGAAATAAATCTCGAAAAGAGTTTATTTCAAAATGCCAACCCACGAGACCTGCGTCTCGTGGGTTTTGTCGACAATGAACCGGAGCAATGTTTCGCCTATACCTAATGGCGAAACATGCGAGGTCGGGGAGGAAGTTCTTATGAACGCAGTGAATTAGAAACTTGACCCTTGTAGATAATATTCTCAAGTAATATTCAATCCAAAACCGCCGGCCCTTTAGGCCGGCGGTTTTATATTCGACACCATCTCATACTTTTGATACTGTGGGTATGTCGATTATTGACAGACAAACGGCTCTGCACTCCATCTTCCCTACCCGACCGACACCAACTCAGAAACCGAACGAAGACGTGAAAGAAGGCGTGCATGCCATACATGCATATGACCACCACCGTACTTATAGCACTCGTGGTCGGCATCGCACTCGGTTACTATCTCCGCTATTTCCATGCAATAAGCAAAAAGGAATCGCTCGAACTCTCGCTCAAGGAGCGCGTACTCGATGCAGAGGAAAAGGCACTCAAGATAGTTGAAAAAGCTGAGGCAAAAGCCGAAACACTTGAAAAAGAGAAGCGACAGGAACTGAAGGAAGCAGAAGAAAGACTCACGAAGACAGAAGAGCGTCTCATAAAGAAGGAGGAGATGCTCGACGAACGACAAATAACCATTGATTCGGAGAAAGAGAACGTCCGAACAACCATCGAACAGGTGAAGTCCATCAAAGTGCAGCTCGATGAGCGTGAAGCATCTATCGGTGCACGAATCGAGGAGGTTGCAGGACTCACAAAAGACGCTGCGTACGCAGAGCTCATTTCACGTGTTGAAAAAGAGCACGAAGAAGATCTTGCTTCTCGCATTCAAAAACTTCACATGCGCGGAAGTGAACAGTACGACGATGAAGCGCGCAATATCATCACCTCTGCGATTCACCGTATCGGTAACACACTTCGTGTTGATATCATGAGTTCGACCATCGAACTACCGAATGAAGACATCAAAGGAAAGATCATCGGACGTGAAGGACGAAACGTTCGAGCATTTGAGCGTGCGACAGGTGTCGACGTACTCATCGATGATACACCTGGACACATTACCCTCTCTTCATTTGACCCTGTCCGCCGAGAAATCGCACGCGTCGCACTTGAAATGCTCATGGGCGACGGACGTATCCAGCCTGCAAAGATTGAGGAAGTTGTAGAGAAGGCACGAAATGAAGTAGGCACCATTGTGAAGAAGATGGGAGAAAAAGCCGCATATGAAGCAGGAGTCCCAAATCTTCATCCAGACCTTGTGAAAATACTTGGCCGCCTCCACTTCCGTACAAGCTACGGGCAGAACGTGCTCTGGCACTCTGTTGAAATGGCACACATTGCTGCAATCATGGCTGAGGAAATTGGTGCCGATGTCGGAGTGGCACGCGCTGGCGCGCTCCTCCATGACATTGGAAAGACGGTGAGCCAGGAAGTACAGGGTACACATGTCGAGATTGGTATTCGTATTCTCGAAAAGTACGGCGTAGATGAGAGAGTTATTCTCGCGATGCGTGCTCACCATGAGGAGTATCCGTATGAAACACCTGAATCAATCATCGTCCAGGTAGCAGACGCAATCTCAGGTGGTCGTCCTGGTGCACGACGTGATTCGATCGAAAACTACATCAAACGCCTCAGTGAACTTGAGGATATCGCGACTGCAAAGCCTGGCGTTGAAAAAGCATTTGCGATTCAAGCAGGGCGCGAAGTACGCGTCATCGTCAGTCCAGAAAAGGTAACTGATGTAGAGGCACACAATCTTGCTCGAGAAATAGCTAAGGAAATCGAGACTAAATTGCGATATCCAGGAGAGATCAAAGTGAATGTTATTCGCGAATTGCGCGCCATTGAGATCGCTCGTTAGTGTGTTTGAAATTGTCAGATACTGCATTGTCTTCACCATGAACGCACCCATCGTATATCTGTATACGCCTCCTGTGTTCATGGTTTGACGCCTTGTCTCTGAACAATTTCCTCCCACACTAATTGTGATGCACAAACCACAACACATATTGAGTTGTTCGAACAGTGTATTGCGCACTGAAAAGCGTACTATATAATTATCTGAGCCATATTTTCTGGCATCAGTGCTTACGCACGGAAGATTATAAAGCCCCTAGTACATATTCATATGAATAAGGCAGATATCATCGATAAGGTTCATGAGGTAGTCGGTGGCACACGCGCAGACGCAGAGCGCGCAGTCGAGACTATGATTGACGCCATCGCTGAGTCACTTAAGAAGGGTAAAGAAGTATCGATCGCAGGCCTCGGCATCTTCGCTACGAAGACCCGAAACGCTCGCACAGGTCGCAATCCACGCACTGGTGAGACTATCGATATCCCAGCGATGCGCGTTCCAAAGTTCCGCGCAGCAAAGGCACTCAAGGATGCCGTAAAGTAATCGTCTTCGTACGATAACTCTACAGAAAAATCACGACTTCACGTCGTGATTTTTCTTATACACACCGCGCTACACCATGGTCGTGGTACACTGTAGGGGTAGCGGAGGTATTACTCTTTTGGCTTCATGTACACCAAGGGAGCGCTATACATACAACGTGGGGAAACCCCCGGATATACATCCGCTATTTCCCATCACACAAAAGAGCCCCGGCCGGGGCTCTTTTGCATAGAGAGCATGAATGAAAAAGAAAAAGCCCGACTTTGTCGGGCTTTCACATACATGGACTGATGACATCGTCCGGAAGCTCTCCTCCTGGACCAATGCCAATGAGTCCTGTAACAACATCAAGCTCAAGCGTTTTGTCAGAGCTCTTCACGAGATCACTGCCAGCATACCGTTCGTGGAGCTTCCGATGGAGATCACCTTCCCCATCTTGTGGTGCAAGAAACACCCCTTGAAGCGTGAGGATCTCTGCACGGTACACGTTCATAAGGGCATCTGCCTGCGTTCGGGAAAGGTGCTTGTGTGCAACCCTCTCTTCCAAACGAGTACTGACCAGTTCGACCCTCCGACATGCTTCCTCGTAGTTGTTAGGACCCAACATGGACATTCTCCAGGCCGTACAGTGCGAGTACGGAATAGTGATCACTATTCCGGGGACTGAATTCTTCTCTGAGCAATCGTGTGTACTCCACATCAGACTCAACATCAGGATGCGCACACTCATGCCTGAGGAGGCTGTTCTGGCTTCGGAGCAGCATAATCTGCCCCTCGAGACGGGCGCGTCTCTTCCAAAGAAACGGGTTATACCACGGAAGATTACGGTACGCCTCCTCGGTATCCTTGAGCTTTTGCTGCAGTCGAGCAAACAACTCGTTTTGAAGGGTTCTCATATATGCCTTTCGCACAAAGGTTGTGGAAGATCAAACCAAAAAATACCATACTATAAATATAGTATTAGTCAATAAAAAAAGCCGCCCTCACGGGTGGCCTTGCGAAACAACGAAGCAGTCGAGCGGGAAGTACGGTTCCACGTCTATCCCCCCATTCAGCTTGATTATCGGATTCATGAGTGGGAATCTGTCATTGGCCCGTTCGAGCACAATGCCCATATGGAACCACTGATGTACATTCGTGAGTCCTGTGACCAAAGAGCGAACTCGATACCACTCCATATGTTTTGGAAGAAACAGAAACGACTGTCCCTTCATGATTTTTCCCCAGAATTCCCTGAATTGCTGGTTATGCTCGATATCGCGAACGCATCGGACTCGTACTCCGGGCCTCGCTGTACCTATAGCAAGATCACCGATCCATGTGCGCTGCCTTGTCATCTCGTTCTCCACTAGAGTTGAGACAAGTTTAAGTGTAGACCCGGATCGTGAGTTTGCAAAGTGATATGGTCGCAAGGTAATGGTTTCACTTTCAATATACACAGAGGGTCCCGGGCTCCATCTTTCGATTCCTCTCGCTCGCTACAAACAGCAACGACCCAGAAACTTTCGTTTCTGGGTCGGCTGATTTGTGCGAGCGAGAGGAATCGAACCCCCATCCACTGCTTGGAAGGCAGTTGTTTTACCACTAAACTACGCTCGCAGTTACGGAACACCCTGGTTCCTATCCGCACGATAATAGCATATTCGTTTCCATATCGAAACCCTTTCCTTTTTATGAAGATGTCAGCAAATTGTGCCGAATAAATTGCATTTTCATAGATGCACCCATGCTACAATTTTCATACATGGTCATATTCGATGCTCTACAATCTCTCTTTGTCGGCATTATTCTTGCATACCTCAGTGTCACCGGTAGTCTTGCAGAGTACGTCGAATCAAAGCTTGCCCCACAAGATGCGGTACCGAGTACCTTAGTTGCCGAAATTGAATCTCCAGAACCAAGTCAGGAACTCACCCTCCTTTCACGCCTCTACGCTTCCACTGAGGGTGTCTCGAAAGTACTTTTTGATAATGCAGCATTCAAAGAAGCTGCACAAACAATTTCACAAACAAGCGCAGTTGCAGCTTCCCTACCATCGCACTCGCTCAATACACATATCAAACATTCACTCGTTAATATTCTCTGCCAATACAAAACAAGTGAATACACCCGAACAACAACGGGTACCGGTTTTTTTATTCATGAACAAGGTGTCATTCTTACAAACGCGCACGTTGCACAATTTCTTCTTCTTGAGTCAGTAGAAAAGGGTGTGAGCGATGCTGACTGTATTGTTCGTGCCGGTGATCCTGCAGAACCAAAATACTACGCAGAACTTCTTTTCATCTCGCCGACATGGGTATTCAACAATGCGGAACTTATCACCGCTGAACACCCACGCGGAACAGGTGAATACGACTATGCACTCCTCTACGTCTCGGATTCGCTCGACACTGACGAGCTTCCAGTATCCTACCCAGCACTCGCTCTCCATACCGAATTCCTTCCCCGAACGCTCACCGGAAGCGATGTGGTCACTGCGGGGTACCCAGCAGAAAAGCTCTCTCGCGAAGGTCCAAAAGCAAAACTTGCTCCACGCGTCGCAACAACAACTATTGATGAACTCTATACGTTTGGAAGCAACTACGCTGACATATTTTCAATCTCAGACTCGCCTGTTGGAGAACAGGGCGCTTCAGGAGGTCCTGTAGTATCAGAAACGCTTGGTGGCACAATCGGACTCATTGTAACGAAGGGTGATATGCGTACCGAGGGTGAACATAGTTTGAGAGCACTCACGCTTTCATACATAGACCGAACTATTACCGAAGAGACTGGTTTTTCACTTATTGAAAATGCGCGGGGTGACCTCGCATACCGTGGGCGTATTTTTAAAGAAGTACTCGCTCCGTTCCTTGCACGACTCCTTGAAGCAGAGTTACAAAATATATAAGGTTTACAAAAACAGCACCGTAGGAACGGTGCTGTTTTTGTAACTATTCAATAACCAGCTCTTCGCTCTCTATGCCCTGATCTGTAGTGGTTCCCGTTGTCTCTGAAACGGGGATATCTATGACTTCCTCTGGAACTACATCAACAGGTGTGGCGCCAGCTTCTTCGAGCGCATACCTTACGAGGAGCTGTGCGTCTCCAATTACTTTCTCTGCTTCTACGAGAGATGTTTCTGCTGTATCGAGATTCTGTACCGAGAGGGAGTCTTCCACCTCAGTCGTGAGGCTCGAGAGTGTATCGAAACTAGCAGCAATCTTTTCTAGGAGTGCAGTGTCAGTAATATTCTCAACAACTGCCTGAGCCTCCGAACGTACACGTGCGATCTCTGACAAGCGCTCTGTAATGCGCGTTATTCGCTCTTCTGCGGTTGGCACAACCGGAACGAGAGTCTCAAGTGCAACCGTTTCACGCACATCAATATCTGTCATAAACGTGATGAGCTTTTGGATGAGACTAAGTACATCCATCATTTGTGCAATGGACGCAGTCTCGTCTGTTTCCTTGAGTGTCTTTCCTGCAACAATACTCCTATCGATATCTGCGAGGCGTCGCTCTATATCAACGATCTCTTCGGCAGTTGCGTCTTCCTTCACTGCCGTGAAGAGCTCATATGCTCGAGTCGTCTCTTGTTCTATGCGCGCAAGAAGACCATCGTATGAAGGGGTTGCAAGATTGTCATCTGAGTCAACTTCGCTCCGGACTGTGTCTACTGCACTAATGAGAGAGCTCACCGATGAAGATCCAGTGTCTTCACTTTCATTAAGTACTGCGGACTGAACCTCAAGGGTGGTGCTGAAAACAATCTCAGCAAGAGCAGCCCCATCAGCATCGTTCTCTCGAATCTCTGCAAGTTCATTCTGAACCGCTGCTGCATGACCTTTTACTGTCTCAACAATCTGCGCTTCTACTTCGGTAGTGAGCTTACCTTCACTTGCAAGAAGTCGTGCCTCTGCAATGCGTCGCTCCATAAGTCTTGTTTCAAGTGCAACTTTCTCGTAGGGAGTTGTTGCAAGCTGTGTACGAATACCCTCATTCACTCCTGTTTTTACCAAATAGAGTATGTCACCAGGAACTGATCGTTCAGCGAGAAGGGGTACCCCTAGAATGAGAACAATGGAAAGAGCACCACTCACCGCTTTCACCCAGAAAGAGTTCCACGATATGTATATAAAATCTTCATGCTGGAGCAAGGTACCACTCTGCGCTTTGATATCAATCCGACCTTTCTTAAGTGGATGATATTCCATGTACGACAAAATACGCTCGCGTACAGCATCGCGCTCAGCCGCCTTAAGGCGAGTTTTGCTAGCTATTCTTTTGATTTCTGATTCAAATGACTTCATGGTACTTGCTTGAGACGTTTGAGCCTCACCTCTTCTTCACCTGCTTCGATCTGTTCCCGAAGCAATTTAAGTGCGCGATGTATGCGTACCGAAACGACATTTTCTGTCTCCTCGATAAGCTCTGCAATCTCCTTTGGTCCGAGTCCATCGACAAACCTGAGGATTATCACCTCACGATATACAACGGGAAGATCTGGGAGAAGATCGAGCACCTGCTTTGCTTCCATAAGGAAGGTTACTTCATCGATACCTCCCCCGTGTAGCTCCACAAACGAACCTTCATCAACCCCCTCTTCCTCTAAGATTGCATCGAGTGATGTTTCCTTACGGCGTCGATACTCATCAATGATAAGGTTGTTGAGTACTTTGTAGAGGAACGACTTATACGAATCAATTTCGTGTCCATTCCTGATGTATCCCCACACCTTGGTGAATGTATCGTGTACAACCTCAATTGCTCGTTCTCTATCAGAGAGACGATACGCTGCATGACGAAAAAGCGCATCGTTGTATTCATCAAACGCTTTCAAAAAACGGCCTTCAGGGTCCCCACGCCCTTCGTCACCCCCCGGCTTTTTAGCTGGACTTTTTGTATCCGTCGCCATGTGGAAACCATTATAAGCGAAGACGGCCGAAATGCCGACTTCTTTCAGTCGGACACGGTGTAGAAAAGTAGTCAATTGAAAGCCCCTGATTTCATAAGGAAATCAGGGGCGAAGCACCTCACCAGTAACCATCAATACCACTTCCTCCCCGTCCAGGAGGAGTGAAGTCGAGTCGACCAAAATCTGCTCCAAAATTAGCCTGGATCATCTTGCGAGCACTAGCCCGACGATCCAATTCCCACTGCTTCTCGGTCTCGCGAATAGAACCGAGCATGGTCTTTAGAAAGAGAAAATCAGGAGGATTGTTGAGCTCCTCAGCGACCGTCTCAAACCAATGGATGAGTGCTTGCCTATTCCAGTAAAACGGACGAAACGAAGCAAGCACTCGTTCAGCCCTCTCACCTGAGTACACAAGGACGACGGTGGGCTTGCTATCCTTTAAATGTTCCGCAATTGCGCGCGGGAAGGGTTCTGTGAGTACATGGAACATGACCAACCTCCATAAAAATGGTTTGGGTGGATCGATACTATGTCTAAACAGTTATTCGCGCAACAATCCCTGCTATCCGTATGTGCGAATATGCTCAATGAATTCGGGAAATGTTTCAAGTAGAAAGTGGTTTTTATCCCCAAATGTGAGCAATTCTGCGCTAGGAATCATCTCCTTCAGGTGTACTGCATGCTCATAGGACACCACAGGATCATCTTTTGAATGAAGTATGTATACCTCCCCTGCCCGATTTGGAATTTCAGGTATTTTTTCTGGATCAGGAGCAAAATCACCACCATCTTCAGCACCAAAGTCGTCAGGTTTCGACGGAGCAGCGAGAAAATACACAGCTTTAACACGTACCGGCATACTATTTTCTGAAAGGTACTTCAGGAGAAAGTACCCGCCCTGTGAGTGTCCTATAAGTACTACATCGTCGCGAAGAAACGCAAAATACCGCTCAAACCATATCTTCCACTCCTCATATTTCGCATTCTGACTATTCGGCATCGACGGCATGTATACCTCGTGCGTATCAATTAGCTCCTCCTTCAGTGAATACTTCCACCGTTTCACCACCCGTTCACCGAGAGGGTCCTCAATAGGTACTGTTCGAAGGTGCTCAAGAAAAACATCGTATTTAGAATACGCCCGGCCTCCGTGTATGTACACCAGCTGTTTTTTCATAGGGTTTCAGCTATTTTCCTAATCATTTCCTCAATATCACTTACAAACTCCCTCTTTGTATATTGCTTTGGATCTATCCATTCGTACATGTCATGGTCACCACTGAGAAGCACTTCCCCTGAATGCGCCTCGGAACGGTAATATACGCGGATAATATGGCACGGCTCACCCTTAATAGTTGGAAATGTCTCAAAAACACCCAGCACTTCCTTAGGCGAGATGTCTAAACCCACTTCTTCCTTTACTTCCCTCTTAAGGCCCTCGAGGATTGGTTCCTCAACTTCTATACGTCCTCCCGGGACGTCCCACTTACCAATATTTGTCCCTTCGTCATATTCTGCCTCACGGATAACGAGAACTTTTCCTTCACGTACAACAAGAGATTTTGCTCCCACAAAGAGTTTCATACCTAGTATAGTAACAAACAACAACTGGTCTCGCATTTTTCAGGGATGGATGGTAGTATCGTGGGTACGAAATTGAAGCTAAACCTTCTCTTTCGTAGGTGATTCGGGGTGTATCTTCGCCTGAAGGCTCGATACAAACCCTCTTCGCTCGGTCATGGTGTGTGGCGCACGAAGTGCACACATTCTTCCGAATATTTGAAAAGTAAGTGAACTTCCTTTTCAAATATTCGGAAGAATGTGCCTTTCACACACCATGACTCTCGCTACATCGGGGTGTAGCATAGTGGTAGTGTACGCGGTTTGGGACCGTGTGGTCCGGGTTCGATTCCCGGCTCCCCGACAAAAACGCATTGAGAAAACCTGCTTCGGCAGGTTTTCGCGTTTTTGTCGGGGAGCCGGGAATCGAACGGTTTTCAATGTAAGTGGCTATCTCTAATGCCACGAACCAGAAAACCGCGGGCAGGTACATGTTAGAGCATAGCGAGTTACATGTGGACGCCGATTCCTAATTTCCCGACAAATACTAAACCTGTTTCACATGGAACTTACTCAAAAACCACATTTTCTAACACTTTTACCTTAGCGTACCTTTCACGTGGAACAAGGTACACAACCACAACATCTATTTGAAACTCCCCTTCCCATCTATTTTCAGAAAGCCATGTCTGAATTGCTCTTTTAAGCCTGTCCTGCTTATTTTTGTGAACATTATCCTCTGGGTGATACGTTTCAAACCCGCCTGTCCGGCCGGCAGGTGGAACAGCCCATTCCAAATCACTCTTTGTTTCATATGAAACACTTTTTACCTCTACAAAATGGATTCTCCCTGATGTTTCACGTGCAACAATATCAATTTCTCCCCATTTTTTGAGATAATTTCGCTCAATCAGGGTCATACCTGCATTCTGTAGGTGCTTCATCGCAATATCCTCACCAATTTTCCCAATTTCATTATGGCGTGCCATGTTTCATATGAAACTATATACATGCTATACCATCAACGTTTCACGTGAAACTATTCGTGTTATCTACAATATGGCTTACTTTATTACCACCACTATATTATTAGCCGTTTTATAAGGACATTTTAAGGGCAAAAAATTGTCCTTTATACACATATCAACGTGGTTTTCCCCAGTTTTCAACAGAGTGTGGGTAATGTCTTTTATATTGATGGGGAGTGTCTTTTAGAGGAATCGGGCGTATTCCAGAGTAATCGCCCCCTTACAGGGGCAGTACGCCTTTTGGCTAGAGTTGCTTCGCAAGCTCGCAATCTATCTCAAAAGCCTTTTCGATTACTGCCCCTGTTTGCCTAAAGCAAACAGATGCGCCCCTGGCCGCACAGACACATAAAAGCACCCGTTTCAGGGTGCTTTTATGTGTCTGTGCGGCCAGGGGTAATCGAAACCCCGACTCAACCTTGGCAAGGTCGCGTTATACCACTTAACCATGGCCGCGTCTTATTTGAGCTCTTTTAGTGCGATTTCTACCCACGTGGTGAGTTTTCGCTTTAAAACAGCGCTTCCGATTATAGTATTTCCAACCCCATACTGCAACAGACGCTTTGCATTTCTACTTTCGACGATCTGATACTTGTGAAACTGCGTGAGAGGGAGCCCGAGCTTCTTTGCCCAAACCCTCGAGACACGCTCAGGATCGTGGGTAGGGTAGAGGAGGAGCCAAAAGCGTACCTTTTCACGTGGAACACCAAGAAATTCTGTGAGAAACCCTATAAATATGCGATGTATATCGATATTTCCATTTGAAAGCCTGATGTTTCGCGTGTCATGCATATCACCCTCACTCAAATAAAGCGTTACACCAGCAATAAAAAGGGAGTTGTGCTTGTAATGCTTGTATTCCGTCACCGCAGAGCGTTCTGCTTCATCGTAGAGCCTTTTAAACTGGTTTCCGCGTGCCTTATTGAGAAGGGAAATCCGCTTCGCATTATCGCGAGCTGCACGTTTCTGATTCTGCGCAGTAACATCCTTTGACCACGACTCATTCTTAAGCCAGAGAGATACGGTACTCAAAGAAACCCCAGTGTACTTAGCAATCTCCTTGTAGCTAAACCCACGCTTACGGAGCGACAATGCCTGTTCCTTTTCTGCTTTTTTACTCATTACAGTAGAAGTATATAGTATACTTTGTCATCAGTTCGATTTTGTATGTGAAAAACCCCAGCAGTGTGTGCTGGGGTAGCCTGTTCGCTCAAGAATCAGGCTTATTGTGCAACATGAGTTCATCGAGTGAGTACAGCCCACCGAAACTCAAGCACATTTGGAGTGAAGCGAGGTGCCGATTAAGTTTTCCGTACTGTTTCGCTGGATCAATATTTTTCATGCCTTGCGCGAGAAACCGTGCATGCGAAAGTACTTCTTCAGGCGAACAGTCTCGAAAACATTTTTGTGTAGATATGCGTACAGGCGCACAACCTCGCAACACAAGCTCTTCCTCATATCGAATCGCAAGAGCGATGATTTTCTCTACCTTCATGGAGACCTCCATAGTAGAAGGATAACTGATTGAGTATACCCAACGTGACATAGCTGCACAACGGATAACCGGGAGTCCTTGGACTCACAATAGAAAAACCGGCACAAGGCCGGCTTTTCTATTGTAAGTGCACCCACCAGGACTCGAACCTGGAACGACTGATCCGAAGTCAGTTATGATATCCATTTCACTATGGGTGCAGGTGTGAGAGCTATCATACGGGGGAGAAGCCTACTTTGCAATGCAAAACGGCAGCCAAATGATACAATGCCCGTATCCATGATTACCCGGAGCGATATCCCAAAGGAAGTACAACACGTAGCCGACACCCTCGAAAATAGGGGATTTGAGGCGTATTTGGTGGGTGGATGCGTCCGCGACCTCATTCTCGAGCACGTTCCACACGACTGGGACATCACCACAAATGCACATCCGCTCGAAATTGAGAGCCTTTTTCCTGAGACGTTTGTGAATAATGACTACGGAACGGTGGGTATCGTGACCGAAAGTGAGAATCCACAGCTCAAAGTGGTAGAAGTAACGCCATACCGTACTGAATCAGAGTACACAAATGCACGACATCCAGACAAAGTTGAATTTGGCGTTTCACTGATTGACGACCTCAAAAGGCGAGACTTTACTATGAATGCAATCGCTTTTCGTCTTAAAACTGGCGATCTCGTTGATCCATATGGGGGAGAAGCAGATGCGAAGAAAGGTATTGTAAAGGCGGTAGGGAATCCAACGGAACGTTTTGGAGAAGATGCTCTCCGCATGATGCGCGCTGTTCGTCTTGCTGTTCGTCTTGGTTTCACCATTGAAGGCGACACCATGAACGCAATCAGCGCAAACGCGGAAAACCTTGGGAGAATCTCAAAAGAGCGTATTCGTGACGAATTCGTAAAGATTCTTGAGTCAAAACAGCCCATGCAGGGGATAATTTTCCTCGAAAAGCTCGGTCTTCTGCCATTTATTGCACCAGATCTCCTTCGCGGCATCGGTATTGAGCAGAACCAAGCGCATGCATTTGATGTATACGAACACCTCCTTCGCACGATGCAGCACGCGGCTGATAAAGACTGGGCATTCGACATCCGCCTTGCGGGTCTTTTCCATGATGTTTCGAAGCCCGAAACACGCCGATGGTCAGATGAAAAGAAAGATTGGACGTTCCACGGCCATGAAGTAGTCGGAGCAAAGGTGACAAAAAAAGCCCTTCAAGACCTTAAATTCCCACGCGAAACAATAGAAAAGGTGGTGAAACTCGTCCGCTGGCATATGTTTTTTAGTGATCCTGAACAAATGACCCTCTCAGCAGTCAGACGTACCATCACAAACGTGGGTGAAGAGAATATTTGGGATCTTCTCAAGCTTCGCAGGTGTGACCGTATCGGCACAGGACGACCAAAAGAGCAGCCTTTCAGACTCCGAAAATACACTGCGATGGTGGAGCAGGCACTCCGAGACCCTATTTCTGTAAAAATGCTCAAGATTGATGGTTCACGTATCATGGAACTCTGTGGCGAAAAACCAGGACCAAAGCTTGGTCACACACTCCACGCGCTCCTTGAAGAAGTTTTGGAAGAACCCGAAAAAAATACCGTAGAATATATGGAGAATAGGGCAGTAGAACTCATGAAACTCTCTGAAGACGAGCTCAAAAAGCTTGGTGAGGCGGGTCGTGCAAAACGCGATGAGGAAGAAAACGCAGAAATAGCAGAACTACACAAGAAACACGGCGTCTGTTGCTAGACCATCCACATACGTGCACTCAATCGAGTAATTACTCGTGAGCATCTTAATGCTGAAGCATAAAAAAAGGCCTGAGGGATCGATGACCGAAGTTGTGTGCTTCAGTGGCCGATCCGTCAGGCCTTTGTGTGGGTTTGTTCTGAGTCGCTCTGGGACGGAGTCCCTATGGGTGGAGTATAGTACTCCGTACCCTGTTGTCGACTCTTTTTGTGGTTTGTGGAGATTCTTGTGTCTGAACCAAGTCGGTTCATGGCAGTCCTCTCCAA
>Ga0075163_10006297_pt1 | contig 15706 bp, 12 predicted proteins | sample JI1023141ADNA_FD_71478 | JGI IMG/M metagenome (GOLD analysis project Ga0075163, IMG submission 71478) | Wastewater effluent complex algal communities from Wisconsin, to seasonally profile nutrient transformation and Carbon sequestration -... | ecosystem: Engineered > WWTP > Effluent > Algae... | reverse complement strand
CCGACCCCGCCGCCGCCGGCGCCGTCGACCAGCCGCGAGCTGCCAACGCTGGCGACGATCGATGAGAGCGTTGGCCAGAATGCAGCCGCAGCGCTCAGCAGCGCGCCTTGTTTCTTCGGACCCTCGCTTCGCTCGTGTCCTCAGGACGCGCTGATCGGCGCGATCTCGACCCGGGCGTCGTTGTAGACCGGGCCGCCGCCGAGATCGGCGAGGCCCTGGGGGATGAGCGTGTTGGAGGTGGCGCCGTTGGTGGTGTGGTGGCGCCACAGGCCCTTGGCCAGCACCGCGACGCCGGCGCGGACGTGGGGCGAGACCCGGGCCCGGCAGATCACCTCGCCGAGGTCGTTCCAGATCCGGACCTCGGCGCCGTCGGTGATGGCGCGGGCCCGGGCGTCGTCGGGCGACAGCTCGACCGCCGCCGGCGCCTTGCGGAGCTGGCCGAACGTCGAGCTGATCTGCTGCGCGATCGCCGGCGAGATCAGCGCCAGCGGGTAGCGCGCGCTGCCGGGGTCGGGCTGGTAGTGGTACAGGCCGTGGGTCGACGCCGCGTCGAGCGCGGCCGGGCACAGGTCGACCTTGCCGTCGGCGGTCGCGGGCAGGACGTCGACGAACAGGAGCGGCGCCGGCGCGGCCGGGGTGGCGACGCCGCGGTCGTCGAGCTCGCGGCGCAGCCGGGCGCCGTCGCCGCTGGCGAAGATCGCCGCCGCCAGCTCGTCCTCGCTGCGCGGGTCGCCGGGGCGATCGAGGCCCATCCGGGCGAGCAGCTCGCCGAACAGCTGGTGGTTGCTGCGCGCCTCGCCGGGCGCGGTCGCGACCGCGGGCGCGTCGTACATCCGCATCGCGCCGTAGCCGCGGCGGATGTCGCGGTGCTCGAGGAAGGCGGTGGCCGGCAGCACGACGTCGGCCCAGCGGCAGGTGTCGGTGAAGACCTGCTCGTGGACGACGGTGAACAGATCGGTGCGGGCCAGCCCGCGCAGCACCGCCGCCTGGTCGGGCACGGTCGACGCCGGGTTGCAGTTGTAGACGAACAGGACGTCGATCGGCGGCGCGGCGCTGGCCAGGGCCGCGCCGAGCAGCGACATGTTGATCGCGCGAGTGGTCGGCTCGGGCTCGGCGATGCCGGGCTCGGGCCCGACCGTCCACCCCGCGTCGCCGTTGGACATGGTGTAGCCGCCGCCGCGCACGCCGAACTTGCCGGCCACCGCCGGCAGCGCCAGCACCGCCGCCACCGCCGAGCCACCGTTGCGGTTGCGCTCGACCCCCCAGCCGGCCCGGATCACCGCCGGCGCGGCCGCGGCGTACAGCCCGACGAACCGCTCGAGGTCGGCGACGTCGAGGCCGGCCTCGTCGGCGGCGCGGGCCAGCGTCCACGGCTCGGCCCGCCGCCGCAGCTCGTCGACGCCGCGGGCGTGTTCGGCCAGGAACGCCTGATCGGCGTGGCCGCCCTCGAACAGCGCGCGGATGACCGCGAGCGCGACCGGTAGATCGGTCCCGGGCCGGACCGCGAGGTGGAGGTCGGCCTTGCGCGCCAGCGGCGTGCGCCGCGGATCGATCACCACCAGCGTCGCGCCCGCGGCCTGCGCCCGCTCGATCACCGGCACCAGATGGATGCCGGTCGCCGACGGGTTCATGCCCCACAGCACGATCAGCTTGCTGTGGACGTAGTCCTCGAGCGCGACCCCCGGCACCTTGCCGTACAGCCCGCGCGCCGCCTCGCCCGACGGCGCGGCGCACAGGGTCCGCTGGCACCGGCTCGCGCCCAGCCGGCGGAAGAACCGGGTCGCCAGCCCGCCCTCGGTCAGCCAGCCGTTGGAGCCGCCGTAGTGGTACGGCAGGATCGACTCGCCGCCGTCGCGGGCCCGGGCCGCGTCGAGCCGCTCGACGATCAAGGTCAGCGCCTCGTCCCAGCTCGCCGGCCGCAGCTCGCCCGCGCCCTTGGCCCCGACCCGGATCATCGGCGTCAGCACCCGCGCGTCGCCGTACAGGTGATCGGCGATGTTGCGGACCTTGCCGCACACGAAGCCGTCGGTGAACGCCGCCCCCGGATCGCCGTCGACCTTGGTCACCCGCCCGTCCTCGACCTCCACCACCAGGCGGCACAGGTCCGGACAGTCGAGCGGGCACGCGCTGTGATGGGTCGTCGTCGTGGTCGTCGTCATCGCCGGCAGTATGCCCCGCCCCGCCAGCGACGACCGCAGCAGATCGGCTCCCGGATCACCAGAACAGGGAGCCGTCCTCGTCGACGAGCTCGAGATCACGGTAGGCCGTGCCGCGCCGGGTCCGCGCGGTCCACGACGAACCGCTGCCGGGCTGGAGCCCAGGCATGCCGGGCCGCCAGCCCGGCAGCGCGGTGATGTCGACCAGCGGCAACGCCGCACCGCCGGCCTGGTCCCCGAACCGGCCCTCGGTCGCGCGGTAGGTGACGTTGGCGTCCCACAGCCAGAACGTGACCTCGTCCCAGCCGGAATCCCACGTCAGGGTCCGGCCCTCGACGGCGGCGTTGTTGGGCCCGGGCAGCTCGAAGATCGGCGCGCCGTCACCCTGCGGCACCTGCGCGTAGTGGACCTGGCCCGGCGAGCTGGCGCCGTAGGCGACGCGATCGCAGTCATCGAGCAGGCCGGCGCCGGCGAGCTGATAGATGTACCCGCCGCCGCTGAACCAGAACTCGGTCCCGCTGCAGGTCCTGGTCACCAGCTCCACCGACACGAAGGGGCCCTGCGGCCACGGCACGTGCGCAACCGGCCGCCAGTCGGGCGCGACCGGCAAGGCCAGCGTGCGGCTGGTCCGCAGGTCGACGTCCCGGACGATCGTCGCCTTCGCGAAGTCGACGGCGTCGGCGATGACCACGACGTCGTGGCGGCCGGGGACGACCTGAAGCTGGAACTGGCCGCCCGCGTCGGCGCGCCCGCCGCCGCCACCCGCAAACACCCAGGCGCCCGGCGCGGTCGTGCCCAGCAGCGTGACGGTCGTCGGCTCGACGCAGAGGACCCGCGGATCGGCGTCGTCGACGGTCGCCAGGCGCAGCTCCGCCCACGCCTCCTGGCCGGGGCTGGCCGGGCAGACGTAGGCGAAGCCGTAGTCGTCCCCGCCGACATCGAAGCTGACGTTGCCCGCGGCGTCGAGCGCGAGGGGATGCCAGGCGCCGTCGCCGTCCTGGGCGGCGATCAGGGCCGCGCCGACGGCGGGGACGGTGATGGTGCGGTCACAGCCGGCCGCGAGCCCGGCGGCGAGCCCGGCGAGCGCAACGATCTTCATGTCCACTCAGGCGGTGGCCACGACCGAAATCCGACGACCGATCGTCCACCCCCGCAATTCTCCAGCTCGCGATGGCGACGGTGAACGGCGCCACCCGGAGTCACGCGCGCTGGGGGGCCGGGGTCACATCCAGCCCTGCGGGTGGCCGCCGGCGACGTCGATCTCGGACTCGACCCACCCGATGGCCTCGGGCGCGCAGGCGTCGCCGTGATCGTGGTCGATGCGGCGGACCTGGCCGTGCCAGGACAACGTCACGATGCCGTGGGGGTAGTCGGTCGAGTGGCAGGCGAGATCCAGCGTCCAGGCCGGGACCCGCCGGACGTCATCGACGATCCGCGCGACCTCGGAGGGGTCGATCGCCCGCCAGTGGACGCCGGGCCGGGCGTCGCGTCCGCCCTCGTAGCGAACGGCGCCGTCGGCGTAGACGGTGACGGTGTAGACCGGGCACGTCTCGAGGCACTCGGTGCGCTCGAGCCGGACGAAGTCGTCGACGCCCGGCCGGGTCGGTCGGGTCGGCGCGCCGGCGCAAGCGGTGACGACGGCCACGACGACCGCGACGACCGCGACGCGCAGCGACCACCAGACCATCCAGCCGGCGACGAACCGTGGCGAAGGCACCATCGCTCGGTGGTAGCAGATCGGGCGGGCGCGATCCGGCGCGGCGGGCGCGCCGGGATTCCGGACACGCGTGTCGTGGTCCGGGCGTCGCGGCGGTGGTGACGATCGGACAGGTCGCCCGGCCATCAGGTCCAACCATGCGACAAGTCCGCCGCGACCCGCGGCGCCGACGAGGGCACGCGGGCTGCACTGGGCCCCCGCATGCGCCACCTCCTCCTCGCCCTGCCCCTGGTCACCCTGACCGCCTGCTTCGCCGACCTCGACATCGAGCCGATCTTCACCTGCGACCGACCGCTGTTCCCGACCGAGGCGTGCGTCGACAGCGCCCACCCGGTCGACTTCTACGATGACGCCGTGCTGCTGGCCGACGGCGGCGAGGCGGCGCTCGAGGTCCTGACCCTCGACGGCCTCGCGTTCACCATCGCCTCCGACACGCCGACCATCGTCGAGGTGGTGGCGGCGGCCGACAGCACCTTCGCGCTGCGCGGGCGGGCCGCGGGGATCGGCCGGATCAGCGCGCGTCGTCCGGACGGCACATCGCTCGCGGCCCTGCCGGTCGAGGTGCGGCCGATCGCGGCGATCGACGTCCGCTTCGACCCGGCCGGCGCCGGCCCGCTGACCACGCTGGCCGCGCTGCCCGGCGCCACCGAGCGGCTGCGCATCGTCGCGCACGACGCCGACCGGCGGGAGCTGGCCGGGGCCGCGCGGGTGGTCGAGCTCGCGACCACCGGCCCGCTGGCGCTGGCCCGGCTCGATCAGGCCGAGCGCCGCGCCGGCTCGGTGGCGCTGTTCAACCAGGTCGAGCGGCCCGGCTTCGAGGCCGCGGTCCGCTTCGACCGGCTCGGCGCCGGCACCGTGATCGCGCGCGCCGGCGGCGTCGAGCTGGCGACGGTCGCGATCGACGTGATCCCCGCCGCCGCCACCGTCGAGCTGGTGCCGGCGACGCCGACCGCCACGGTGGGCTGGTTCCAGCTCGTCGATCTCGTCGGCGTCGATGCCCGCGGCGTGCCGGTCGCCGGGCTGGTCGGCGACTTCACCGTCAGCCCGGCCGGCCTGGTCACGATGATCGACGACCACGCCGGCGAGGCCTCGATGCAGACGATCGCGCCTGGCCTCGCGACCGTGACCGCCGTGCTGCCCGACCGCACGGTGACGACGACGTTCACCATCTCCGCCCAGTGATCGCCGGCGGCGGCGCCGCCAGCGCCGCTACAGCGGCCCGCCGAGGCTGAACATCAGGGTCTGACCGCCGGCGCCGTCGGCGCCGCGGGTGACGGCGGGGGCGAGGCGCGGCAGCTTGGGCAGATCGAGGTTGCGGGTGAGGAAGGTGCCGAGGCCGAGGCCGACCGCCATCCCGCCGAGGGCGTAGTGGGCCGACCTCTCGCCCGAGCCGCTGTCGTTGGTCGCGCCCGAGATCGTGGACTCGGTGGCGAGGCCGGCGACCATGCCAGCGAGGCCGGCGAGGTCGATGAACACCACCCGCCGGCGCGAGACGTCGTAGCGCGAGGCGAGCAGCGCGCCGGCGACCACGCCGAGGTCGAGGCCGGTGATCAGCGTGGCGTAGCGGATCCGCGACGGCGCGTCGAACACCGGGATGAACAGCGCGCCGGTGATCGCGCCCCAGCCGACGCCGCTGTTGAACAGCGCGGCGTCGCCCGGCGACGGGTCGAGCCGCGGGTCGAGGGCGAGCCCGACGCCGAGGCCGATGATCGCGCCGCCGACCATGCCGAAGCCGGCGCCGGTGGAGTCGTCGTCGCTGCCGAACACGCGATCGTCGTCGTTGAGCATGCCGCCGGCGGCCAGCCCGTTGATGGCGCCGGCCAGCCCGGTCGACAGCAAGAACGAGCCGGTGCCGAGGTGGACGTCGCGGGGGATGAACAGGTAGCCGCCGAGGCCGCCGCCGATCGCGCCGACCAGCAGGCCGGCGCCGCCGCTGCCACTGCCGCCGAGACCGCCGGTGCCGGCGCCCAGCAGGCCGCCGAGCACGACGCTGCCGGCGATCAGGTGGCGGCGGCCCGAGCCGGGCGGCTCGGCCAGCTCGATCGCGACCGGCTGGTTGTCGCCCTCGACCAGCTCGACCGTGAGCTGGCGGGTGATGCGGCCGGTCGCCTCGATCATGACGTCGTGGCTGCCGAGCGGCGCGTCACCGTCGTAGCTGCCGAGGCCGGCCAGCCGACCGTCGACGAAGATGCGGGCGTCGCCGGGCACCGCCTGGATCTGCAGGCGCGCCTTGCGCGGCTCGAGCCGGAACGAGTAGCTGTACGGGCGACCGATGCCGACGGTGATGGTGGTGACGTGCGGCTCGTAGCCGGCGTGCGACACCGTCATGTCGTAGGTGCCGGCCACCACCTGCAGCGCCTCGCCGTCGTCGCCGAGCGCCTGGCGGCCGGCGTCGCTGGCCAGCTCGATGGTGGCGCCTGGCGGCTCGGTCGCCACCGTCACCGTCGACGGCAGGCGGCGCAGCACCTCGACGCGGGCGCTGATGTTCTTGCGATCGACGGCCGGCTCGGGATCGCACGGGCTCAGCCGCTGATCGTCGGCGGCGACCACGTAGCGCTCGTAGTAGCTCACCGCCTGCTCGTACAGCACCAGGCGCTCGTAGGTCTGGCCGATGGTCTTGAGCAGCACCGGCAGCTTGACCAGGCAGTAGCTCGCGACCAGCTCGCGCGCCGCGCCCTCGTACTCGCCCTGCAGGTACAGCACCTCGCCGCGATCGTAGTGCTCGGCCGCCGCCTCGCGCCGGGCGGCGTCGCCGAGCTCGGGGACCAGCGGGCAGTCGTCGATCGCCAGCGGGATCCGACGGACACCGACGAAGCCGTCGTCGCGCGGCGGCGGATCGTCGGCCGCCGCGACCCGCGCGCCGAGCAGCGGGGCCAACGCCGCCACCAGCGCGGCGGTCCGCGTCGCCCGGCGCGGCCCCGCAGGCCGCGGGCTCATGGTGTCGGCCTGCGGAACGGATTGGTGCCCCAGTCGCCGCCGCCGGCGCTCGAGCCGGGGCCGGGCTGGCCGCTGCCGCTACCGCTGCCCTTGCCGGTGCCGCTGCCGGCGCCGTCGGGCTTGCGCGGCCGCCGGATGACCTGGGTGTGGCCGGTCTTCACCTTGTTCATCCGGCAGCGCACGACCTTGCCGCGATCGGTCCAGATCCGGATCTTGCACTCGGCGTCGTCGTAGCCCTCGCGCACCGCGATCAAGGTCACCAGCTCGTCGCCGAGCGGCCACTCGCCGTCGAACGGCGTCGACCCGAGCTCGCGGTTGCCCTCGAACAGCGTGGCCCCGGGCGGCTCGGTCTCGATCCGGATCTTGACCACCTCGACGGTCGGCGCCGGCGCGCCGTCGATCGGCGGCGGCGGCGGCGGCCCGGCGTCGATCGCCACCAGCGGCACCGTCACCGGCTTGCGCCGGACCGGGCTGCCGCCCATCACGGTGGTGACGGTGACCGCGACGCCGCCGACGATGCCGGCGACCACCGCGACCCAGGCCAGCGTGCGCAGCGTGCTGCGCTTGCCGGCGTTGCGCCGGCGCGGCCCGCTGATCCGCGCCCGCTGGGTCGAGTGGGTCGGGTCGTCGTGGAGCGCGGTCAGGTCGGCGAGCAGCTCGTCGGTGGTCTGGTAGCGGCGCTCGCGATCCTTGTCGAGCGACTTGAGGATGATCGCCTCGAGCTCGTCGGACAGCTCGGGTCGCAGGGCGCGCGGCGGCTTGGGATCCTCGTTGAGGACCTGGGAGATGATCGACAGATAGTTGGCGCCGGTGAACGGCACCCGCCCGGTCGCGATCTCGTACAGGATCACGCCGAGGGCGTAGAGGTCGATGCGGTGGTCGAGCGCCTCGTCGCCGCGCGCCTGCTCGGGCGACATGTACAGCGGCGTGCCCAGGACCATGCCGGTCTGGGTCAGGCGCGGCGACTCGTCGTCGCCGGTGTCGGAGGCGCGCAGCGACTTCGAGATGCCGAAGTCGACGACCTTGACGAAGTCGCGGTCCTTGCGCCGGAGGACGAACACGTTCTCCGGCTTGACGTCGCGGTGGACGATGCCCTTGGCGTGGGCGGCGCCGAGCGCGCCGGCGACCTGGATCGCGATGCCGAGGATGCGCTCCTCGGGCAGCGGGCCCTCGCGGGCGAGGATCTCGCCGAGCGACTCGCCCTCGAGGAACTCCATCACCACGAAGGTCCGACCGTCGTCGGTCTGGCCGAAGTCGGTGATGTCGATGATGTGCTCGTGGCCGATCGCCGACGCCAGCCGCGCCTCCTGTTCGAGGCGGGCGACGATCTGCTCCTTGCGGGCGTACTTGTCGAGGAGGACCTTGACCGCCACCCGCTTGCCGATGAGCGTGTGGGTGGCCTCGTAGACCACGCCCATGCCGCCCTGGCCGATCTTGCGCAGGATGGTGTAGCGACCGAGCAGGGTGGTGCCGATCAGGTTCTCCTCGACCCGCGGCTTGTCGCTGGCCGGCGGCGGGGCGGCGGCGGCGGCGTCCGGATCGGTGCCGCCCGGCGCGGGGGTCGGCAGCGCGACGGCGGTGTCGGCCGCGGCCATGGCGCCAGACTCGCCGGCGCCGCCTTCGCTGCGCACGACCGCACGGCCGCCCGGGCTGCGCGGGCCGCTATCGCCAGGCGCGTCGTCGCCCGTGCCGTGTCCGCTCATGAGCCTCGGCTGAAATGGTAGGGGGCCCCCCCACGCAAGTCAACGACGAGGGTCGGACCGCGACCGTGAGGACGAACCCTCATGAATTCGTGGATCTGGACTGGCGGCCGGTCCGGGTCAGAGGAACGCCCCGAAAGAGAGCAGGCCCTGGATCACGGTGTAGCGGGGATCGTCGAACGCCCAGGGCGGGACCCGGGCCAGCACACCGCCCGCGCCGGCGACCTGCTGACCCTGCATGCGCATGACGTCGAACGCGACGCCGATCCGGCTGCGATGGCCGAGCCAGACGTACTCGCCGAAGCCACCGCCGATGAACCGGGTCCGATCGTCGTCGGCGAGCAGGCCGGCGTGGAGCGCGCCGAAGAAGCCGGCGCGGACGCTGACCTTGAGCAAGCCCATCTCGCGCTGGGCGGCGGCGAGCTCGAAGCGCAGGCCGGCGGACAGCGCGAGGGTGGTGTCGTGGACGTCGCCGGCGCGCTGCTCGTTGACGCTGAGCCGGCGCAGGTGGAGCTCGGGGACGATGACGGCGCGGGCGGCGTAGCCTGGCCGGTCGGGGTACAGCACCGGGCCGTCCTCCCACGACACGGTCAGGCCCAGGCTCATCACGCCGTCAGCCGGACGCTCGTCGCCTTGATCGTCGACCGCGCCAACGCCGAGGCCGAGGACGCCGGTGAGCATGGTCTTGCGCTCGGCCGCGGCCGGACCGGCGCTGGCGGCGAGCGCGGCCAAGCCCAACCCGACGACGGTGGCGATCCCCGTGGTGCGCATCGCGGCGGAGCATGACATGTCGCGCGGCGCGCGGACTCTCGCGTAGGATGCGCCCGTGCCTGACGTGCTGGTCATCACGCCCCGGGTCTCGATCCCGATGGGCGAGCTGCGGTTCTCGTTCGCCCGGTCAGGCGGGCCCGGCGGCCAGAACGTCAACAAGGTGTCGTCGAAGGCCGAGCTGCGCTGGACCCCGTCGACGTCGAGCGCGCTGTCGGCCGACGATCGGGCGTGGCTGCTGACCAAGCTGGGCGGCCGGTTGACCACCGAGGGCGAGCTGATCGTGGTGTCGGAGAAGACCCGCGATCAGATCGTCAACCGCGAGGACGCGACCGAGAAGTTCGCGGCGATCGTGAAGGCGGCGCTGTTCCGGCCCAAGCCGCGACGCGCGACCAAGCCGAGCCGCGGCGCCAAGGAGCGCCGGCTGGGCGCCAAGAAGCGGCGCGCCGAGATCAAGAGCGGCCGCGGCCGCGCCGGCTCCGACTAGGCGCGCTTGCGCTTGCGCGGGGGGGCCTTCTCGGCCTCCTCGTACAGGCGCAGCTCGTTCTCGGCGGTGTTCTGGACCGCCTCGAGGTAGAGCGACAGCAGCAGCGACGGCTCGCCCTTGAGCGACTCGTAGTAGCGCTGGCGATCGATCGAGTGGATCACGGCGAGCGGGTAGCCGCCCTCCTGCAGGAGCAGGTTCGAGATGATCCGCGCGGTCCGACCGCTCTCCTTGGCCCACGGGAAGATGGCCATGAAGCGGGCGTGCAGCGTGGTGACCTTCTCGATCGTGTGGAGCTGCTTGGACCCCGGCTCATCGAGCCAGTCGCTCAGCTTCTTGAGCGCGGGCACGATCTTCTCGGGCGTCGCAATGTCGTGATAATACAGGCGGTGGAGCGGGTTTTCCTTGCGGTACGGCAGGCCCTTGGCCTTCTCGTCGGGCGCGAGGATCGCGTAGATGTCGCGGATCGTGTCGAACTTGAACGGCTTCTTCTTGTTGCTGGCGAGGTCGGCGGCGAAGTCGCACGCCTCGTTGAAGCGCCGGATCTCGTCGTAGGCCGGGATCAGCGACGGGTCGCTGATGATCGTCGGATCGATCGCGGCCTTGATCTCGCTGTACGACAGCACGTCGCCCTCGAGCGCGGCGTCGTGGTGGATCAGCGAGATGCGGAGGCGAGTCAGGAACTCCTTCCGCATCGACGGATTGATCGATACGGAGCGAGTCCGCCAGGCCTGGACGACGCGGTCGACCTCCGAGAAGCGCGCGTCGATGTCTTCGGTTTCTTTGTACCTGAGCACGGTTCGCGGCAGCTCCGGAGGCGAAGGCGAGGCCCGGAGTCTACGGATCCGGGGTCACACCGTCAACGGAATCCGACCATGGAGCACATCCGACCGCCGGGACAGGCTCCGGGGTCTCAAACCACCGGAATCATTTTGGAATATCGTCCCACCGCGAAAAAATCTGCGGCGTCCGGACTGACTACTTTTTCGCGGTGACCGTAAAAAGTGTAGTCAGTTCAGGTCGTTGCGACCCAGGAGCCTGTCCCTGGGTCAGCCGTGGCACTTCTTGTACTTCTTGCCGGAGCCGCAGGGGCAGAGGTCGTTGCGGCCGGGCTTGGCGGCGTTGTTGACGATGGTGCCCTGGCGCTCGCCGAGGCGGCGGCCGGTGAGGGCGGCGTCGAAGGCCTCGGTGACGACCTGGGTCGGCGGGAAGATGACGGTCGCGGTCTCGGGCGCCATCGCCGACTCGCGGACGTCCTCCTCGATCAGCTCGCGCAGCTTGGCGTAGATGGCGGGCTGACGGGCGGCGAGGGCGGGCGAGAACCGATCGTGGATCGGCAGCTCGGCGACACCCTCGACCGCGGCGACCGCCTGGCTCACGAGCTGCTCGGCGTCGGCCAGGTTCTGCGGGGTGACGCGCGGCAGCGTGCCGCCGTGGTGGCGGTCGAACATCGCCCACACCAGGGTGGCGTAGAAGACCGCGGCCTCGCCGACCTTGTCGCCGTGGCTGGCGCGGGTGGCGGCGGCGTACTGGAGCAGGTGGGGCTGCTCGCGCTGCAGCCGCTCGGCCAGCTTGTTCATCGCCTTGCGGTCGCCGCGCTGATCGAGGCGCGAGAACGCGGCGATCGTGCGGTCGACATCTTCGGGGCTGACGGCGGCAGTCGACATGGGGCCGCATGTTCGTGACCGGACGCCCGCGCGTCAACCCCTGCGGTCCGTAGACGGCGCGAGGGCGGGCCAGAAGGACTCGGCGGCGCGGCCCGCCCTTACGTGGCGGCAGCACTCCTTGTTCCTTCGGACCCTCGCTTCGCTCGGGTCCTCAGCGCAGGACTTGGTCGCCGAGGCCGGCGACGGCGCCGCGGGCGGTGGTCAGGGCCCAGGCGACGGCGCCGAGCGCGCGCTGGACCAGCCGGGTCTCGCCGGGGGTGAGCATCACCGGCGCCGCCGTCAGCAGCTCGTCGAGCCAGCCGATCAGCGAGGTCGGCGGCTCGAGCTCGTAGCCCGACCGCAGCAGGGTGTCAGACACCCGGGGCGGCTCGATCCCCTGATCGACGGTGAGGGCCTCGTGCAGCCGGCAGGCGGCGTCGAGCGCGACCGCGAACGCGTCGCCGTCGGGCGACCACAACCGCCGCTCGAGGAAGTGGATGATGGCCGGCTGGCGGATCGCGAACCACGACAGCTCGCGGGCGGCGGCTTCGTGGCCCGGGCCGACCATGCGGCCGGGGGGCGGCGTCTCGATCGGTCGCGTCGGTCGGGCCATCATGCTGCGACCGTACGAGCCGCCTCACCTTCGACCAAGTTTTCGGCGTATCGTCGCGGCGATGCGCGCCGCGTACATCATCGCCGGACTCCGCTCTCCCTTCGGTCGCTACGCCGGCGGGCTGGCCGGGGTCCGGGCCGACGACCTGCTGGCCGCCGTCATCGCCGCGCTGCTCACCCGCACCGGCGTGCCCGGCGAGCGCATCGACGACGTCATCGCCGGCTGCGCCAACCAGGCCGGCGAGGACAACCGCAACGTGGGGCGGATGGCGGCGCTGCTGGCCGGGCTGCCGGTGTCGGTGCCGGGCGTGACCGTCAACCGGCTGTGCGGCTCGGGGCTGCAGGCGGTGGCCGACGCCGCCCGGCTGATCGCGACCGGCGAGGCCGACCTGGTCATCGCCGGCGGCGTCGAGCAGATGTCGCGGGCCCCGCTGGTCATGGCCAAGGCGACCGAGGCGTTCCCGCGCGGCCCGCAGACCATGTACGACACCACCCTCGGCTGGCGGTTCGTCAACCCGCGGATGGAGCAGCTCCACGAGACGCTGGCGATGGGCGAGACCGCCGAGCGGGTCGCCCGCCAGTGCAACGTCAGCCGCGAGGCCCAGGACCGGTTCGCGCTGCGCTCGCAGCAGCGGGCGGCGGCCGCGCAGGCCAGCGGCCGCCTGGCCCGCGAGATCACGCCGATCACCACCGGCACCGACCGCAAGACCGGCGCCGCGATCCAGGTCAGCGTCGACGAGCACCTGCGGCCGGAGACGACGTACGACAGCCTGGCCCGGCTCAAGCCCGCGTTCAGCAAGGACAAGGAGGCCACGGTCACCGCCGGCAACGCGTCCGGCCTCAACGACGGCGCGGCGGCGATCCTGCTGGCCAGCGAGGCCGCGATCAAGGAGCTCGGCCTGACCCCGATGGCCCGCTACGTGACGTCGGCCGCGGCCGGGGTGGCGCCGAGCACCATGGGGCTGGGCCCGATCCCGGCGTCGCAGAAGGCGCTGGCCAAGGCCGGGCTGCGGCCGCACGACATCGACGTCGCCGAGCTCAACGAGGCGTTCGCCGCCCAGGCCCTGCCCTGCGTCGAGCAGCTCGGCCTCGATCCCGAGCGGGTCAACGTCAACGGCGGCGCGATCGCGCTCGGCCACCCGCTGGGCGCGTCGGGCGCGCGGCTGGCGCTGACCCTGGCCCACGAGCTGGCGGCGACCGGGGCCCGGCGCGCCCTCGCGAGCATGTGCATCGGGGTCGGCCAGGGGATCGCGGTGGTGCTGGAGAAGGCGTGAGCGAGGCGGGGGGCGACGCGGCGGCCAGCGCGACCGGACCGGGCAACAGCGAGTTGCTCGACGACCTGGCGCGCGCCCAGAAGATGGTCGGCCGGATCCTCGACGACAAGTTCCGGCTGCGGTCGTGCATCGGCATCGGCGGCTCGGGCGCGGTCTACAAGGCCGACCAGATCGCGCTCGGCCGGACCGTGGCGATCAAGATCCTGCGCGACGACCTCGCCGCCGACGCCCGGCTGGTCAAGCGGTTCCAGGACGAGGCGCTGGCCGCCAGCCGCCTCAACCACCCCAACACGGTCTCGATCATCGACTACGGCCAGACCCCCGACGGGCTGCTGTACCTGGTGATGGAGCACCTGCGCGGGCCGACGCTGACCTACCTGCTCGCCCGCCACAAGCCGATCCCGGTGGCGCGGGTGCTCGACATCGTCGCCCAGGTGCTCAGCGGCCTCGAGGAGGCCCACCTGGCCGGCGTGATCCACGCCGACATCAAGTGCGACAACATCGTGGTCGAGGCCCGGCGGACCGGCATCGATCAGGTCAAGGTCGTCGACTTCGGCATCGCCCGGCTGGTGACCGCGCCGGTCCAGGGCGACGAGCGCAACGTCTGCGGCACGCCCGAGTACATGGCGCCCGAGCTGATCGCCGGCGCGCCGCCCGGCTTCGCCAGCGACCTGTACGCGGTCGCGGTGGTGATGTACGAGCTGCTGGTCGGCGAGACCCCGTTCGTCGGCGGCACCGCGGTCGACATCCTGACCCGGCAGCTCAAGGTGCCGCCGCCGCCGCCGAGCGCGCGCCGGCCCGACGTGCCGCGCGAGGTCGACGAGCTGGTGATCCGCGGCCTGGCCAAGCGGGCGGCCGAGCGGTTCGCCAGCGCCGCCGACATGCGGGCCGCGGTCGAGGCGGTGGCCCGGGGCCGGCGCCCGGGGCCGGCGGCCGAGGTGGTGTGCGGCGCGTGCGGCGCCCGCTCGCTCAAGCCCTTCCGCTTCTGTCCGGAATGCGGACAACCCCGCGAGGCCAGCGCCCCGATCGTGGCGATCGGCGCCGCACCGGCGGTCGAGGCGGTCGAGGCGGTCGGGCTGTGGCCGCTGCCGCTGGTCGGCCGCGAGCCGGCGGTGAGCGCGATCGCCCGCTACCTGACCGGGGCCACCGACGCGCCCGGCCTGCTGGTGATCGGCGAGCCCGGCAACGGCCGCAGCGCGGTGGTCGCCGCCGCCTACGCCCACCTGGCCGAGGCGGCCGGGCTCACGATCTACCAGGCCGGCGCCGATCCGACCGGGCTGGCGTCGCCGCTGTACCCGGTGAGGGCGGTGGTCGCGACCATCCTCGAGCTGCCGCCGGTGTGCGGGCGCGAGGACCTCGACATCGCCGCGCTCGATCACGGCCTGGCCGAGCGCGACCTGCCCGGGCTGGCCGAGCTGTTCGGCCACCCGTCGGAGCTGGCCGACCTCGAGACCGCGGTCCGCCGTCGCGAGCTGGTCGCCGCCGCGGTCCGGGTCCTGATCGCCGAGTCGGTGCGGGGCGCGACCGCGGTCGTGTTCGAGGACGTCGAGGCCTACGACGAGATCTCGCTCGACGTCGTCCGCGAGCTGTGCGGCCGGACCCACGGCGACGTCCGCATCGTCGCCACCATCGATCGGATCAAGGCGATCGGCTGGGGCGCGCGCCTGCTCCGGCTCGAGCTCGGCGCCCTCGACGGCAGCGAGGTCGCGGCGCTGGCCGCCCACGCCGCCCAGGCCGGCCTGCCGGCGGCGCCGACCGCGGCCCAGCTCGCCCAGGCCACCGGCGGCTCGCCGGCCCACGTCGACCACCTGCTCCACTTCATCGCCGAGGGCGGCGACCCTGAGACCGCGCCGCCGGCGCTGGCCGACCTGGTCGCGGCCCGCCTGGCCTACCTCGATCGCGACAGCCTGGTCGCCTGCCAGGCGGTCGCGGTGTTCGGCCGCGAGGCGGCGCGGGCCGACGTCGCGCGGGCCTCGGGCCTCGGCGCCGGCCTCGATCGCGCGCTGACCGCGCCGGTCGCGCGCGGCCTGCTCCAGGTCGACAGCGAGGTGCTCGGCTTCACCAGCGTGCTGGTCCGCGACGTCGTCTACGACGCGACCCCGGCCCACGTCCGCCGCGAGCTGCACGCGGTCGCGGTCGAGGTGGTCGCCGACGGCTCGCGGTCGTCGGCGATCCTCGGCCATCACCACGACGCCGCCGGCCACCGGGCCGCGGCCTCGCGCCTGCTCGCCGACGCCGGCGACGAGTACTCGCGGCAGCTCGACGACAGCGGCGCCGCCGCGCTGTACCAGCGGGCGCTGATCAACGCCCGCGCCTCGGTCGCGGCCGGCGAGCTGCCGCCGACGGCGATGATCGCGATCTCGATCCGGCTGGCCGACGCGCTGCGGGCCAGCGATCGCCTCCACCTCGCCC
>Ga0075163_10006296_pt1 | contig 15707 bp, 13 predicted proteins | sample JI1023141ADNA_FD_71478 | JGI IMG/M metagenome (GOLD analysis project Ga0075163, IMG submission 71478) | Wastewater effluent complex algal communities from Wisconsin, to seasonally profile nutrient transformation and Carbon sequestration -... | ecosystem: Engineered > WWTP > Effluent > Algae... | reverse complement strand
CGCAAACCCGGGGTACGACGTCGCGACCTGGTCGGCGTCGTCGATGATCCCCGGCCCGTCGGCGACCAGGCTCGCGACCGCCGCGGACATCGCCAGGCGGTGATCACCGTCGGCGTGGATCGAGCCCGCCGCGAGCTTCCCCTCGGGACGACCGTGCACCACGAACCCGTCGGGTCGCGCTTCGCAGTCGACGCCGAACGCCTTCAACAACCCGCAGGTCGCTGCGATGCGATCGCTCTCCTTCACCCTGAGCTCCTCGGCGTCGCGCACGACCGTCGTCCCGTGGGCACGGGCGGCGATCACCGCGAGGATCGGCAGCTCGTCGATCGAGCGCACCGCGAGGTCGCCGGCGATCTCGGTGGCGCGCAGCGGCTGCGCCGGCCCGCGGATCACCAGGTCCGCGATCGGCTCCGGCCCATTCGTCCGCAGGTTCTCGCGCTCCACCCGCCCGCCCATCGCCGCGATCACGTCGAGAAACCCGGTCCGCGTCGGATTCACGCAGATGTTCGGTAGCCGCACCTCGTCGGCGCCGACCAGCAGCGCTGCGGCGACCAGGAACGCGGCCGACGACGGATCGCTCGGCACGTCGAAGTCGCTGCCGGCGAGCTTGCGGTTCCAGCCGTGGGTCTCGATGATCGTCTGACGACCGCGCGCCTTCAGCGGCGCGCCGAGGTACGCGAGCATCCGCTCGGTGTGATCGCGGCTCGGACCGGGCTCGGTGACGACCGTGGTCCCGTCGGCATACAACCCCGCGAGCAGCAGCGCCGTCTTGACCTGCGCCGACGCCATCGGCATGTCGTACTCGATCGCCGTCAGCGGCCCGCGCGCCGGTCCGATCGTCAGCGGAGGTGTGGCATCGGCACCCGCGCCCTGCCCCGTGATCACGGCCCCCATCCGGGTGAGCGGCTCGATCACGCGGCGCATCGGTCGCTTGCTCAGCGAGTCGTCGCCGAACAGCGTGGTCGGGAACGGCTGCCCCGCGAGCAGGCCGCACAGCAGCCGGATCGTGGTGCCCGAGTTGCCGCAGTCGATCGGCGCCTTCGGTGCGGTCATCCCGTCGAGGCCGACGCCGTGGATCAACAACCCACCATCCGCTCGTTCGATCCGGGCACCGAGCGCGGTGATCGCCTTCGCCGAGCGGCCATTGTCGGCGCCGTCGCCGAGGCCGCGCACGCGGATCGGCGTGGCGGAGAGCAGCGAGAACAACAGCGAGCGATGCCCGATCGACTTGTCGCCGGGGATCGAGATCATGCCCGACAGCGCACGCGTGGCGGGTTGAACGATCAGCTTCATGACTTCTCCTTCGCGGGCTCGAGGAACACCGTCGCGCGCTCGACGACGCGCTGGAGGTGCCGCGGCCCGATCGCGATGATCGTGCGCACCCAGGTGCCGCGCGTCGCGAGCTTGGCGCCCGTGATCGACGACGGCAGTCCGAGCGCGATCACCGCCGGCTCGCGCGCCAGCGTCGCGAGGGCCGACTGCATCGTCGCGGACATCCGCTTGACCGACGTCTTGGCCTTGTCACCCGGGTCCGTCGCGTCGGCGTCGACGATGATCGCGAGATCGTCGACGACGTCGGCCCATACCGACAGCTGGCCCGGCGCGTTCTCGATCCCGGTGATCCGCGCGAGCGCGATCCGCGCGTCGAACGTCAGCCGCGCGGAGATCCGGATCGAGGCGCCCGGTGCGGCCTCGGGCATCGCGCGCTCGCGGAGGGCGAGCAGCTCCTTCGCCGGGACCAGCCCCGTCGCTGCGTCGATCTTCTCGCGCGCCCTGACCTGATCGATCCAGTCGGCGCCGCCGAGCGCGTAGATGTCCTTGGTGATCGGCGTCGCGCCCTGCAGCGCCGTCTTCGCGGTGAACAGCGTCACCGTGCCGGCGTCCTTGGTCCCGAGCCCGTACGCGGCGAACACCACGCTGTCCGCCTCGCTGAACCCCGCGAGCTGCGGGATGCCCTTGTCGCCGAGCACCTGGACGACCAGCGGCCCGATGACCGGGTTGCCGCGCAGCCGCGCCAGATCGACCTCGATGACCAGCTGCGCACCATCGGGGAGCAGCGCGAGCATCCGATCGCCCGCGGTGACCGCGCGCGGCACGGCCGTCGACACCTTGCTCGGCGCCTTGGTGCGAGCACGCCCACCGCCGCAACTCGCGAGTGCTACCGCCGCAGCAATCGCGAGCCGTCTCATGCGTGCAGCGTCTCGTTGACCGCGCTGATCACGCGCGGCAGCTCGCTGTCACGGGCGATCGAGACGCGGATGCAGTTCGGCAGCCCCCACGCCGCCATCGGCCGCACGATCACGCCGCGGCGGAGCAGCTTGTCGTAGATCGCGCCCGACGGCCGGCCACAATCGATCAACACGAAGTTCGCCAGCGACGGATAGACGTGGACGCCGACCCCGTGGATCTCGGCCTGCATCAGCTCGATCTGCCGGCGCGCCAGCTCGGCGCTCGCGCGCACGTGGTCGCGATCCTCGAGCGCGGCGATCGCGCCGACCTGCGCGAGGCTCGAGACGTGGAACGTCCGGCCCACCCGGTTGAGCGTCTCGACGACCGGCGGCGCGGCGATACCGAACCCGATCCGCAGACCGGCGAGGCCGTAGATCTTGGAGAACGTGCGCAGCGCGATGACACGCGGGTCCTGGTGGATCAGCGCGAGGCCATCGACGTGATCGACCTCGGGCCACGCCGCGGCGTACTCGGCGTACGCTTCATCGATCACGAGCAACGCGCGCGACGGCAGCGCGGCGAGCACCTTGGCCGCGTCGGCCTTGGTGACCACCGAGCCGGTGGGGTTGTTCGGCGAGCCGAGCACCACGAGCTTGGTGTTCGGGGTGATCTTCGCGATCAGGGCGTCGATGTCGACGCCGAGCTCGTGGGTCACCGGGGCGGCGACGAACGTCCGCCCCTGGACCTGCGCCGCGAGGCGATACGACAGGAAGCCGAACTTGTGCGACAGCACCTCGTCGGTGGGCTCGCAGGTGGCGACGACCAGCTGGTACAGCAGATCGTTCGAGCCGGGCCCGAGGGCGACCTGCTCGACCTCGACGTTGTAGTGCGCAGCAATTGCGCGGCGGACCTGGAAGCCCCCGGCGTCCGGGTACAGGTGCAGGCTCGCGAGCGCGGCTGGCAGGGCGGCGAGCGCCTTGGGAGACGGCCCGAGCGGGTTCTCGTTCGAGGCCACCTTGATCGCCCCCGAGATGCCGAGCTCGCGCTCGAGCTCCTCGATCGGCTTGCCCGGTTGGTAAACGTCCAGGCTGCGAACGTGTTGCGGAACGAACGACGATTCAGACACGGCGGGGGACCCTACAACGTAGGACCCGTCTAGGGAAACCCGGGGATCGAGGGTGTTCCAGCGGAATGCCCACGCAGGGCAGACCGGTCTATAGTCCCGCCACATGAGCCCGCGGAAGTCAGGTCTTGTCGTCACCGCCGTGCTCATGCTCGTGCCCACCCTCGCGTTCGCGGCCGGTGGAGGCGACTTCGCGGACGCCGAGCAAAAGGGCTGGATCTGGATGTACCTCGGCGCGTTCGGCGCCGGGTTCCTGACCTCGCTGACCCCCTGCGTCTACCCGATGATCCCGATCACCCTCGCGATCTTCGGTGCGCGCGGCAAGGACGTCAGCAAGAAGCGCGCGATCGCGCTCGCCACCGCGTACGTGCTCGGCATGGGCGTCACCTACGCCGTGCTCGGCGTGGTGTTCGCCACGATCTTCGGCGCCACCGGGTTCGGCAGCCAGCTCTCGCACCCCGCGGTCGTGATCCCGCTGGTCGTCGTGTTCGTCGCGTTCGCGGCGTCGATGTTCGGCGCGTTCGAGATCAACCTGCCCTCCGGCCTCCAGGCGCGGCTCAACCAGATCGGCGGCAAGGGCTACGGCGGCGCGTTCGCGATGGGCTCGGTCGGCGGCCTGATCGCCGCGCCGTGCACCGGTCCGTTCCTCGGTGGTCTGCTCGCGTTCACCGCGAAGACCAGCGCGTTCGGTGGTGGCACGTTGCTGTTCGTCTACGCCCTCGGCATGGGCGTGTTGTTCTTCGCGATCGCCGCGTTCGCGATGTCGCTACCGAAGAGCGGCGCGTGGATGGATACGGTCAAGTCGATCGGCGGCGTGCTGATGCTGCTCGCGGCCATCTACTTCCTGCGCCCGCTGTTGCCGTGGATGCGGACGTTCGCGTCGCCCGAGACCTGGTTCCTCGGGGTCTCGCTCGGTGTCGCGGCGCTCGGGATCGTGCTCGGCGCGATTCACCTGACGTTCCACGGCACGGCGCTCGAGAAGCTCCGCAAAGGCCTCGGGTTGTTGTTTCTGATCGGTGGACTGTTCGCCGCGTATGCGTGGAAGCTGACGCCGAAGCAGCACCTGCCGTGGATCACGAACGAGGTCAGCGCGTTCGAGATGGCGCGCAGTCAGCACAAGGGCGTGATGGTCGACTTCGCGGCCACCTGGTGCGGCCCCTGCTACGAGCTCGAGCTGACGTTCGGCGACGACGACGTCTACCGCGAGCTCACCGAGAACTTCATCCCGCTCAAGTTCGATGTCAGCAAGGACACCGCGGAGGATGATCGCGTGCGCGAGAACTACGGCGCCGTCGAGTTGCCCACCGTGGTGCTGCTGCTCCCCGATGGCACCGAGCTCGTTCGCTTCAAGGATCCCGCCGACCCCGACGAGTTCCTCGAGCGGATGCGGCCCGCCGTCGAGCGCATCAAGGCGCAGCGCGCTCGCTAGAGCAGCTTGATGTAGAGGCGGAGGAACACCAGGGCCTCGATGTTGACGCCCTGGTAGTGGTTGGACACGTCGTTGACCGCCACGCCGTTCTTGAAGAAGTAGCCGTACTGCGCGGGCACCATGACGCCGAGGTCGAGGTGATTCGACAGGTGGGTGCCGAGCGCGATCTTGCCGCCCAGCATGAAGCCCTTGTCGGTGACCTGACCGTTATCGAGCGGTGGGTCGACCTGCTGGCCGGTGCCGAGCCCGAAGCCCGCCATCGCGGAGAGCTGCAGGAAACCACCCTTCCGCGCGGCCTTCTCCTTGGTCGAGCCGAGGCCGACCTCGAAGTCGACGCCGGCGGAGAACTGCGTCCAGGTGCGCACGCTGTTCTCGTCCTCACCGCCGACGAACGAGTACTGGCGGTGGGTGATGTCGGCGGCGAAGAACAGGAAGCGTCCGGTGAGCGAGAGGCCGTAGGCGCCGTTGGGGGCATTCGCGAAGAACGCCTCGTCCTTCTGGTCGCCGCCGGTGCCCTTGCCGACCTGGCCGCCGCCCTGGACACTCCCCATCAGCACCGCCACGTCGGCATCAGCCGGTGCAGCCGACAGGAGGGCGAGAGTCACGACAGTCGGGCGCAGCATCCGTCGATTGTATCCCAGACGGATCGTATGATGGCGCGATGCTCCGAGCGGCCGTGATCGCGATCGCGCTTTGCGGTTGCCGCGACAAGCAAGTCGACGCGGTTCGTGCTGTGCGCGACGAGGTCTGCGCGTGTCGCGAGGTCGCGTGTGGCGAGGCCGCGATGAAGAAGCTGCCGGCCAGCCCCGGCAGCCCCGGTCACAAGGCCCAGCAGCTCGCGAGCGAGATGATGACCTGCCTGTCGAAGCTGTATCTCAAGGATCGGCCGATCGAGGATCCCGATGCGCCGGCGGGCTCCGGCTCGGCCGCGCCGTAGGTCTTGCTGACGCGTGCCCGTGCCACGTGCCACGTGCACGAACTGTCACTCATCTCGGTGCTCGGGTGGTCGCGGATCGAAAGACGCTGCCGCGAGGCATGGAGTGCAGGGCGGAAGGCCGACCTGCCAACGATGCGGACCAACAGTGGTGATCGCCGAACGACCTGACTTGCCTAGATCTCGTCGACCGGCGGCACGGACTGGTCGCCCTCGAGCGCGATCTCGCCGTGCGTCTCGACGGCCGCCGAGCCCGCCTCCCAGACCATCGGCACCCACGCCTTGCCCGGGATGATCAGCGCCATCGCGGGCGTGATCACGACGTCGGCGTCGGACTCGCGCCCGAAGAAGTCGGTGCGTTCGTAGTAACGGACGAAGTAGCGCGCGAGCACTGCGAACGTCGCGGCGATCGGCACCGCGAGCACCACGCCGACGAAGCCGAGCAGCTTGCCACCGGCGACCACGGCGAGCAGCGCGCCGGACTCCGAGAGCCCGACGCGGTGGCCGACGATCTTCGGGGTCAGGATCGCCGCCTCGAGCAGGTGGAGCACGACGAACACGATCGCGATCCCGCCGAGGATCGAGGCATTGCCGCCGCCGGTGATCACGACGAGCAGCGCGAGCGCGGCGCCGACGAACGTGCCGATGAACGGGATGATGGTGAGCGCCCCGACGACGAAGCCGATCGGCACCGACAGCGGCATGCCGACGATCGTGAACGCGATCGCGTAGAGGATCATCAGGATGCTGGTGACGATCGCCTGCCCGCGCACCCAGTTCGCGATCACGCGATCGACCTCGCGCGCGAGCTCGCGCACCTCGCTGCGCCGGCGCGGCGGGATCATGTGCTCGATCCGGCGGAGCAGATTCGGCCAGTCGACGAGGAAGTAGAACGCGAACACGGGCACCAGCAGCACCTCGGCGAGCACACCGACGACGCCCGTGATGCCGGAGAACGCGATCTCGGAGATCCGCTGCATCGGCGAGCTCTCGGCGAGCGCCCCCTTGACGTCGTTCCCGCCGATGTAGTCGCGCCACTGTTTCGGGATCTCGAAGCCGAGCGTGTCCTTCAGCCAGGTGTCGAGACTGCCGAGCGTCTCGGGGAGCCGGCCCACGAAGTCACCTAGCTGGTTCGCGATTGCCGGGGTGGCGATCGTGATCAGCACGATGAAGCTGCCGAGCGCGAGGCCGAGCAGGAGCCCGGCACCGGCCGCGCGGCTGACGCCCTTCTTGACCAGGCGCTCGAGCCACGGGTTGAGCAGGTAGGCGATCCCGAGCGCGGCCAGGATCGGGCCGAGCACGCCGGCGAGATAGCCGAGCACCACCCAGCCGAGCACGAAGAACACGAAGATCAGCAGCCAGCGGACCATCACCAGGATCTGCGCGAGATCCTTGTTCGGCGGCGTCATCCCCTGCACGTCGCGGGCGTATCACGAGTCAGCCTGCTACGTCAGGCGCTCGGTGTAGCCGGATGGCGCGACGGCGCGATAGAGGCGCTCGATCGTCGCCAGCGCGTCGGTCCGCGGGATCGTCACGCCGAACCGTCCGAACGGCTGCGCGACGCCGAGGATGACGTCGGGGCCCGAATCGTCGACGAAGAACCCACCGTAGGTCTCGACGCGGCCCAGCTGGAGGCCGTGCAGCGCACAGCGGTAGAGCAACCGGGCGAGCCAGTACCGCGGGACCTCGATCGGACCGGGGTGCTCGACGATCACCGGCCGGAAGCGATCCTCGGGGCGCTCCGGCGTCACCGTGATCCGGACCGTCGTCGTGGAGGCGGCCTCGACGGTGAGGTTGTCGATCGCGATCGGCAGCGGAGCCGGCGACGCGTCCTCGACGGCGGCGAACGGCGGTGGTGGCAGCTCGGTCCACGACGGGGGAACCGGCTCCGGCTCGGCGTCGCCCGACAGCACGAGCGCGCGCTCGATGCCCGCGCCGTCGAGCGCGTCGCCCGGGGCGATCCGGATCAGATCGCAGGGCTCGCGGCCGGCGAGGATCACGACCCAGCCGCCGCGCGGGGGGGCGATGCGCGCGGGGTGCTCGACCACCTCGAGCTGCGTGTTGCCGACGCGCGCGACGACGCCGGTACAGTGCAACAACGCGGCGAGCGACAGCGTCGGCGGAGGATCGACGTAGGCCTTGACGTCGTCCCCCTTGCGTCCCGCGGGCAACGCGACGATCGGCGCCGTCGACGGCGTCCGCACGGTCGCGCAGTAGACCAGCGACAGCACGCAGCGCCGCATGCCCGGTGGGAACGGGATGGGCGCGAACGGCGGCCGCAGCTTGCCCGGCCAGTGCGCGAAGCCGTACGGGTGCAACACCAGGTCGCCGCAGCGGTGGTTGTAGCGCGCGACGTCGGAGCCATCTCTCTCGTCGCTGATGAACGTGCGCAGCGGGAACGCGTCGATCATCGCGTCGCCGGTGGGCAGCGCGACCGCGTACTCGTCGGAGAGGTTGAGGTGAGCGAAGTACACGGGCTCGCTCGCCGTCGCGATCTCGAGCTGCGCGACGCCGAGCCTCGCGACCACGGTGAGGTGGTGCTCGAAGCGCTCCGGCCGCGCCGCGAGCTCCTTGAGGTTGGTGCGCGTCGCGTCGGGCGCGCGCTCCGGTGGGAACGTCCAGGTCTTCGTCGTCGGGTGCCTCACGCGCAGCGCTCCTGGATCCACGGCACGACGACGTCCATGCACCGGTCGACGTCGGGCGCGTCCTTCGCGCCGACCTCCGGCTCGAAGTAGTGCCGCGCCCCGGCGATCGTCTCGACGCGCTTGTCGGCCGAGGCCATCGCGGCGCCGATCGCGGCGATGTCGGCAGGAAAGATCTCGCGATCCGCGCCGGCGTGGACGAGCAGCGTGGGCACGGTGATCGCCGCGACGTTCTTCACGAGATCGGCATGCGACGACAGCCCCGACCACGTCGACAACCACGCGCGGGGCGTGCACGTGCGCGCGAGGCCGAGCGCCGCGTAGTTCATCAGGTCGGGGCGCTCGGACAGCAGCGAGCCATAGTCGCGCGGCGATGGATCGATCGCCTGATCGACGAACGCCGGGTTCGCCATCGTGCGGTAGACCACCATCACCGGCTCGTGGGCCTTGCGGCGCGGATCGGGAGAGGTCTTCGACAGCTCGATCTGCTCGCGGGCGAACGCATCGAGCCGCGCGACGCGGGCGCGCTGGGCCTCGCGGTAGGTCGCCAGGAACGCCGGCGCGTACGTCGAGGAGCGCGGCGGTGGCGCGAAGCCATTGGCGGGGTTGTACATGTCGAGTGCTTGGTCGCAAGACATCGGATCGCGCTCGTCGACGACGGACGGATCGATCGCCGCGAGCATCACGTTGCCCTGGCCGCGATGCGGCGCCGTATAGATCACCGCGTCGGCCGGTGGCAGCGTGGCGCCGTCGAAGAATGTCGGGGCACCGCCGGGCGAGGTCTTGATCCGATCGGCGGGCGCTGCCTGCGCCTGGGCCTGGTAGTACGAGGAGAGCGAGCCGCCACCGCAGTTGCCGAACAGCACCACCTTGTCGACGCCGCGCTTCTCCTTGAGGTGCCGGACACACGCGGCGACGTCGAGCACCATCTCCTCGTGCTCGGCCATCGTGTCGTTGCCGGCGTGGCGGGTCTGCGCGGCGAGCACGCCGAAGCCGCCGGCGAGCAGCCTCGGGATCGCGTAGTGCTGCGTGAAGTCGACCCGCGGGTGGATGATGACGACCCCGATCTTCGGTGCCGGCTGCTGCTCGGTGGTCCAGTACAGCGCGCGTAGCTGCCGGAGGTCATGTGCGCGCAGCACCAGCGACTCGACGTGCGCGTGCGCGGGAGCGCGCCGGAACCAGAACGGCATGCCGCCCCAGTAGGTCTTCGAGATCAGCACGCGCGCAGCGTATCAGGGCAGGACCGGCGCGAGGTCGACGGACAGCTTCTTGCGCTCCGCCTTGCCGAGCGTGAGCTCGAGATATGACGAGAAGTAGTCCTCGTGGCGGAGCTCGAAGCGATGCGTACCCGGGGCGACCGCGATGCCACCACCGATCGCATCGAGCGGACCGATGAACCGGCCGTCGACGTAGAGCTGCGCATCGCGCACGTTGGCCTTGAGCACGACGACCGCATCCTCGCGGGTCGCCTGCGTCGGGCCGTTGCGACCGCCGCAACTGATCGCGACCACCGCGACGAACAGGATGGCCTTCATCGGCCACCCGCGATCGAGAGCTCGACGAGGTCGCCGACGACTTTCACTTGCACGGAGGTGTCCGCGGTCGGCGCCTTCTTCGCGATCGACGCGATCTTCGCGACCGCCTCGGTGGTCGCCACGCCGATCACCCAGCCGCCCGGCGACACGCGATGCAGCGACGCACGCGACACGCCCTTGGCTCCCCCCAGGTACTTGAGCTCCGCCGCGACCAGGACGAACGGTGTCTTCGCCGGGATCCGGATCAACACGACGCCCGGCTCGGCGACCGGCGTGTCGTCGCCGGAGAATCCCGCAGCGGGCGAGACGGGTGCCTGTGCGGTTGGCATGGCATCGACCGACGCGGCGAGCAAGGCGCGCTCGATCGCGGCGTTGATCGCGGACGGCTCGGCACCGCGGCTCGCGACCGCACCGACGCCCTGCCCCATCAACTTCTTGCCGCGCGCGATCACGCGCACGTGCGCCGTGACCAGCGAGGCCGTGGTGGCCACACCGCGCACCGCCACCGCCGCGCTGACGGTGACCCCGGCGATCACCGCGATCTCGGCCTTCGAGTCGACAGCGATCGCCTCGGCCTCGTCGTCCTCGAGCGGCAGCTCGCCGGCCGCCTTCGGCGCGGGCCCGGCCGTGGTCGCGCGCTTGATCGTCAGGCCGCTGCCGCGCAGCGACGACGCCAGCGCGCCGAGCCCCGGCACCTCTTTCTCCGCGCTCGCACCGAAGCTCGCCCGCACGCCGCCGGTCTCGCTGACGCGCAGCAGGATCACGCTGGTGCGCGCCGCGGCAGCCGGGACCGCGGGATCGCCGGCACCACCGGCGATCGAGAGCTGCTCTAGCCGATCGCGCATCTTGTCGCGATCGACACGCACGGTGACGCTCAGTTGCTTGCGACCGTCGGCGACATCTTCCTTGTCGACCTTGTAGCCGACCACCCACAACCGCGCGCGGCCGACGATCTCCTTGTCGAGCGTCGGCTTGTGGGTCTTGCGGGTGGCCACATCGAGCACGTCGCCGAGGGCCTGCGCGGCCGCGCGACCGAACGCTTCGTCGAGCGCCGCGACGCGCGGCTCGGCGCCGGCGGCATCCGCGTCCCCATCGACCTGGTACGCCGCGATGTCCTCTGCGCGTGCCAGCGCCGGCACCAGCAGGACAAGCATCGCGATCACGACTGCACGCATGGTGCGTGGAGCCTAGCGCACGGCAGGTGCGCTCTGCACCGCAATAACCGCGCGATCCTGCGCGTTTGCTACGGCTCGGGGTCGGCGGACCCGGTGCCCTTGATCTCGTCGTTGATGCACGACAGGAACGAGAAGCACAGCCCCTCCGCGTCGGCGTAGCACTTCTTGAACTTCGGCATCGTGTCGCACGCGGCGTTGCACGTCGCCTGATCCATGTCGGCGGAGCCGGGGCACTTCGACAGCTTCGTGCAGATCGCCGGGCACTCGGTCGGCACCTCGGTGCGGACGAAGCCCTTCGAGTTGCTCATCACGTTGTTGACCACGAACACCAGGATGACGAGCACCACGCCGACGCCGCCGAGGATCAGCCACGACGACAAGCCGAGCCCACCGGCCGCGGGCTTGCGTGCTTGATCGACGAAGCCATAGGGCTGCCCGGGTCGCGGAGGCATCGCGGGCGCATGGTTGACGAAGCCGTACGGACCGACGGCCGGTCCCTGCGGCGCAGTGAACGGCGTCGGTGCGGTGAACGCGTTCGGTGTGCCCGGCGCGGTGAACGGCGTCGGTGCGGTGAACGCATTCGGTGTGCCCGGCGTGGTGACCGGTGCGTTCGGCGTGCCCGGCGCGGTGACCGGTGCGTTCGGCGTGCCCGGCGCGGTGACCGGTGCGTTCGGCGTGCCCGGCGCGGCGAACGGGGCACCCGGCGGCGGAACGTGCGGCGTGAACGGCGTGTGCTGCGCCGAGTACGGTGCGCTCGCCGCCGGCTGCGGCGCGCTGACCTGCGCCGACTGCGGGGCGCTCACGGCGGGACGCGGTGCACTCACCGCGGGTTGCTGGCGGCTCGGCAGCGGACCGCTGTCGGCCGCCGTCATCTGAGAAGAGCGCGGCGAGCCGAGCCCGTTGAGCGTCGAGCTCATCGGCGGCGCGGTGCCCTCGATCAACATCGCGGACACGCTCATCGCCATGTCCTGCGACGACGCGAAGCGACGGTTGCGATCCTTCGCCAGCGCGCTCGCGAAGAACGACTTCATCGCCGGCGTGGCCTCGGGCAGATACACGCCGATCGGATCGGGCTCCTGGGTGGCGAGCGCGGTCATGATCTCGGCGAGCTGGGTGCCGCGGAACGGCAGCTTGCCCGTCAACATCTCGTAGACCATCACGCCGACCGCCCACAGATCGGCGCGCGCATCGACGGTGCTCGCGTCCGACAGCTGCTCCGGCGCCATGTAGCTGAGCGTGCCGAGCATCATCCCCGCCGCCGTGCGTCCGGCCTGCACCATCTTGGCGATGCCGAAATCGAGCAGCTTGACCGTGTGGGCCGGGCCGGAGAGGAACACGTTCTCGGGCTTGAGATCGCGATGGATGATGCCGCGTGCGTGGGCTGCACCGAGCGCGTCGAGTAGCTCGAGCAGGATCCGCCGCGCGACCTGCGGCGGTATCGTCGGATACATCGCCTGCCGGAGCGTGCGGCCGGTGAGCAGCTCCATCGCGATGTAGAGCTCGCCCTCGGGCGTCACGCCGGCGTCGTGGACCTGGACGATGCCCGGGTGCCCGATCGTGGTCGGCGTCTGCGCCTCGCGCAGGAACCGCTCCTTCGCTTCCTCGTTCATCTGCAGATCGGGCTGCAGCATCTTGAGCGCGACCTGCGCGCTCGTGAACTTGTGGCGGGCCTTGAGGACGACGCCCATCCCACCCTGCCCGATGATCGAGTCGACGACATAGCGCCCGTCGATCAGCCGGCCGGTCCAGGTGTCGCCGCTCATCAGGGAACGAGCCTAGCAGAGCAAGCAGCGCAGGGCCTGTCCGAGATCATCGCCCGGACGCGCGGCGGATCACTTCGTGATCACGATGAACAGCGTCGAGGGTCCACCGGTCGTGGTGGGTGGGGCTCCCTTGCCGGCGGGAATCTCGATCGCGCCGGGCTTGGCTCCGGTGGCTCTCACGCGCGGGGCATCCTTGGCCCACACAGGCACGTCCTTGCGCCAGATCACCGCACCGGTCCACGAGCCGATCGCGTAGCCGAGCGCCGGCGGCGCGGTGACGCCCTCGACGATCACGGTCGCGGGACCGCGATCGCCTTCGGGGAGCGGCGTGCGCGGGCCACCCTCGACGGCCAGGCGGATCGCCTCGAGGGGCAGCGCGAGCGTGACGGTCCACGAGCCATCGGTCTGCGGCGTGGCCGCGATCGGGTACGCGCGCTCGACCGCCTTCGCGATCCGCTCCGCCGCCGCCGTGCTCGCGAGCTGGTCCTTGACGGTGCCGCCGCGCGCATACGGCAGCGCCGGGATCTGGGCGGCGAGCTGCTTGCGCGCCGCGTCCTCGGCCATCCGCCGCGCGGGCTCGCGAGCCACCGCCGGTGACGGCGCATGCCGATCAGCGAGGCCGACGCCCTCGGCGGTGATCACGCCCTTCGCCCAGTCGACGTCGGCCTGGGCCCGATCCGCAAACGCAAACGCAACCGCGACCGCAACCGTCACCCCGACTGCGTTCCTTCCTCGGCGTCCGGTCGGCACGCGGCCCTTCAAGGCGAAACCCTCGGGCGAAGCGCAACGCTCTCGTTTGCGTCGGCGTTTGGGTTCGTTACTCCCACTCGATCGTACCGGGAGGCTTCGACGTGATGTCGTAGACCACGCGGTTGATGCCGCGAACCTCGTTGATCACGCGCGAGCTGATCCGGCCGAGCAGATCGTAGGGCAGCTGCACCCAGTCCGCGGTCATGCCGTCCCGCGAGTGCACGGCGCGGAGCGCGAGCGCCTCCTCGTACGTGCGGGCATCGCCCATCACGCCGACGGAGCGCACCGGCAGGAGTACGCCGAACGACTGCCAGATCGACTCGTACAGCCCCGCCGAGCGGATCTCTTCGTCGATGATCGCGTCCGCGTTGCGGAGCACGTCGAGGCGCGCCTTGGTCAGCGCCCCGAGGCAGCGCACCGCGAGCCCCGGCCCGGGGAACGGCTGGCGCGACACCATGTGCTTGGGCAAGCCGAGCTCGAGCCCGAGCTGACGGACCTCGTCCTTGAACAGCTCGCGGAGCGGCTCGACGAGCGCGAGGTTCATGCGCTCAGGCAGGCCACCGACGTTGTGGTGGCTCTTGATCACGTGCGACGGCCCCTTGAGCGACACGCTCTCGATCACGTCCGGGTACAGCGTGCCCTGCGCGAGGAACCTGGCGTTGTCGATCGCCTTCGCCTGCTCCTCGAACACGGCGATGAACTCGTAGCCGATGATCTTGCGCTTCTTCTCCGGATCGCTGACCTCGGCCAGCTTGTCGAGGAAGCGCTGCTCGGCGTCGATCACGCGGAGATCGACGTTGAAGTGATCGCGGAAGATCGTGGCGACGTAGTCGCGCTCGCCTTTGCGGAGCACGCCGTTGTCGACGAAGATGCAGGTCAGCCGATCGCCGATCGCCTTGTGGATCAGCGCCGCGGCGACCGAGGAATCGACGCCGCCGGACAGCCCGCAGATCACGCGGCCTTCGGCACCGACCTGCGCGCGGATCCGCTCGACCGACTCGTCGACGAACGACGCCATCGACCAGTCGCCCTTGGCACCCACGATCCCGAACAGGAAGTTGCCGAGCAGCTCGGCACCGCGCGCCGTGTGGACGACCTCGGGGTGGAACTGCACGCAGTGGATCTTCTTCTGCGCCGAAATGGGTGTTGCGAAGCCGGAGAACTTGCAGTTCTCGCTCGACGCGGTGTGCAGGAAGCCCGGCGGAATCGCCTCGACGTGATCGCCGTGCGACGCCCACACCGAGAGCTCCTCGTTGGCGGACACCGACTTGAAGACGCCTTCCCCCTTGAGCACGCGGACGCCGGCGCGCCCGTACTCGCGGCGCTCCGCGGGACGCACGTCACCACCGAGCAGCTTGGCGGTGAGCTGGGCGCCGTAGCAGATGCCGAGCACCGGCACGCCGAGCTCGAAGATGCCCGGATCGATCGTGGGGGCGCCTTCGTCGTAGACCGACGAGGGCCCGCCCGACAGGACGATCGCCATCGCGCCGAGCGCGCGCAGCCTGGTGAGCTCGGGATCGAGCGCGATCGTGTATGGATGGATCTCGCAGTAGACCGACTGCTCGCGGATCCGGCGCGCGATCAGCTGCGTGTACTGCGAGCCGAAATCGAGGATGACGACGAGCTGGTGTTTCATGGTCTCTATTCCACCCGGTAGTTGGGTGCTTCCTTCGTGATGATGACGTCGTGGACGTGGCTCTCGCGGAGACCGGAGGACGAGATCTTGACGAACTTCGCCTTCGCGTGGAGCTCGTTGATCGTGGCGCACCCCAGATACCCCATCGACGCGCGCAACCCGCCGACCAGCTGGTAGATCGACTCGCGCAGCGGGCCCTTGTATGGCACGCGCCCCTCGATGCCCTCGGGCACGAGCTTCTGCGGGGTCTCGACGTCGGCCTGGAAGTACCGATCCTTCGAGCCTTCCTTCATCGCGCCGATCGAGCCCATGCCGCGATAGCTCTTATAGGAGCGGCCCTGATACAGGATGATCTCGCCGGGGGCTTCGTCGGTGCCGGCGAACAGCGAGCCGATCATCACCGTGTCCGCGCCGGCGGCGAGCGCCTTGGCGACGTCGCCCGAGTACTTGATGCCGCCGTCCGCGATGATCGCGACGCCCGTGCCCTTGGCGGCGTTGACCGCATCCGAGATCGCCGTCAGCTGCGGCACGCCGACGCCGGCGACGATCCG
>Ga0075163_10006295_pt1 | contig 15707 bp, 16 predicted proteins | sample JI1023141ADNA_FD_71478 | JGI IMG/M metagenome (GOLD analysis project Ga0075163, IMG submission 71478) | Wastewater effluent complex algal communities from Wisconsin, to seasonally profile nutrient transformation and Carbon sequestration -... | ecosystem: Engineered > WWTP > Effluent > Algae... | reverse complement strand
CATTCTTCGTCGCCTCCTATGTCGATGATGATGCCGGTCACCGCCAGGTCGATGCCTCGCATCGCGGCGGCAAGGCGGGCTTCGTGCGCATCGATGCCGATGGCGCGCTGACCATCCCCGATTTTGCCGGCAACCTGCATTTCAACACGCTGGGCAATTTCCTGCTCAATCCGCGCGCCGGACTGACCTTCGTCGATTTTGCCAGCGGCGACATGCTGCAGATGATCGGTGACGCCGAAGTCATCCTCGACTCACCGGAAATCGCTGCATTCCAGGGTGCCGAGCGGCTGTGGCGGTTCCGGCCGCGCCTCGTCGTGCGCCGTCCCGCCGCCTTGCCGCTGCGCTGGAGGTTCCGCGACTGGTCGGCCAATTCGCTGATGACCGGATCATGGGAAGATGCGGGCGCGCGGTTGCAGGCACAAGCGCTCGCGACGCAATGGCGGCCGTTCCGGGTGGCGCGCATCGTCGATGAAAGTGCGGTCATTCGCTCCTTCCACCTCGAACCCGCCGACGGTGCGGGCATGACGCCCCACCGCGCCGGCCAGCATCTGCCCATCCGCCTGTCCATCGCCGGACAAGCCAAGCCGGTGCTCCGCACCTACACGCTGTCAACCGCCCCCTCCGATCCCGGTTACCGGATCAGCGTCCGGCGCCAGGGACTCGCCTCGGCCCACCTTCACGACCATGTCGGCATTGGCGACATCATCGAAGTGCGCGCCCCGGCGGGCGAGTTCACCATCGACGCTGCCGAACGCCGCCCGGCCGTACTGATCGGCGCCGGAGTCGGAGTGACGCCGATGCTCGCGATGCTGCGGCACATCGTTTACGAAGGACTGCGCACGCGGCGCGTGCGGCCGACGGTGATGATCCAGGCGGCACGCACCCGCGGCGAACGCGGCTTCGATGCCGAAATCGCCGAACTCGTGGCGCGCGCCGATGGCAAGGTGCGGCTTGTGCGCACGCTCGACGAGGTGGATGACGGCGCGGTTGCCAACGTCGACTATGATGCCGCCGGGCGCGTCGACATGGCGTTGCTGCGCCAGGTGCTCGGCTTTGACGACCATGACTTCTACCTGTGCGGTCCGCCGCCGTTCATGCAATCGCTTTACGACGGCCTGCGCGACCTCAACATCGCCGACCATCGCATCCACGCCGAAGCCTTTGGCCCGGCATCGCTGCGCCGGCGCACCGATGCGGGGGCTGAACCGGCCGCGCAGCCTTCGAGTGTGCCCGTGCCGGTGGCGTTTGCCACTTCGGCCAAGGAAGCGCGCTGGACACCCGGTGCCGGCAGCCTGCTCGATCTTGCCGAAGCCCGCGGCCTCGCGCCGGAGTTCAGCTGCCGCGGCGGCAGTTGCGGCACCTGCCGTACCCGCATCATCGAAGGCAAAGTGGCCTATGCGACACCGCCTTCGGCCAGTGTCGGCGCCGACGAGGCGCTGATCTGCTGCGCGATGCCCGCCGATGCAGCCAGCGGCGGCGGCGACCGCCTGATCCTCGATCTTTGAAAGCACACCCCATGACCAAACGCGTATTACTCCTCCTCGCCGACGGGTTCGAACCCCTGGAGGCCGCCGGCTTCACCGATGTGCTGGGCTGGGCCAACATCGATGGCGACGAACGCATCCAGTTGGTTTCGGCCGGCCTGCGATTTCGCTTGAAAGCCACCTTCGGTTTCTCGGTCATTCCCGATGCGCTGGTCGCCGATCTCGATCTCGACAGTTTCGACGCGCTGGCGGTGCCCGGCGGCTTCGGGAAGACCGGCTTTTACACCGACGCACTGTCCGAACCGTTCCTTGCCGTTATCCGCCATTTCGCCGATCGGCGGCAGCCGGTAGCATCGGTCTGCGTCGCATCGCTGGCGCTTGGTGCAGCCGGCGCGCTGGCCGGCCGTACCGCCACCGTCTATCACCAGCCAGGCGGCAAACGGCGCGCCCAGCTCGAAAGCTATGGCGCGCGCTTTGTCGACCAGGCGTTGGTCATCGATGGCAATCTGATCAGTTCGACCGGGCCGGGCACCGCCACAGAGGTCGCGTTCGCACTGCTCACCGACCTCACATCGGAAGCAAACAGCGCCCGCATCCGCGCTTTGATGCGCGTGCCGCGCCCCGCCGCCGCGTGGTGGAGCGAGCCGCAGGTTCCGGTTTCATCATGAGCGCTACGGACACGGCGTTCAGCCCGGCGGTGAAGGCCGTTCAGGCGCGCAAAGGGTCGCGCGAAATCTATGCCGGCATGGAGATGGGCGACACCATCGACGACAATCTCGCGGCCTTCATCGCGGCGCGCGACAGCTTCTATCTGGCCAGCGCCGGCGCTGATGGCCAGCCCTATATCCAGCACCGCGGTGGCCCGGCGGGATTCCTGCGCGTCATCGATGACCGCACGCTGGGCTTCGCCGATCTGCGCGGCAACCGCCAGTTCATCTCGACGGGGAACTTCACCGAGAACCCCAAGGCGTTCATCTTCCTGATGGACTATGCGCACCGCCAGCGCGTCAAGATCTGGGGGCGCATGCGGGTTGTCGAGGACGACCCGGCGCTGATCGCGTCGCTGCTGCCGCCTGCCGGCAAGCTGCGTGCCGAAGCGGCTATGCTGTTCACCATCACCGCCTGGGATGCCAATTGCCCCGCGCACATCCCGCAGCTGTTCCCTGCCGCCGATGTCGCTGCCGTGCTGGCCGCGCGCGACGCCCGCATCGCCGCGCTCGAGGCGGAACTGTCGGCCCGGCGCTGAATTTCGCAAAATGGAACAATCCATTCCATTTTTCCAATATTCTTACCGACAGCCTGGCGCTGCATAGCAGTTTCACCAGGCGGGATCTTCCGCCGGTCACGCCAGTCAAGGAGAACCCCATGTCACGCATCCCCACCCCCGCCGCGATCGCCGCCGCGCCCGAAGCGTCGCGCCCGCTGCTCGAAGCCGTCAACAAGCAGCTCGGCGTCGTGCCGAACATGTTCCGCTTGATTTCCAACAGTCCCGCCGCGCTCGAAGGCTATCTCGGCCTCAACGGCGCACTGGCCAAGGGCGCGCTGCCGGCCGCGACGCGCGAACGCATCGCGCTTGCCGTCGCCCAGATCAACGACTGCGGCTATTGCCTCGCCGCGCATACCTATCTGGGCAGCAACCTTGCCAAACTCGACGCCGCCGAGATTGCCGCCAACCGCCACGGCAGCTCGAACGATGCCAAGGCTGCGGTTGCCGTCAGCTTTGCGGCAAAGATTGCCCGCCAGCGCGGCGCGGTTGATGCCGCTGATGTCGAGGCGGTCCGTGCCGCCGGCTACAGCGACGCCGCCATCGTCGAGATCGTCGCGCATGTCGCGGTCAACACGCTGACCAACTACATCAACGAAGTCCTCGGCACTGCAATCGACTTCCCCGAAGTCGAGGCACTGGCGGCTTGACGTCGTGGCGGACGGGGTTCCCCCCCTTGGCCCCGTCCGCCGCTTCGCCCCACGCAAATTCACGGAGACCCCCCATGTCGCGTCCACCTCTGCCCCCGTTCACCATCGCCAGCGCCGCTGAAAAGGTGCGCCTTGCCGAAGACGGCTGGAACAGCCGCGATCCGGCGCGCGTCGCGCTCGCCTATACCCCCGACTGCAGCTGGCGCAATCGCGCCGAGTTCGTCACCGGGCGCAGCGCGATCGAAGCACTGCTGACCCGCAAATGGGCGCGCGAGCTCGATTACCGGCTGATCAAGGAAGTCTGGGCGCACGACGGTAATCGCATCGCCGTGCGCTTCGCCTATGAATATCACGACGACAGCGGCCAATGGTTCCGCGCCTATGGCAATGAAAACTGGGAGTTCGATGCCGATGGCCTGATGCGTCGCCGCATCGCCAGCATCAACGAGCACCCCATCGCCGCGACCGACCGCTGTTTCCACTGGCCGCTGGGTCGCCGCCCCGATGATCATCCCGGGCTGAGCGATTTCGGTTTCTGACACCTGCTGTTTGGGAGAATGACCATGTCCAACCGATCGGTATGCCTTGCGGCCGACAAGCCATGGCAGCTGGGTTATGCCATCGCCTGCGCAGCCCTGCTCGGCTTTGGCGGTCACGCGTTCAGCCTTGGCGACAACCCGGCGGGCTTTCGGCTCCAGGCGATCTTCTTTGCCCTGCTGTTCGGCCTCATCCTGTTGCCGCTGTTTGAAAATTGGTGGCGCGATTGTCAGCCGACACCGAAATCCTGACTGGTAGCCTGTAATGCCCGTTGTTCTGGAAGACCGACTTCGAATTCAGGTTGAAATCGCGTTGGCAGACAGCTGCGGCTGCGCGCAAACGCGTGCGCGGCAGGAAAACCGGGCGCGCGCCGCCGGCCTTTCGGGTGCCGAGATTGACTCGGCGCGCGCAGGCCGGTGTTTCGACATGCGGGCCAACGCCGCTGTCGTCCTCGCCTGTGCCTTGCGAAAGGATTCCACCCCGCCCGGAGCGCCAGTCGCGGGACCGCTCGCCGCCAAGGCCCGCCGCGCCGGCCTCAGCCTCACTGAAATCGCCGCCGTTCAGGCAATGGTTGAGGCGAGCCGGGCGGAAGACCGCCAGGAGAAATCGTCATGAACAGCAGTCCGGCCGGACCCATGGCGGCCGGCCCGATTTCACGGAGCTGGTCGGTCACGCCGATGGCGCCGTACCCGCCTGGCCACCAAGTCCGACCCATTTTGGGGCCCACCGGCCCTGCAGCCCAATCAAGCCAAAGGCAGACGCCATGATCGAAGTCTACACCAGCCCCACGCCCAACGGCATCAAGGTTCCCATTGCACTCGAAGAGCTGGGCTTGCCGTATCATCTGCACCGCGTCGACCTGAGCAACGGCGGAGCTGCGGTCCCGGAACTCGTTGCGATTAATCCCAATGCCAAGATACCCGCGATCATCGACAGGCATGCCGACGGCCAATCGGTGACCGTTTTCGAATCCGGTGCGATCTTGATCTATTTGGCCGATCTGAAACCCGGCCTCGCCGCTGCCGGCGCCGCGGCCCGTGCGGCGACGTTGAGCTGGCTGTTCCTGCAGGTGGCAGGTCTCGGCCCAAGCTTTGGCAATGCCGGATTCTTTTTGCGCAATGACCCGTCAAACCGGGTCGCCATAACGCGATTTCAGGGCGAGGCACGGCGTCATCTTGCCGTGCTTGATCAACGTCTTGCCGAAACCGCGTGGCTCAACGGCGAGGCCTATTCGATAGCCGATATCGCGCATTTCGGGTGGGTCCGTTCAGCCAGCTATGCCGGGCTGGAGCTTTCCGAACATCGATTTGCGCATGAATGGGTTAAACGCATTGAACAGCGCGAAGCGGTGCAGCGCGCCATTGCGCGGTGCCTTGGCGAAAGCCCTGCCTGAACTGCAGCGGCCGACGGGTCATTGACCGGGGCCTTGCCCGACCCGGGAACCCCCTGGCGGTGCCGCCTTTCGTCATTGATCCGGCGGCTGTGCGCAACGGCGTGCCGCGTTCGGCGACATAAGGATGGCCGGCCGTAGCCATACTGTAATATGCGTGTCCCATCTGGGGCTGACCTCATGTGGTCCGACCGACGGGGCTCACGCATGCAAAAGCGGGTTTTGATACTACTGTCCAATGGCTTCGAGGTCATGGAGGCGGGATGCTTTACCGAGGTATTTGGCTGGGCGTCGATCTACGGCGAAGCTGGGTTCGAACAGCTCTCGGTTGGCCTGCGAAGCCCGGTCACCACCACATTCGGATTTGATGTGCTGCCCGAAAAGCTGTTGACGGAAATCAACGCCGAGGAATTTGACGCGTTGGTCATACCCGGTGGCTTTGCCGACGCGGGCTTTTACGAGGAAGCCCTGTCCGAACCGTTTCTCGATGTGGTTCGAAACTTCGATAGACGACAGGCGCCGATCGCCGCGGTTTGCGTGGGCTCCCTGTCACTCGCCGCCGCTGGGGTGCTGAATGGCAGAAAGGCGACGGTCTACCATCAGATCGGCGGCACGCGCAAAGCCGAACTGGAAAGTCATGGCACCGTCTTTATCGATGAACCGCTCGTAATGGATGGCCACTTGATGACTTCAACCGGGCCCGGGACGGGGATCGAACTCGCGCTAAAGTTGCTGGAAATGCTATCCACACCAAAATTTGCCCGGGAAATTCGTGACCGCATGCGAATCCCAACCCCTAGTTCCAGATGGTATCAAACAGCACAGGTTTGATGTATTGGGCTGGCTTGACTGCCTCACTTGTAGAGACCGATCGTCCGGCTATCAGGCTGCAGAATGGCCGCCTTGGGCACAAAGCGGAACGACAGCTCAAGCCAAGTCGGTGACGCTTTCGAGACAACAGGCATGGCGGTGGAACGCAAGCCAGTCTGCCCCCGACAGTGCGGGTTTGGGGCAGCGTGGCCGAGCGGTATCGAGACTTCCCAGTGAATACCGTTCGCGCCTTCGTCATGCTTGGCGCACAGCTCTTTCAAATGCGGCGTTCAACGCGCGCGGACTGTGCCAGCGCGTTGGGTTCTTGCGCAATGGGCAGCGTGCGGCCAATGTCACGGGCGATAGTGCGACCGCGCAGCGCAGTGTTGGCCGTACGGAGAATTCGCCATGCGACCACCATCGATTTGGGACTATCGGGCTGCGGCGCAGCGCAAGCTGCCGCGTTTCTTGTTCGATTATGTTGACGGCGGCTCGTATGGCGAGGTGACGCTGCGTCGCAATGTTGCCGACCTCGAAGCTGTGGCGCTGCGCCAGCGCGTGCTGCGCGACGTGTCGGCGATTGACCTTTCGACCACATTGTTCGGGCAGCGCCAGGCGGTGCCGATTGCGCTGGCGCCGGTTGGGCTGGCCGGGATGAACGCCCGGCGCGGCGAAGTGCAGGCGGCGCGTGCCGCACAGGCCGCCGGCATTCCGTTCTGCCTGTCGACAGTCTCGGTATGTCCGCTCGCTGAAGTCACTGCGGCGGTGGCGCAGCCGATCTGGTTCCAGCTCTATATGATCCGCGACCGCAGCTTCATGCGCGACCTGCTGGTGCAGGCGCGCGAGGCCGGGTGCTCGGCGCTGGTGTTCACTGTCGATTTGCCGGTGCCCGGCGCCCGCTACCGCGACTATCGTTCGGGGCTGGCCGGCGCGCCGGGACTGGGCGGGGTGCTGCGCCGCGCCGCGCAGGTCGCGACACGGCCGCGCTGGGCGTGGGATGTCGGGCTGCACGGGCGTCCGCACAGTCTGGGCAATGTCGCGCCGGTGCTGGGCTCCAAGACCGGCCTTGAAGACTTCTTCGCGTGGATGGCGCAGAATTTCGACCCGCGCGTCACCTGGGCCGACCTCGAGGCGATTCGCGCCGAATGGTCCGGGCCGCTGATCGTCAAAGGCATATTGGATGCGCAGGACGCGGTGCAGGCCGCCAACGCCGGCGCCGACGGTATCGTCGTATCGAACCATGGCGGACGGCAATTAGACGGGGTGTTGTCGACGGCGCGCGCGTTGCCGGCGATCGCCGAAGCGGTGGGCGACCGGCTGACGGTGCTGGCCGACGGCGGTGTACGCTCGGGACTCGATGTCGTGCGCATGCTGGCGCTCGGTGCAAAGGGCGTGCTGCTCGGCCGCGCCTGGGCCTATGCGCTGGCGGCGGGTGGCGAGGCGGGCGTCGCGCACATGCTCAAGGTGGTCGAGGCGGAGATGCGCGCGGCGATGGCGCTGACCGGCGTCACCAATATCGCATCGATCGACCGCAACGCGCTGGTCGGCTGACCCGCCTCAGGCCAGTTTGATCCGCACTTCCTCGAACAGCGTGTCGGGTGCCAGTGTATGCGTCGAATGCAAGTGGGTATCGTCGGCCAGCGCCTTGAGCAAGGTCGTGCGCGGCACTTCGCTGCGCACGCCTTCGTCGGCGTTGCCGTGCTTGCCGGGCATGGTCGATAGCAGCGCGGTCATCCGGCCCTTTTTGGCTTGACCGCCGCGATTGGCGAAGCCGTTCCATAATGTCTTGGGGGTGGCATTGCGGCTGCCGTGGTGGCCGACCTTGTAGAGATCGACGCCTGCGAGCAGCGCCCTGATGTCGGGCTGCGCCAACGCGAACGCCCAGTTTTCGATCTGCGCGTCGCCGGGGAACAGCAGCTTCTTGCCGCGCGCTTCGAAAAGCAGGATCAGGCTGGTATTGTTCATTGCCTTGTCGAGCACGCGCACCAGCGACAGCTTCTGGTCGCCCGCCGCGGCTTCGACACGGCGGGCGAACCAGCGCGCTTCCATCGGCAGGCGGGTGGCGCGGGCGAAGGGGTGGCCGGGGAACAGTTCGTCGCTGCCGGTGCCGAGTGCCGCTTCGGCCGCCAGCCGCTGCGGCGCCAGTTGCCAGAATTCGTCGGCGTCCTTGGCGCGCTGCTTGCGGATGGTTTCGGTTTGCTTGAGCGTCGGCGGACCGAGTACGCGCAGCTTGATCCCGGGCAGCACCTTGCGTAGATCGACCGCCAGCCCGTGATAGGCGTAGATGCGCTGCTTGCCCATCGCCATCAGGTTTTCGACCGCCGAGAGGTTGGCGATATTGTCGCGGCCGATGAAGGCGAGTTGATCGAGCGCCGCCTTCGACAGGCCGCGAGGTGGCTTGGCGGCTAGCGCGGCGACCAGTTCCGCGGCAAAACCCTGCATCGACGCGAGTGAGGCGCGGCGCGCGGCAAAGCCCTGGTGGTCATCGGGGAGCGGCCCTTCCGCATCGACAGCGAGATCGGGCGCTTCGGTCCAAGGCTGAAGCACCACCGCGTCCTTGGCGAGCGCGGCGATGATGTCGCCCGACGCCGCGCCGTTTTTGGTAGCAAAGCCGCTGATGTGGTCGGCGTGGCGGTGGGTGGCGACGACGATGTCGAGCTTGCCGCCGCACTTGTCGGCAATGTCGTTGGCGATGCGCAGCATCCGGCCCGATTCGGCCGTTTTGGGCAGGCCCATGGTGCCGAAGTCGATCAGCACGTGACGCGCCATCGACGCATAGACGAAGCGCAACAGGAAACAGTCGCCGAAGCCGACCTGATAGGTGAAGATCACCACTTCTGAGGGTCGCCGCGCGGCCATGGTCAGTCGCTCGCCCGCGCCGCGTGGAGCAGCGCAAAGCGGTTGCGGCGGTCGAATGCGGTTTCGCCGCCATCGATTTCACCCAGGCTGGCGAGACGTTTCTTCTGGCGCTCACCGTCATTGAGCGGGTGCGCGATGTGATATTTGATGCGGCCGTACTGGTCGAAAATGATGGTGCCGCCGCCGAATGCGGTGATCGAGCGCGTGGTTTCCAGCTCCTCGGGACGGTCGACACCGAGCACCGATTTGACCTCCGACCCGAAGATGTTGGCGATCTGGACATAGGTGCAGACAGTTTCGCGGACAAAGAAGCCGTCGGGGCTTTGGCGGATGCTCGGCCGCACCGCGCCGACCTTGATGGTGGCGCGCGTGCCGATGCCGAGGACGCGGCGATTATCCCAGATGAAGCGGAACACCTCGTCCTTGTCGCGCAGCATCGATTCGAAATGGCTGCGCGCATAGTTGACCGGCAGCGCCGCATCGAAGCCGCGCCAGCTGCCGTCATCGGCGCAGCGGCCGCCGCCGGGCGTGGTGATGCCGTAGCTGGCAAAGGTCGCGCGCAGCGTCTCGCGGTAACGGAAGCGGTTGTCATCGGGCATCAGCTCGGCGTCGGCGGTCAGGAACGCGGCGAGATAGACGCCGAAATCGATATCGGTCGGCGGGCAATAATCGACGGCGCGGATCGCCATGGTGAGCAGATGGTCGGCGACCTTGGCGCCTTCCTCGATCACGCGGTCGAGGTTGTATTGGCCCCCCTTGCCCTCGAACTCGAGCGTGCCGAGCGTTTCGATGCGACTGCGCCACAGCGTCAGCGCGGTACGCATCATTGCCGCGACCAGCACCTCGCCGCGGCGGTGCGGCTCGGCGAATTCCTCGCTGGCGAGCAATCCGGCATCGGGTTCGAGCAGCACCGACTGGCGCAGCGCATTGCCACGCAAACCGTCGAGTTCGAGCCCGAGTTGCGCGGCGATGCCGGCGAGGATCGAGCTCTGGAGCGCCGCCAGCGTCAGCTTGTCCGGTTCGATGCCGCGAATCTTGCCACCGTCATCCTTGCCGCGCGGCGGCGCGCCGAGAATGGCGGCAACGACTTCGGGCAGCGCGAACACCGACAGCAGCGCGACGATATCGGCGAAGGCTTCGTGGAACGCCGCCTGGTCGGGCGATGACGGCTCGGTAAAGCGGTCGCGCAGGCCGTCGAGCAGCGCGTGCGTCGTTTCATGCGCGACGATGTCATGGCTCAGCGCGGTGAACACCATCGCCCCCGACTTGCCCTTGAAATAGCCGAACATCAGCCCGCTATCCTCGTTCGAATAAAAGGCGTTGGCATCGAGGAAGGCATGCGGCGCGACATTGAGTTGGTGGCCGTTGAATCCCCATTCGATGCGGCGACCCAGCGCGAACTCAAAGCGCGCGAGTATGCGCATGACGATGGCATAGGTGTTCTGGGCGTGGAAATTGGGGTCGGCGAGCAGCCGCGCCTGATGTGAGGCGGCCAGAGCGCCGACATCCTCGCCGTCATCGGCGCGGAACGGATCAACCAGTGTGCCATCGGGCGCCTGATAGTGCTGCAGCGGCTTGTAGAGGCGCCCGGCGGTGGCATCGAAATCGACAACCTTGACGCGGTAGCCGGTCGGGCCAGGGGCGAGGTCCTCGGCAGGAATTTCGATGCGCGCGAACAGCATGGCGCCGCCTTCGAGCCGCACGCCGGGGTCCTTGGCGATGATCGTCAACCGCCGCGTGTGCGGCACCCGCACCGCAGCGGGGGCTGTTTCAGTCTGACCTTTAGAACCCCGGGACGTCGCCACGTTAGGAACCTCCGTCGCACAGACTATGCCGCCGGCACCGCCTTCACAATCGCAATTGCAAAGCCGTCCCAGCCCTTGCTGCCGACCGTCTGCAACGCCGTCGCATCGAGCCGCGGCTCGGCGGCGATCAGCGCCAGCATGTCGCGGACGCCGTGGACGCGCGCGTCGGCGCTGGCGGCATCAATGACTGCCCCGTCGCGCACGACGTTATCGGCAATAATGACTGTACCGGGGCGCGACAGTTGCAGCGCCCAGCGCAGATAGGCCGGGTTGTTCGGCTTGTCGGCATCGATGAACACCAGATCGAACGGCGCAGCGCCAGCCAGCATCGGCAGCGTATCGAGCGCCGCACCGACGCGCAGATCGACGCGGTCGACCAATCCGGCGGCAGCAATGTTGGCGCGCGCCACTTCGGCATGGCGGGCGTCGGCTTCGAGCGTCACTACCGTCCCTTCTGCCCCCGCCGCGCGCGCCAACCAGATCGTGCTGACCCCGCCCAACGTGCCGATTTCGAGGATGCGCTTGGCCCCCGACATCTGTACCAGCAGCGCCAGCAGCTTGCCTTGATTCGGTGCAACGTCGTGCGCGGGAAGCCCGGCAGCCGCATTGGCCGCGAGCGCCGCGTCAAGTGCCGCATCGAGTGGTAGAAACTGTGCGGCGAAATAGTCGTCAACCGCCGCCCAGCTTGCCGCCGCAGTCACTTCGACGCGCGGCACGACAGCGTCCAGATCGATGCGCTGCGTCGCCAGCGCAGCCACCTCGGCCTCGTCGTGGCTGACATACAGGATCGGCAGCTTGAGCTCGTCGCGCAGCCGCACAATGACCTCGATGATCTCACGCTTGCGCGGCCCGTCGAGCGAGGCCAGCGGTTCGTCCATCAGCAGGAAGCGCGCGCCCGACAACAGCGCCCGACCAATCGCCACGCGCTGCGCCTCGCCGCCTGACAAGGTCGCCGGCCAGCGGTCGAGCAAATGCCCGATGCCGAGCAACTCCACGACCTCGTCAAAGCCGATCCAGCGGTCAGTGGGCGCGGCGCGCTTCCACCCATACAGCAGATTGGCGCGGACGCGACGGTGGACGAACAGCCGGCCGTCCTGAAACACATAGCCGGCGTGGCGCGCCTCGGGCGGCACGTCGATGCCCGCCGCGCTGTCGAACAGCACGCGGTCCGCCACGACGATGCGGCCACGGTCAGGACGCGCGATGCCGGCCACCATGTCGAGGATGCTGGTCTTGCCGATCCCCGACGTGCCGAACAAGGCGGTCAGGCCGGGGCCGGTGGAGAATTGCGCCGCGAGGTCGAAGCTGCCGAGCCGCGCGCTGATGTCGATGTCGAAGCTCATGGCTGCACATCGTGACGGCTGCGGGCGGCATGCGTGCGCCGCGTCAGCCACTGCGACACAAGTAGCGCGCCCAGCGACAGTGCCACGGCGATCACCGACAGCCGCGCGGCGGCGGCCTCGCCACCGGGTTGCTGGAGCACGCTGTAGATGGCGATCGGCAGCGTCTGGGTTTCGCCGGGGATGTTCGACACGAAGGTGATCGTCGCACCGAATTCACCCAGCGCGCGCGCGAAGCCGAGCACGGCGGCAGCGATGATTCCGGGCAGCGCCAGCGGCAGCGTGACGCTGGCAAAGGCGCCCCAGCGCGTCGCGCCAAGCGTGCGTGCCGCGACTTCGAGCCGCCGGTCGACGGCTTCGAGCGACAGGCGGATGGCGCCGACCATCAGCGGCAGCGCCATGATCGCGGCGGCAATCGCCGCCCCCGTCCAGCGGAACATGACGCTGACGCCGAACCAGCTTTCGAGCCAGATGCCGATGGGCCCGTGGCGCCCGAACGCCAGCAGCAGCAGATAGCCCGTCACCACCGGCGGTAGCACCAGCGGCAAGGTGACGAGCGCTTCGACCAGCGCCTTGCCGCGGAAACGCCCGCGCGCCAGCGCATAGGCGAGCGCGAAGGCCAGCGGCAAGGACCCCGCCACCGCCCAAAGCGACACTTTGAGCGACAGCAGCAATGCTTCGGTTTCAGGGGTGCTCAGCATTACCGCGTACCAAAGCCGTAGCGCGCAAAGACTTGCTTGCCTGCGGGCGATAGCAGGAAGGCGCGAAACGCTGCGGCATCGCGATGGCGCGACGACGCCAGCTGCGCCAGCGGGTAAACGATCGGCGCGTGGCTGGTGGCGGGAAAGCTGCCGACCACCACGACGCCGGGTGTGGCGCGGGCATCGGTGGCGTAGACAATGCCCGCCGCCGCCTCATCGCGCGCCACCAGCAGCAGGGCGGCGCGGACATTTTCGGCGCGCACGACCTTGCTTTCGACACTGCGCCAGACGCCAAGGTTGGTCAGCGCGGCCTTGCCGTACTTGCCCGCCGGCACTGCGTCAGGGTCGGCCATCGCCAGCCGGCCGTTGTCGAGCGCCGCCGCCAACGCGAAGCCCGGCGTGATCGCCAGTTTGAACGGCTGCGCTCTGGGCGCCACCAGTACCAGCGTGTTGGTCAGGAAGCTGGCACGCGTGCCGGGCACGATAAGCTTGTTGGCTGCGAGAAAGTCCATCCACGGTACGTCGGCGGAGATGAAGAGGTCGGCGGGAGCACCGGCCTCCACCTGCCGTGCCAGCACCGAACTCGCGGCGAACGACAGCACCGGGCGCGGGTGGCCCTTCGCCGCCCAGGCTTCAGCAGCAGCGGTCAGCGATTCCTGCAGGCTGGCGGCGGCCAGCACCAACGGGCCTTTAGCGGGTTGCGCGGCGAGCGGCGCGGCGAGCAGCGCCGGCACGCCGGCGAGAAGCCCCGCCGACACGCCCAACGCCAGCAGCATGCGCCGCTTCGATCGCACGATCATCCCGGGTCCCTGTTTGATGAGGCTCTCAGACGATTGGTATACAGTGAATGTGCGCCGGCGCCAGCATGGGCGGGGCCGGCACCTAGCCGCGCCAGCTGCCGTCCAGCAGCTTGATCACTGCCGAAAAGTCCTTCGGCGCGCCGCCCAGCCCGGCGAACATCTGGTAGAGTGCTTCGGCCTGTGCGCCCATCGGCACCGAGGCGCCGACCGACTGTGCCGCTTCAACCGCGAGCTTGAGGTCCTTGAGCATCAGCGCGGCTGCAAAGCCGCCTTCATAGTCGCGGTTAGACGGCGCCGTCGGCACCGGCCCCGGCACCGGGCAATAGCTCGTCATCGACCAGCACTGGCCGCTAGCCTTCGAGCTGATGTCGAAGAAGGTCTGCGCGTCGAGCCCGAGCTTCTGTGCCAGCACGAAGGCTTCGGCGGTCGCCACCATCGAGGCGCCGAGCAGCATGTTGTTGCAGATCTTCGCCGCCTGCCCTGCGCCTGCACCGCCGGCATGGATGATCGCCTTGCCCATCGCGGCGAGCACGGTTTCGGCGCGCGTGAACGCCTCGCTGCTGCCGCCGACCATGAAGGTCAGCGTGCCGGCGTTGGCGGCAGCGATGCCACCCGACACCGGCGCATCGACCATCACCAGTCCGGCGGCTTCGGCGTCGGCGGCAACGGCCTTGGCGCTGGCGACGTCGATCGTCGAGCAATCGAGCAGCAGCGTGCCCTTGGCGGCTCTGCCGAACACGGATTGCGCATAGACGCTGCGGACATGCGTGCCGGCGGGCAGCATCGTCACTACGGCGTCGGCGCCGGTGACAGCGGTAGCGGCGTCGGCGGCAATGCTGCAACCGGCGTCACGCGCCCGCGCACAGGCATCGCCCGACAGGTCGAACGCGTTGACCGCGTGGCCCGCCTTGACGAGGTTGGCGGCCATGCCGCCGCCCATGTTGCCGAGCCCGATGAAGCCGATCTTCATCGCTTAGCGCCCCTTCCAGTCGGCGGCACGCTTGGCGATGAACGCCGCCATGCCTTCCTTCTGGTCTTCGGAGCCGAACAGCCCGTCGAACAGCCGGCGTTCGAACAGCACGCCCTGCGCCAACGGCGTTTCGAACGCGACGTTGACCATTTCCTTGACCGCGCGCGCCGCGATCGGCGACATCGATGCGACCGCTTCGGCTGACTTGAGCGCTTCGGCAATGAGGTCGGCGGCGGGCACGACGCGGGCCACCAGCCCGGCGGCTTCAGCCTCTTCGGCGCCCATCATCCGGCCGGTCAGGCACATTTCCATTGTCTTCGCCTTGCCGATGGCGCGCGCCATGCGCTGGCTGCCGCCCATGCCCGGCGTGACGCCGAGCTTGATTTCGGGCTGGCCGAATTTGGCGCTGTCCGCGGCGATGATGAAGTCGCACATCATCGCCAGCTCGCAGCCGCCGCCGAGCGCGAAGCCGCTGACCGCGGCGATCAGCGGCTTGCGCGTCGCGATGACGCGGTCGTAGCCGGCGAACAGATTGCCACCGAAGGTGTCGGCGAACGCCAGCTCGGCCATTTCCTTGATGTCGGCGCCCGCCGCGAAGGCCTTTTCGCTGCCGGTCAGCACCGCGCAGCCCTGGTTGTCATCGGCATCGAATGCGCCGAGTGCCGCAATGAGATCGTTCATCACCTGGCTGTTGAGCGCGTTCAACGCCTGCGGCCGGTTGAGCCGGATCAGCGTAACGCGGCCATGGGTATCGACGAGCAAAGTTTCATACGACATCGGGTGTTCCTCCTACTTCATCGTCGGGATGATGAAGCTGCTATCGGCCAGCGTGCCGGCGGCCGGCCAGCGCTGGGTGACGGTCTTGACCTTGGTGTAGAAGCGCACGCCGTCGGTGCCGTACTGGTTGGTGTCGCCGAACGCCGAGCGCTTCCAGCCGCCGAAGCTGTGATAGGCAACCGGCACCGGGATCGGCACGTTGATGCCGACCATGCCGACTTCGACCTGCGCCGCGAACTCGCGCGCGGCTTCGCCGTTGCGCGTGAAGATGGCGACGCCGTTGCCGTACTGATGCTCGCTCGGCAGCGCCAGCGCCTGCG
>Ga0075163_10006294_pt1 | contig 15712 bp, 11 predicted proteins | sample JI1023141ADNA_FD_71478 | JGI IMG/M metagenome (GOLD analysis project Ga0075163, IMG submission 71478) | Wastewater effluent complex algal communities from Wisconsin, to seasonally profile nutrient transformation and Carbon sequestration -... | ecosystem: Engineered > WWTP > Effluent > Algae... | reverse complement strand
CAACCCTTTACTTCAAGAGCTTTTTCTGCTGCTTTTTGTTCTGCCTCCTGTTTTGAGAGTCCTGAACCAAGAGCAACTTGAACATCACCAATAAATACTCCAAGTGTAAACATCTTGTTATGATCGGGTCCAATTTCTTTGAGAGTCTTATATGAAGGAGTAAGACCTGTAACTTCCTGAGCTTTTTCTTGGAAACGGCTTTTTGCATCAAGCCAAAGTTTCTTTTCTACGATTTCATCTATGTCGATGATTTCCATGAGCTGTTCTGAAATGAAATTCGCCGCAGCATCGTATCCCTTGTCGAGATAGACTGCGCCGATGATAGCTTCGATAGTATCTGCATGAATGATTGATCGAGCACGTCCTGTGTCTTTTGATTCGCCTTTTGAAAGAAGGAGGTACTCATCAACTTCAATATGCAGTGCAACTTTTGAAAGACTGTGTGTGTTCACGAGTGCTGATCGATATGAAGTGAGATCTCCTTCATTACGGTCTGGAAATTTTCTAAAAAGATAACTCGTCACGACAAGTTCAAGAACAGCATCCCCAAGGAATTCGAGGCGTTCATTGTGTTCGAGTCCTGCACCTTTATTTTCATTCAAATATGAACGATGCGTACAAGCCCTCTTCAAAAGAGAGATATCATTGAATGTGATATTGAGTTTTGCTGCAAATTTTTGGAAATCTGGCATAGTGAGAATTTAAGCGGGCTTCTTTTCTTGGCTGAGAAGCGTGACGGCCTTGGTCACGATAGGAACTATATCATTATAAAAATTGAGTTCAAGAATATCTGAGAGCTTGAACCACTTTCCATCATCAAGTCCAGGCTTCTGAGCAAGTTTGATCTCATCAAATTTTGATTCTGCAAGGAAATAATGAACCTGCTTTCGAATCTTTCCTTTTTCTGGATCACTTGCGATGTATTCGTTGTTTCCAAGGTCTTCCTTGATGACAACATCGAGTCCCATTTCTTCTTTGACCTTTGCGACCGTTCCTGTCTTTACATCACCTTCAGGAATCTTTCCTTTCGACAGCGTCCAGTGACCAAAAATATCATGTACAAAAGCCATATAGATTTCGCCTTCATGATGAGCGTAGACGACTGCACCTCCAAGATTCTGGATGAGCATTTTTTCATATGGCACGTCCTCAATTCTCTTCTTTTTCTTTGGCGCTGAATCCTTTCCAGGTTCTCCAAGTTCCTTGTAAACAGAACCGAGCACACCGTTGATGAATTTACCGCTGTTTTCTCCGCCGAATGATTTTGCGAGTTCAATAGCTTCGTTGATAGCAACTTTTGCAGGCACTTCTGCTCGATCGGCAAAAAGAAGCTCGTAAAGACCCATTCGGAGAATATTCCTGTCGATGACTGATATCTTGTCTAAAGGCCAATCTGGTGCAGCTTTTTCAATGATCTTATCGAGGTCAGGCTTCTTTGCAAGAACATGTGTTGCGAGATCATCTATAAAGGAAAAATCACCCATGCCAGGAGCGAACTCCTTTGAAACTCGGGTGATTATTTCCTTGATTTGTTCATCATGGTAGCCCCTGAAATCCCACTCGAAGAGTGATTGGAGTACTACTGATCTTGATAGGTGTCTGTTTGCCATGATTTTTTTGAAGAACGATTCTTGAAAACTTCCTCCTATTCCCAAACCTTATGCTGTCGCTTTCTGCTTCTTTGCTGCTTTCTTTGCAACTATCGCTGTCATGTCTACTACCTTTACTCCCTTGTAAGTTCCGCATTTTTCGCACAGAGTGTGTCGGATATGCATAGATCCGCAGTTCACGCACTTAGAAAGACGCACATCATCCAACGCGTGATGTGATCGGCGGTTCCCAGTGTGGGACCTGTTTGATCTCATTCGATTTACCATAGTTTTACTATACTAGCTTAAATGGCCTTTTTTTGCAATATAGGTACAAAAATCCTCCCGAATCGCCGAAGCGACCGGGAGGTGAAATGGGGTTCTAATTAGTTTGACTGGAAGACAGATCCTTAAGGTAGCGGCGAAATCTGGCAGCATCGCTTTCCCTCTTGAGATCAGAGTAAATACCCTCAAGATTTCCACAAACACGAGCGAGTGAGCGGCGGATGCTCATGGGAGCCAAATATTCTTCTCGAGCATCGTGGTTATGCGCCTTGAGATGCTTGATGCAGTCATTTCGTGTCAAGAGCTTCCCGAGGTTAAACGCATCAATGTAGATAATCTGCGAGCCTGAAAAGAAACAGCAGACCGCATGTCCAGGCATGCCGATTGCATGCACTTGCATACCGAAGATTCTCCGCATTATGAGAACGTAAAGAAGGCAGAGACCCACAGGACCACCGGTGCGCCGGTCGATGATTCGGTTAATGAAGTGATTGTCTGGATCGTAATAGTTCTCCATATTGCCCGTAAAGCCTTTTTCCTCGAAAAGGAATTTTGAGACTCTTTCAAGCAAAGACTGTCCGGGACCATCTTTAATCCAAACCTTGAGCTCCCTTGCGAAATCATCAATGATCGCGCGGTACGCGTCGGAGTTGATTTCGGGGTATTTTGTCTTCGCAAGCATGAACAATCCCTGTTCAAGGTCGAGCTGTTCTTCCTTTCTCGAGCAGTACTGCAAGAAGTTTTCGCGTGCACTGACTTGCTCGAAGTGATGAACGATGTCACGCGCATTCTTCCGAAGAATTCCGTCATTACTCATACTGAGCGGTCTGAGCCAGAGCAATGTGTCCGGCCCAAGCGAGATGATTTTATTTCTGACTTCATCGAGGACGACTGGATCGTCATCACCAAGAAGTTTGATCAGCAAATCCTGTCCATCAGTCACGGTCGGTATCACAAGCGGCTTAATAGTTCTACTCATAGGTGACCTTTCGTTTTTTTGGTTTTTCGATTGTTTAAGACTAACTTAAATCTGTTGCAATTCGTTCAACATAGTACAACAAATTAAAGTTTATGACAATAGTTTTTATTTATAGAATGTTTTCCTGTGGAGCGGTAATAATCCGTGCATTTTAATCGCTTCGTAATGCTTTTTCGTCCCATAGCCTTTGTGTATATCGAAGCCGTAGTTCGGGTGCTTCTTTGCCCAACTTCGCATCCTTCTGTCTCGAGAAACTTTTGCGCAAATCGAAGCGAGGGCGATCACCTGTTCCTTCACGTCCCCTTTTATTATCGTCTTTTGATTTTTATATTCTTCTGGAGCCTTGAGTCCTCCATCAAGAAGCACGGTTGCCTCTGTGGGTTTAATCACAAGATTAGCAAGCGCACTATTAAGAGATTTTTTAATTGCAAAAGAAATTCCTTTTTCATCAATCACCTTTTCCGACTGAAAAACTACTGAGAAATTAACCAGACCGAGCGACTGTGCTTCAAGGATTTTGGCAAACCACGCTTCCCTTTTCTCTTCTGTGAGTTGCTTGGATTCCTTTACGCCTTTAAAGAATTTCTTTGCTTCTGGCCTAAGAAAAACAAAAGCCCCAACAGCCACTGGACCTGCAATCGGCCCTCTTCCTACTTCATCAATGCCGATCAGATATTTCATAGATAAAGTATATCATTTCGGATATAATGACCCCATGTCCCGTTTTATCCATCTCCATACCCATAGCCACTATTCCCTCCTCAACGCCCTGCCGAAAATCGATGACCTCATCGATGAAGCAAAAAACAAAAAAATGACCGCGTTAGCTTTGACTGATGCAGGAAATCTCTATGGCGCTATCGAATTTTATAAAACTGCAAAGAAAAAAGGCATCAAGCCGATTCTTGGTGTTGATTTCTATGTCGCTGTCCGAACACGAAAAGATATGCAGGGCGGTATCGATAACCGACGCACACGTCTAGTTTTGCTCGCAAAAAATTATGAGGGATACAAAAGCCTCATCAAACTCGTGACAGATTCATATCTCGATGGTTTCTACTACAAACCCCGTATCGACAAAGAGCTTATAGAAAAATACTCAAATGATCTCGTCTGTATCTCCCCTTCTTTTTCGAGCGAAATTTCTCAGGCGATGAAGGCGAAAAATATTGAGAAGGCAAAAGAGCTCATCGAATTTTACAAAAAAGTCTATGGCGGTGAAAATTTTTTCCTAGAAATCACACGTCATCCGGAAATTCAAGGTCACGAAGGTCTCATGCAGCAACTCATAAAGCTCGCAAGAGAAACGAATACACAGATTGTTGCTGGTCATGATGTCTACTATCTCCACCAAGAAGACAAAAGCGCGCGCGATACGCTCATGCTCGTGAATACATCTGGAGGAGGATCTGATGACAAAAATGCTGTAGGAGGAATCGGGGGCGATGAAGAGGAAGAGGATTTTTCTTTCATTTCTTCTGAAAAAGCTGAGGAACTTTTTAAAGATATTCCTGAGGCGCTTGAGAACACAGTAAAAATTGCCGATATGTGCAATCTCGAAATCACCCTTGGTAAATGGTACTTCCCGAAATTCATCGTCGAGAGCGGGCTTTCTCATGATGACGAACTCAAACGACTTGCCTACGAAGGAATTCCTAAACGCGGACTAACAGAAACAAAAGAAGTTGTTGATCGACTTGAGTACGAATTGAAAGTTATTAAAGACAAGGGCTACGCGCAATACTTCCTCGTGGTGTCTGACTTGCTTCGCTATGCCCATGAGAATGGAATCCTTACGAACATTCGAGGTTCGGTTGCTGGGTCACTTACGACGTATGTGACACGCATTACAAACGTGGATCCTTTAGCCTACAAATTGCCCTTCGAGCGATTTTTGAATCCTGAACGACCTTCTGCTCCCGATATCGACATGGACTTCGCCGATAACCGTCGAGACGAAGTGATTGACTACACTCGAAAAAAATATGGTCACGACAAAGTAGCGCAGATCGGTACATTCGGTACCATGGCTGCAAAAGGTGCTGTTCGAGATATCGCTCGAGCCATGGGATTCCCCTATGATGTCGCTGATCGAATTTCAAAATTGATCCCAATGGGTGCTCAAGGATTCCCGATGACTATTGATCGTGCACTCGCAGAAGTTGCTGAACTCAAAGACGCCTACGACAAGGAACCTGACACGAGAAGAATTATCGATATGGCGAAAAAAATCGAAGGATGTGCCCGACACATTTCCGTACACGCTGCTGGTGTTGTCATTTCTCCTGACGCACTCACCGAACATGTACCGCTCCAGTACGATACCAAGGGCAAAGAAGACAAGGACGGTAACCCTATTAAAAAAATCATCACACAGTATGATATGCATGCGGTCGGAGAAGACGGAGTTGGACTTCTCAAATTTGACTTTCTCGGAATCAAAAACCTCTCTATTCTTGCTGATGCAGTTGAGCGTGTAAAAAAGATTAAAAATATTACAGTCGATATTGAAAATGTTCCACTTGAAGACAAAAAGACATTCGAGATGCTTGCTCGAGGAGAGACGATCGGAATCTTCCAGCTCAACGGCTCTGGTATGACGAAGTTTCTTGTTGAACTCAAACCGACAAACATCCACGATATCAACGCTATGGTGGCGCTCTATCGCCCTGGTCCGCTCGAATCTATTCCTCAATACATCGAGCGTAAGCACGATGCTTCTAAAGTTGAATACCTTGATCCACGAATGAAAGATATCCTCGATATGTCATATGGAGTTATCACTTACCAAGATGACGTTATGATGATCGCTATTAAGCTCGCCGGATATTCTTGGCTCGAAGCAGACAAGCTCCGAAAAGCTATGGGAAAGAAAATTCCAAAAGAAATGGAAGAGCAAAAAGAAAAATTGCTCACTGGATTCGTTAAAAACGGTCTTGGAAAAAAGCATGCAAATCAACTCTGGAAGTTGATTGAGCCTTTCGCCGCGTACGGATTCAACAAAGCTCACGCGGCGAGTTACGGACGTGTGGCATACCAGACTGCATATATGAAGGCGAATTTCCCTGCTATATATATGTCTGCTGTTCTTACAGCCGACTCTGGCGATGTAGAAAAAATCGCAGAAACAATCCAAGAGTGCAAGCGTATGAATATTCCTATTCTACCGCCGGACATTAACGAAAGCTTCAGCCAGTTCACTGTGGTTCCAGCAAGCGCAGAAGCAGAAAAAGAAGGTAAGCAAGATACAATCCGCTTCGGACTTGTGACTATCAAGAACTTTGGGCAAGGCATTGCTACGGCGATCATCGATGAACGCAAGCGAGGTGGGCCATACAAGTCTCTCATCGATTTTCTTGATCGAGTGAAGGACAGAAATTTAAATAAAAAGTCATTGGAAGCTTTGATAAAGTCAGGTGCGCTTGATCGATTTGAGGTTGATCGAGGAGTAATGCTTGGAAATATCGAAACCATCATTGCTCACAACAAAGAAAAAGGAAATCAGGCTGAAAATCAGGATTCTCTTTTTGGACTTATGACTGACACCTCATCATTACCTACATTGAAGCTCGAACCCGTGCCAAATGCTGAGATGGGAGAAAAACTCGCGTGGGAAAAGGAATTGCTCGGCTTGTACATTTCAGGACACCCACTTGAGCGATATCGCGAGACTATCGTGAAGCGAGATATGGATATCAAGAAAGCGACAGAGACTCTCAAAGATGGCGCCGAAGTTACCCTCGCTGTCATCATCGAAGAAATCCGTCCGATCACCACAAAGAAAGGCGACGCGATGGCATTCGTTAAGGTCGCGGACTTTTCCGGTTCACTCGACACTGTTGTATTCCCTCGTACGCTCATAGAATTTAAGCACGCATTCACTCCCGATAAATGTTTAGCAATCAAAGGAAAAATGTCAGAAAGAAATGGTCAAAAAAGCATGATTATCGAACGAGTTAAGGTTTTGGCCTAAATATAGTATGATTACTCCCATGATTGAACACAAACGACACACCCTAGCTCACTTACTCGCATCTGCAGTTCTTGAGCTCTATCCAGGGACAAAAAACACTATTGGACCAGCTATCGACGATGGTTTTTATTACGATTTCGAATTCCCTGCTGGCGTAAAGCTTTCTGACAAAGACTTGCCTGCTCTCGAGAAGAAAATGAAAGGCAATCTCAAGTCTTGGACTAAATTTACTCATAAGGAAGTAAGCGAAGCTGAAGCTAAGGAAGCTTTTGCTGGAAACCAGTACAAAATTGAACTCATAGAAGAGATCGCGAAGAAAGGCGAGAAAATCACTCTCTATACCTGTGGCAATTTCACAGACCTTTGCCGTGGCGGACATTCAGAGAATCCTGCAAAGGAAATTCCAAACGATTCTTTTAAGCTAACACGAATTGCAGGTGCATATTGGCGTGGAAGCGAGGAGAACACCATGCTTACGCGCGTCTACGGCCTCGCCTTCGAGAACAAGCTTACGCTCGACGACTACGAAACAATGCGCGTTGAAGCAGAAAAGCGCGATCACAAGAAGCTTGGCAAGGAGCTCAAGCTCTTTACCATTTCTCCCCTCATCGGCGCCGGCCTCCCTCTTATGCAGCCAAAAGGCATGATAATCCGAGATGAAGTACAGAATTATCTCTGGGAACTCCACAAGCGAAAAGGATATTCAAAAGTCTGGACTCCACATATTGCAAAAGAAGCTCTCTACAAAACTTCAGGTCATGCAGACAAATTCGGCGATGAGCTTTTCAAAGTAACTGGTGGAGAAGAAAAATTCATTTTGAAGCCAATGAACTGTCCTCACCATATGCAAATTTTCGCTGACAACCAATTCTCATACCGAGATATGCCAGTTCGATACTTCGAGCCAGCCACTGTGTATCGAGACGAGAAATCAGGACAGCTCGGAGGACTTACTCGTGTACGATCAATCACTCAGGACGACGGACACCTCTTCTGTCGAGTCTCTCAGATCAGCGACGAGGTCGGCACAATTGTCCACATCATCAAAACTTTCTATACAACTATCGGTCTCATGGAAAACTATTGGGTTCGACTTTCTGTGCGCGGAGATGACAAGAGCAAATATCTTGGTTCAGACGAAGTGTGGGCACAGGCAGAAGGAGCACTCGAAGCTTCTGCAAAAGAAAATGAACTCCCTTACAAGATTGGAAAAGGCGAAGCAGCATTCTACGGGCCGAAGCTCGACTTTATGTTCAAAGATTCTATCGGACGAGAATGGCAGCTCGCGACAATCCAGTGTGACTTCAATCTTCCAGAACGATTTGACCTTTCATTTACAAATGAAAAAAACGAAAAAGAACGACCGGTAGTCATTCATCGAGCGATCTCTGGCTCACTCGAGCGATTCCTTGGAATCCTCATCGAGCATTTCGCTGGCAAATTCCCTGTCTGGCTTTCTCCGGTTCAAGCACGCATCATTCCTATCGCAGATAACCACCATGAAAAAGCTCTCGAAGTCTTTGAATCAATGAGAAATGCTGACATTCGTGTAGAAGTCGACCTCTCAAAAGATGGATTTGGCAAAAAGGTACGGGCTGCAAAGACTGAGCATATTCCTTACTTTATTATCATCGGAGACAAAGATGTCGCCGCAAACAAAGTGACTCTCGAAAGTCGAGACGCAGGCCAAATCGGACAACTCGATGCAAGTGAGGTTATCGAAAAGATCACAAAGGAAATTAAGGAAAAGAAGAAATAGTAGAAAAAATGGCAACAGAAAAAGCCCTCTCATCGAGGGCTTTTTCTTAGACTTTATATTTGGAGCAACACCCGTTCTTTCAACCGATTACTTTATCCTGTTTCGTGTAGCGATGAGGTAAACAATCGTACCGAAGAGAACGAGGAATACAAGGACGATCACCCAACCCCAAGGAATATTCTTCAATGAGAAGAGGGCTGCTGCAGAATAAGGGTTATCGGAATCATCATCTGCTGCTGGCTTTACTGTAGTTCCAGTAGTCTGAGTCGCACCCTGTACATAGACTGTGCTTCCACATGCCTGTGATGCTGTTCGTCCATTTGAATCAGTAACAGTTACAGTTGCGCTCTTTGTACCAGCTGAACCGTAAGTCGTCATGACTGAAAGGCTATTGCCTGAAAGTCCGTTCGTACCGATCCATGAGTATGAGTAGTTACCAGATCCACCGACAGCTTCCACGGCCCATGTAACTGGAGTTCCGATTCGAGCTGAGGTCTTGTCTGGATAACACGCAATCTGGAAGTTTGTATTTGTGTTGTACTGATTATTATAGTTGTAGCTATTTGATATACCCACAGTAACTGTATTTGAACATGATCGAGTGATTGTTCGGTTTCCTGATCGTACTTCAACTGAAGCACGCTTTGTACCTGTAGAATCATATTCGATTGCTTCAGACTTTGATGATCCATTAAGGTTTTCATCTCCATCCCAATCATATCGATAGCTTCCATTTCCACCTGAAACATAAGCTCTCCATGTTACTCGAGATCCTACTGGTGCAAATGTTGTATCTGCTGAACAAGAAACTGAGAGGTTTGAATCATAATCATCATAGTCATAATTATCGTTATAATTATTATTATCATAATCATAAATCTCAACACTGTTTCCACAGTTCTGAGAGACAGTTCGGTTTCCAGAAGTTACAGTAACTGAGGCATTTTTTGTACCTTCAGAGTTATATCGTTTTGAAATACTTGTTCCATTTCCAGATAGTCCGTTTGTTCCAGACCATGAGATATTGAAGTTTCCATTTCCTCCATAAGGAGAAGCTCTCCAGATAACTGAATCTCCAATACCTGCACTTGTAGGTGTTGAATAACAAGAGACACCGAGAGGGCTGTTGTTATAGTTGTAATTATCGTACACGTACACTGGCGTACCGCCATTTGTATTTACGTTGCTATTAACATTGCTATTCGTAATGTTATTGCTATTCGAATAATTGTTTGTTGTCTGATCCGATCCTGAATTAAGTCCAGGAATAGGCAACTGGGCGTCGCCAGAAACCACGCAAAACGGGTCAAGGAATCCAAGCGCCTTTATACAAGCATTAGCACGATCTGGGATCGCGATAAGTCCGGCAAAAGCTATGAAAGTCAAAAGTATGGTCTTTTTCATGGTTTTTTGGTTATTAAATAATGTGGTAATAGTATATATCATTTATATCAAAAAGTCAAGGGGTATACCCCCTGACCCTTTAAATACAAGCTCAAAAAGCCTTAAAGTATGGCCTAAATATCGATAGTTGCCTTTTTGGCATTCGATTGGATGAACATTTTACGGCTTGGGACATCAGTTCCCATAAGCATGTCGAAGACCTTATCTGCCTCCTGTGCATCATCAATAGTCACCTGCTTGAGGATTCGTCGTTCAGGATCCATAGTGGTTTCCCAAAGCTCGTCTGCATTCATCTCTCCGAGACCCTTGTATCGCTGGATAGAAATCTTTTGAGACTTCTTTTTATCATCGACTTTTTCTTCATCAGCATCAGCCTCTGCGGCTTCGAGAAGTTCTGCTCGTGATTCTGAATTGTCATTTACAATAACGTCATTCATTTCATCAATCTGGCTTCCAAGAGCTTTTATCTTCTCTTCATCAGAATAGAAATACATAAGTTCCTTCCCTCTTTTCACTTTGTACAAAGGCGGCTGTGCGATATAGACAAATCCTCCATCAATAAGAGGTTTGAAATATCTGTAGAGCAACGTGAGAATAAGTGTACGAATGTGTGCACCGTCCACGTCGGCATCGGTTGCGAGGATAATCTTGTGATAGCGGAGTTTTGAAATATCGAATGTATCTCCGATTGCTGTTCCAAATGCAAGAACAAGATTCTTGATCTGCTCTGAACCAAGCATTCGATCGAGGCGTGCTCGTTCGATGTTGAGAATCTTTCCTCGGAGCGGAAGGATTGCCTGGATGCGTCGATCGCGTCCAGTCTTTGCCGTTCCTCCAGCGGAATCTCCCTCCACAATGAAGATTTCTGATTCTGAAGCATCGTTTGATTGGCAGTCAGCCAATTTTCCTGGCAATGTCATTCCCTCAAGTGCGCCTTTTCGTAGTACGCTGTCTTTTGCGGCTTTCGCGGCTTTTCGTGCCTTCATAGCAAGAATAACTTTCATCACGATTGCCTTTGCGTCATCAGGATTTTCTTCTAGGAAAGCTGCGAATGCTTCTCCGAACACTGTCGCGACTGCGCTTTGTGCCTCGACTGACCCCAGCTTTGCTTTTGTCTGTCCTTCGAATTGGATTTCACGGAGCTTTACTGAGATAACTGCGGTGAGACCTTCGAGTGCGTCGTCTCCAGTGAAGCTGTCTTCGCCATCCTTCGTGAGATTATTTTTCTTTGCGTATGTATTGAGGCTTCGTGTAAGCGCAGTCTTGAATCCTGTAACGTGAGTTCCACCTTCTGGGTTATAAATATTGTTTGCGAACGGAAGGATACGAGCTGAGATATCGTCTGCGTATTGCAAAGCGATTTCAACTGATTCGACTCCTTCGACTTTCTTTTCTACGTAAAAAATGTTCTTGTGAACTGGCTTAAGAATCTGGTTATTGAATTTAACAAGAGATGTAAGACCATTCTCGAAGAAGAATGTCTGTGAAGGAACCTGAAGTTTGAGGTCACTCAAGTAGGTTGTTGTATCCTCAACTTCAAGACCAGTTGCTTCTCGTGCATCGATAACGCTGATGCGAAGGGCTTTTACAAGATATGCCTGCTGGCGCAATGAGTTTACGATTCGATTGAAATCAAATTTTACTTCTTTGAAAATGATGATGTCTGGTTCGAAAGCAACAATGGTTCCATGGGCCTTTGATTTTGCAATTTTCTTTACGGCTGCCTTCTTTTTACCCTGAGAATATTCCTGAGTATAGACATCACCATCCTTGTGAACCCAAACCTGCGTGTAGACTGAAAGCGCGTTCACGACGGACGCTCCCACTCCGTGAAGACCTCCGGAAACCTTGTAGCCAGACTCATCTCCTCCGAATTTGCCTCCGGCATGAAGAACAGTCATGATAGTTTCAAGTGCAGAAACTTTTGTAGCCTTATGAATATCAACTGGAATACCTCGGCCGTTGTCTACGACTCGCACACGGTTGTTTGGAAGAAGTGCGACCTCGATATGATCGGCAAAACCTCCCATGGCCTCGTCGCGGGAGTTATCGAAGATTTCCGTAATGAGATGATGAAGACCATCGGGACCTGTGGTTCCGATGTACATACCGGGACGCTTTCGCACCGGTTCCAATCCTTCCAATACCTGAATCGAATCTGCTCCGTAATTGTCTTTCTTTTCTTTAGCCATTTGGGGTTAAATTGTGTTGTTTTATGGATGAATTATAGCAAATTTTGACCTGCCTGCCAACCCTTTTCCGCACCCCGATTTCTTTACATTTAAGCCATTCTTACCTAGAATAGTGCAATGACATCAAAAGATACAAATACGACGTCTGAAGGCCTTTCTAGGGTCAATTACGTCATCTCAAAGGAGGAAGAGAAGGTGCTCTTGGAAGGATTGAGGAAAAGGACTGATATCGAGGCGAAGCGCATCCAAAAGTACCTCGACATGGCTGACCTATCTCGAACTGATGGCAGTCCTTTAAATGAAATCATGAAGAGGGTCACTACCCTTCCCCTGCTCAAGGAATTTGATCATATCGATATTCCTGAGGTCATCCCGACAAATATCCTTTTCGACCTTTTCAACTTTGCTGCTGACCATCCAGCACGAAGCAAGTCCGACACATACTACGTAGATGAAAAGAACGTGCTCCGAACTCATGACACCGTCATGTGGTATTACTATCTGAACCTTCCTGAAATTAAAAAGAAAATCGCTGAGAAAAAATCTCTCGGTGTCATGTGCTATGGAAAGGTTTACCGAAAAGATGAAATCGACCGACATCACATGAACATCTTCCATCAAATGGGAGGACTCTATCTCGTGCCAAATGATCAAAAGGTACTCGAGCTTGATGACCTTAAGGCCGTGCTTTCAGAAATCGTTCAGGCGGCATTCGGAAAGGACACGAAGTTCCGATTCAATGTCGATACATTCCCCTACACAGACCCTTCGCTTGAGGTTGAAGTAGAAATCAATGGCAAGTGGATCGAGATCCTCGGCGGAGGTATGCCTCGACCGATAGTTCTCAAAGAATTTGGCATCGAGGGCTATAATGGCTGGGCTTTCGGTTTCGGGTTGGAACGACTAGCTATTATTAGCATGCAGCTTCCTGATATCCGACTCCTCTGGTCAGATGATGAAAGAGTAAAGAAACAGCTCAAGCTCGGCAACAAATTCGTCGAGGTCAGTAAATATCCGCCAATCGTGCGCGATATCTCTTTCGTCGTAAAAAATACATTCATTCCAAATGATTACTTTGACCTCGTCCGGGAAACTGGAGGTGAACTTATCGAAGAAGTCGCTCTTGTTGATAAGTATGAAAATGAAAAGAAATTCGGTAAGGATAACATCAGCTATGCGTATCGTATAACTTATCGCTCTCTTGATCGAACCCTTACGGCAGAAGAAATAGACGAACTACACAAGAAAATTGAAAGCGTGACGAAAGAAACTTTCGGGGCAACGATTAGATAACGAAAAACCGGCCTCGAGCCGGTTTTTTCTTTTTTATTCTTGGGAGCCATCTCCCGGAATCGAACCGGGGACCTTCACTTTACAAAAGTGTTGCTCTACCAGCTGAGCTAAGATGGCACTGGTTTATTTTAAAACTATTTCTTCACTTCAATCACTTCATCCTCCTCAGAAATCTGCTTCAGATAGAATGACGCTCCTCCATTCGTATTCACCTCCCCCTTTCCTCGAACCATATCAATCACTCTCTTCGATGGACCGTGCGCATGAGCCTTCTTATAAGCCCAAATATATACCTCCCGAGCCCATGAAAGAATATGATACGCAATCCATTGAATAAGTGCAAGGGCGCTCTTCCGATTGAAATAAGAAATGAACTTTTTGATCTTATCAAAATAGTCGTGAACGATATGGTTGGTCATGTCAGCAATTCTCGAAATCCAAGATTTCTTTCCAGAACGAAGCTCAAGAGCCTTGAACCCGAGCATTCCGAGTATTCCTACGAAAGAAATATAAAATGAAAACGTGAATGTATCGAAATATACTGACATAGTAGTGAACTATCTCTCGAGCACAGCAAAACGGTTGAATCGAGCGATAGCGATCTTCTCACCGAATTTCTGGCTTGCAGCGAGAATAAGTGCTTCGATAGTAAGTTCAGGATTTTTGATGAAAGGCTGATTCAAAAGAACCATCTCTCCGAAATATGTAGCGAGCTTTCCTTCGAGGATCTTTTCCTGCATCTCCTTTGGCTTTCCTTCGACCTCCTTCATGAAAACTTCCTTTGCGACGCTCTTTGCTTCTTCTGTTATCTCATCCTTGTTGAGGAACTTTGGATTTGAAGCTGTGACGTGCATAGCAATGTCCTTTGCAAGCGCTTTAAACTCTTCGTTTCCAGATACGAAATCAGTCTCACAAACGAGTTCGACGAGGGTCGCAACACGTCCTGTTGAGTGAACATATGCCTGTACGATGCCGGCACCGAAAGTTCGGTCACTTTTCTTTGCAGCAAGTTCACCGCTCTTCTTTCGAAGAATAACGAGTGCCTTTGCTGTGTCTCCTCCTGCTTCTTCAAGTGCCTTCTTGCACTGCATAACTGAAATACCTGTTGAGTCTCGCAATTCCTTTATTTGTTCTGTGGTGATCATAGTAATCTCTATTAAAATTAATAAGCCAACCGAAAACAGAAAGACTAAGCTTTCTTTGCGTCAGAGTAAGCCTTCGTAATTTCCTGCACGAAGAACTGGACGCTAGCCTGAGATGAGTCGTTTCCTACGATAGCGTAGTCGACTTCTTTTATATTGCTGTCTGACCCAAGAAGCGCAATAACTGGAATGCCCATATCCTGAGCTTCCTTGACCGCATTCTTTTCTTTCTTTGGATCAACGATAAACAATGCCTTTGGAAGGTCTTTCATTGAAACGATTCCAGAGAAGAATCTTTCAAGGTTTGCAATCTCTCGGTCGATAAGGAGTCGTTCTTTCTTTGTGTACTTTGCAAGCTCTCCCTTCTCCTTTTCAGAAGTAAGCTTTTCCATTTTCTCTACTCGCTTTCGAATCTGTACGAAGTTTGTAAGAGTTCCTCCAATCCATCGTCCATCAACGTAAGGCATGTTAAGAGAAAGCGCACCAGACTTTATAGAATTTCGGGCTTCGCTCTTTCCTCCAACGAAAAGTACCGTCTTTCCTTCCTTTGCAAGAGATGCAACGAAAGCCTTTGCTGTTGCGAGAAGCTCGCTTGTCTTTTCGAGATCGAAAATTTCAACCTTATTTTTTACTCCGAAAATGTATGGAGCGATTGTTGGGTGTCGGCGAGTCCTTGAAAAGCCGAAATGGGCTCCTGCCTTAAACATTTTGTCTATCATAGGATTATTTGCCTTGATATCGCCGGTTTTTGTTGTGATTGATGTCATAAAATAATGTAGGGAGAGTTTAACAAATAAGCCTTACTTTTGCAACTATATAATATTTTATTCCCCCTCCGCCTCCTCGTTACCCGCTATTCCCGTCTTTTTATATTCCTGGATAGCATCAACGATAGGGTCTATATTCCCAGCTAGAATTTTCTCCATATTATGCCATGTACGCTTGATTCTGTGGTCGGTAATACGATCCTGAAGCACGTTATAGGTGCGGATTTTCTCAGAACGGTCGCCAGTACCTACCTGGCCTTTTCTGTCGGCAGTAAACTTCTTGGCAAGTTTTTCCTCCTCAAGTGCAGCAAGGCGTGCGGTTAGCAACA
>Ga0075163_10006293_pt1 | contig 15714 bp, 12 predicted proteins | sample JI1023141ADNA_FD_71478 | JGI IMG/M metagenome (GOLD analysis project Ga0075163, IMG submission 71478) | Wastewater effluent complex algal communities from Wisconsin, to seasonally profile nutrient transformation and Carbon sequestration -... | ecosystem: Engineered > WWTP > Effluent > Algae... | reverse complement strand
TCAACCAGAGCCAGCGATGTTGGTGAACGGATACAGTGAATTGGACGGATCGTCTGCTGATTTTGATGGCACTAATCCGTATCGCGGTGTAAATCCTGCTACCGGACTAGTTATTTATTACCAGTTACCCGAATTAAAGGCTTCGGAAAATTTGACTTTAGAAATCAAGGATGCCCTGGGCAATCTGGTTCGCACATTTAGCTCTTTACGCGACTCTACACGCAAACAATACGATGGCGCACCTCCGGCCGATCCAGCATTGTCAAAATCGAAAGGGCTTAATCGGTTTGTATGGAATCTACGGTATCCAACAATGATTGGTGTACCCAATGTTTATGTTGAAAGCAGTTATCGCGGACACAAAGCTTCTCCGGGTAAATACACGTTGTCATTGAAGGCCGGAGATAAAACGACCACAGCAGATTTTGAGATTTTAGCAAACCCGTTGTATCCAACCGATGCAAAAACATATCAGGAGTATCATACTTTAATGAGTACAATGGAAGGTGAACTGAATAAGATGCATCAGATGATCAACACGATCTATAGCAAAAAAGAACAACTGGATCGTTTGTTAACAACCCTCCCGATCGATGAAAAATACAGTGCCGTAAAAAAAGCCGGCCAGGCATTAACTCAACGAATGAAACAATGGGATGAAGACATGGTGCAGAGAAAATCTAAAGCCTATGACGATGTGGAGAACTTTCCGAATAAGTTCACAGCCAATTATTTGTTCATGATTAATCATGCCGAGAGCGATATTCCAAAAGTGATTAAACCAACCACCGACCGGCTTAAGGAGTTGAATGCGGTTTGGTCAACGCTGCAGGCCCGGGGTCGCGAAATACTTGATAAGGATCTTCCGGCTTTTAATAAGCAAGTGTGGGAAGCAGGAGTCGGGGCTGTTTGGACGAATTGATTTCATTTTATAACAAACCCGTATGAAAAAGCTATTTGTAACCCTTTGCGTGACGATCTTGACTTCTGTTGCTGTCCTGGCCCAGGATCAGTATATTTTTCCCTATGGCGGTGGTCAGAATAAAGCCTTCATCAAACAAATCATTATGCTAACCGGTAAGGAGCGCCCTAAAATCTGTTTTCTGCCTACGGCTTCAGGCGACAGTGAACAAGCGATCATTCGATGGTACGAACTGGTGCATGATTTATCAGTAGAGCCCTATGTGCAAAAAGTCTGGATCAGTTCGTACAATCAAAAGGAATCGTTTGAGAATGTTTTGTTAGGTATGGATGCGATTGTAGTGGGTGGTGGAAATACGTTAAACATGATGGCGATCTGGAAAGCACAAGGAATTGATGTGGTATTGAAGAAGGCCCTGGAAAAAGGAATTGTGCTGGCGGGTGGAAGCGCTGGTTCGCTTGCCTGGTTCGACAATGGAACAACCGATTCGCGCCCGAAGGAATTGACCGTTGTAGAGTGTCTTGGATTTCTTCCCTTTAGTCATTCCCCACATTACCACAGTGAAGAGTATCGCAGGCCGCTGTATCACAAAAATATTCAGAATGGAATTTTCAAAGCGGGTTATGCGATGGATGATTATTCGGGTGTGATTTTTAAAAACGGAAAACCCTTTAAGGTAGTATCTACTGATCCTACGAAATACAATTCCTATTTTGTTTCCATGAAGGATGGTAAGCTTGTGGAGGAGAAATTGGTAGCGGAAATAATAAACTAAGTTTCGTAGAAAAAATCTTAGTTTTGCGGTCCCTTGGTCCTGTAGTTCAATGGATAGAATATCCGCCAGCTGGCGGACTAAACTTTTGATACTATTTCTTTTCAGACGGATGAGTAATAGGATGGTTAAAAAATGGTCCCGTAGTTCAATGGATAGAATACCTGCCTGCCGGCAGGCAGGGAAGTTTCCTAAACTTTTGATCCCAGTTGGATTCTGGGCGAGACTACCAGACCGGAATGTTCCAATTTTTTTTAGACTTTCCGGTTTTTACAATGAAACCCATTCACTGTAGTCTGCGTTCATCTTGAACTTCAATTAATCGCTGATATTCAGGTGATAATACCCCGAAATCAATTTAAAGTCTTTTGTAACCGCAATTATATATACTCTGTAAGTGGTTTCTAGATCACCTGAGTAAAAATAAAATTGCCCCTCTCCTGATGTGGTAACCAGCATTGGATTCCAATATAGGGTAGTTCTCAGATCGATTTTATTCTCAAGGGATTTTGAGTGATCAGGTGAGATAAAATCTATAACTGGCTCGAAGCCTTTAAACGCGAATGACTCATTGGATTGTGGCCCTTCTCCATGAGGTTGGTTTTGGCTATTACCGGTTCTCAGGGAATTGCTCTTTGTGTAGACTGCAATTATTCCACCCGATCCTCGTGATCCGTAAATTGGCACAGCCCTTTTCACGATTTCAACCCGCTCAATTTGAGATGGGTCAATATTGACGCTTCCAGGGATGCCATCCACCAGGAAAAGCGGAGAATTATCCCCCATTAAACTTGATTGTCCGCGAATAATGACTCGATCACCTTGGACTCGTATACCAGGAATTCTCCCATTAAGGCCTTGAAGCCAATTTGATCCCGTACCCCACTTGGATATTTCTTTGCCTGATATAGTCTTATCTGGAACGCCATATAAGATGGTGGTCTTTGAAGTCCGCTCTTCTAGAGTCTCTATCCTTTTAGCTTCAACGACAACATCATTTAACTGGATGACATCCTCACTGGGCTGGTAGTTATTAACAATCCTTTCAAGAGTGCTGGGCGCCTTCATTAAATCAAAATCAAAATTTGGTAGTGAAGAAATTGGTGGATGGTTGGCCTCGAGTTTGTAAGTAAAGCTAGTGTACTTACCTTCTTGATTGAGAGCTCGCAAATACAACCTGGCGGAGTCATAAAATTTGAGTTCCTTATGAAAAATAAACCTCCCTTTTTCATCCGTAGTAGAAGTTCCAAAAAAACCTGTATCGAAATGAATGAGTTGAATTTGCCCTCTAAAAGGATTTCCATTCATATCGTACGCATATCCGTATACTGGGATCCCACGCTCGATTATCTCATATTCGTTTACTGTAGCTTTCCTATTTGGCGAAATTTCAGGACTTGGAACATCAAGAACCTTCTTTACAGTTAAAGTGTCTGTTACAGAAACTGAACAATATAACAATTCAATTGGTGATCCATCGATATTGGATGTTGCCTTGAAAGATATTGCAACTTTTTCCCTTCGTTTATATTTTCTTTTATCAGAAGATATGTGAATGGTTTCAGCCTGCAATTCACGAGGCTGTGGTTTGCTGTTGGTAAAATTGGTTGTAAATTCAAGTACTGGCAACGGCCTGATATATAAATCACCAGCGTAGTTTCTATTCCAGTTAGTATAAACTCTAAGGAAGTACATATTGGGCTTCAATGTGTCCGGCAGATGAAAATATCCAGTCCATGAGCAATTATTAATTTCGGCAATATTATCGATTATAACCTTTTTACTTTTATCAATAAGCTGAAAGTGAATCACTTTACTCAAAGAATCTTGCAGCATAAGAGGTTTGTTGAAAACGAAACCTGAAAGCCATACATATTCTCTGGGATAATAGTAGTCTTTATCTGTGATGGTGATAATGTCTTCACGAAGTTGAGAAATGTCATTGTACATGAGAAACCTTGCCTCGTAGTCAACTGGGGTACTCCATATAGAGTTCTGAATGATTTGCCCCTCAAATGAAATCGAGCGATAATCAAACAACTGTCCCCCTTTTGATACTAATACCTTTCCTGATGGACAAGAAACCTTTGTTCTGTTTGTGGCGTGAGGAGAGTACCAATCACCAATAGCCAATTTGGGAACGCCATTCACATAGAATACTTCAGGTAAGTTTATCAAAACATATCCTGGTACCCTCGAATCGGTCGTATCAATTTTTATTTTTACAGAATCTCCCCACTCATTGACTAACTCAAACCCTGACTCTTTAAGCGTCCCAAGAAGTAGATTCTTTAAAAAGAATTCCTTTGATTGCGCGTAAAGTCGGTGCCGATTTACGGTCCATCTTAGGTGAGTAATTCTGGATAATGGATGCTCCGGTTCATACCAATAATCAGCGTTAATTGTAGTGTCTGTCCGTGTGATAACCAGATCATTCAGACATAGGTGAATTTGATATCCAATTGGCTTTATTTGTAGGTTTAAAGCCTCCTTGGAAAACAGCACATTGCTATCATTCTTTAAATAGAATTGAAGGGCATCCTCATTCAGGATAAGCACCGAATCCGATAATCCCATTATTTTATGGGATTTTATTAACTCATCTTTGAGGACTTTAATAAGCGAGGACTTGGCTGTCGACCTGATCTTTGAGCCTTTTCTTGATTTAGAGATTTCCTTAAGCTCTATTTTTAAATTATAATTCTTGCCTTCTTCAACCCTGATCCTCGATGAAAAAATAGAGTAGCCTTCATGAAACGCGTAAAGATCATAGATCCCCGATTTAACATTTGAGAGAGTAAAATCTCCAGCGTTATCGGAAAAGGTGCCTATTGTTGTTCTTCCAAGGAATACCATTGATTTCCCGTAAAATTTTTCAGCACCTTTCAGTAAAATTTGCCCTGAGATATTACTCACATTAGACATCTCAGACTCAAGCATGTATGAATAATCGAACGGAAGCAAATCTCCGATTCGCTGTAGTGACATCGACCCTGCAACAGAGAAGGATGATAAATCTGAATAAACTCCGTTGAAATTAGTTTCTATAAATTTTGATTCTGGCGCTATCCAGGAAACCTGGTGTGATATGTCAGAGTACAATCTTTTGGATGAAATATTTCTAATATAATGAATCTCCAGTCTACGATCTACCCTGATAGCATAGCCTGCAGCGCTCGAAGTGTCTCTAGTAATAGCAATGCTATCAGGATTTAAGGGATCAATAGCTCTCGCAAGTTCTTGAGTAAAATTCTCAGACCTAAATGTCCTTTGATATCCAATCTTATCAATGTAAATCCTGAATCCTTCATTTTCGCTGGTACCATGGATAAGCGCTTGAAAAAAATGCCTAACGGAGCCCTGATATGCTTTTCTTCGGTTCTCATTCCAAAAGTCTATGTCCACCATGGTCTTGGGCTGAATAGCCTTGAATTGAGCAAAGCCTCTGATCATAAACTTTTCCCCTTTTTCATAGAATCTGTCAAGATGGAAAGTAATTGTATATCCAAGTCGCTCATTCAATATTTCAACTGGTTCAGTTGATTTGGCGATAAGGGAATCCTTTTTCTTTTCGAATTCAATAACCCATGGATTTTGGATTTGGCACGAACGCGCATTATCAGATGTTCCAAGAAAAGCTTTTTCAAATCGTTCCATCAAAAGGCTCCACTCTTTATCTTTCTTCGATACTACGGAAATGGTCTCAAGAAACTTGATCTCAGGTTTAACTCCAACATGCAACTGGTAATCTGGGCCTGCTTTAAGAGAAATGCGTTGATGAAATGATTCATATCCAATGAAGGAGATGACAACCGTTTGGATGCCAACTTGGGTGTTTAAGACAAACTTCCCTTGAGAGTCGGACGTGACACCAATGGTAGTATTATCGATGAATACATTCGCACCAGGAAGAAGTTCTCCGGTTGAAGAATCTTTAACACTCCCTATGATCCTCACAGTAGTTTGAGCTTGACATAGGACATAAAAAAGACAAGAATATGCCAACGACAATCCAAATATTGTTTTCTTCATTGGTCGAGATTAGTTATTCCGACAGAAAATAATTGTCATATATAAAGTTAGTTTAGTACAATTAATATTCAAATGAGATGACCTTGCATTAGTTGTTCTAAAGCCAGCTTAGTTAAAGTAACCTTGATAACCAAATTGTCGAATCAAAATTTTATGTGGATTTGAAGAAATTGCATGAGATCAACTTAGTTATCAAGAGGCTATAATCAGGTAAATGGGGAAACCCTGAACCTAAGCGGTTCCCTGCTCCTAATCATATAAAAGAGTAAGTCTGTTGTATTAGCGTTTGTCAATGGTGCATTTCATCGGGAACTCAAGATCGTTCAACTCCGAACTCAAATAATCTCCCTTAATTCCTAAGATTTCACCAAGACTTTTGCCAGGAAATAAATTCTTTTGATGTCGGCTGCTTACCTCATAGAAATGTTGGTCAGTCAGTATGATGTTTAGTTTTATCACCTTTATTTGGGGTCAATGATTAACGTGCTTTTTTATAGCGTCACTGGGAATATGTAAACTAGCCATCTTTGCAATTACCAATATGGTAAAAATGATTCCAATCGCAATTATTCCGATGGACTGATTTTGAGCTACACTCAACGCGACATACTTAGACATCCTGGTTTTGTGTATGCAAGCCAGGTGAACAAAAAATGAAATTATGGCTAGTGCGTAGTAGGGTATGAAAAAATATCGCTGTGGGCTCACATTCATATAACCCACTCCAAAGTACAGATTGGTATCAATCCCAAGTTTGTATCTACCCATTAAAACGGCACTGACATGAACGATTAGAAATAGCGACAAATAAAGACCTGAGGCAATGTGGAGGAAATCAAATATTGATTCAACTGAGCCCCACTTATTATTTGCCAGATAAATACCCGTTACAATTTGAGTACAAAGAGCCGCCAGCAATATCGTTTCGATGATGGGGTTACGGTACACTTTCCGCACCGCATTCATGAAAGTGATGTGCCATTCAGTTGAGTGGAGGATGAGCGCATGGTTTAGTAAGTGAATGCCAACAAATATTGCTATGGTCAAGCCTGAGAAATAGTGAATTGCCTTCATAAAATCGCCAATTAGTTGGGTTTACTATTCTCAAGACTTAATGGGCCGGTACCGGTATAGCCAATAAACAGAGCCGCACCCATCATAGAGATGTTTTTCATGAACATGGCGCTTTGAAGTTCAGAGAAGATGGGGTCTGAGATTGCCCAGAAATTATGGATGGTAAAGGTTATGGGAAGCAGAAAAGCAACGAGTAAAATCGAACCGATTCTGGCTTTATAACCTATGATTATGGATATGGCACCCAGTAATGCCATGATGCCTGACGCTGGAACAAGCAGACTTGCAAAAGGCACACCTTGTGATGCCGCATACGCTATTGTCTGAGTTGAGAAATGTTTCGCTGGTGACAGCAGAAAGATAAGCGCGAACAAAACGCGACCTATGAGTTGACCGTATTTCATTTTTAATCTGTCAGTATTTATAGTGTTGACAACACTTCTTGTTAATTAAAATTTTTGCGTTTACTGAGTTTTCTGAATCTGATCAGGCGCAATAGGTGCCGGAACGATGTTGCGTATCGGTTGTGTCGTTTTCAGGTAAGCATAAATGGCCTTTATATCCTCATCGCTCATGTTCCGGTAGATGGGCCAAGGCATGGGTGGCAGAAGTGACCGGCTTCCTTCCAGTCCTTTGTATTTTCCTTTTTTTAAGGCTGTTAAAAACTGCTCCTCTGTCCAGTTGCCGATACCCGTTTCATCGGAAGTGATATTGGCCGCAAACGAAACGCCCCACGGTCCGACTGCGCTTGTAAGGTGCTGATTGAATAAGACCCAATCCTTGAGGGCTTCTTTATTAATCGCTGGTAGTGGCATATCTTCAGGATAGCCTGACAACAATCGTTTTGGATCGGGCTCCGGCCCGTTGGGCGTCATCACTTTAGGGGAATGACAATCATGGCAGGCCGATGTGTTCACCAGGTATTCTCCCCGGCTAATCAACTCCTCCTGACTTAATGCAAGAGGTGTTTCAGGTTTGCCCGGTTCATGGCATGAGATGAGTGAGATTGCCATCATGATCATGAAAACAAGCGCAAGTAAGGCTGTCACCAACAACCGGTTTGCTTGCTTTGAAAGTTTTATATCATCCATTCTTATTCTGTCCGTATTTACCGTGTCGACAGCACGTTTAGTGTTATGCATATTCTTTTGCTGGTCAATGAATTTTATCTTCTATCATCTTGACCTCTATTTTTCTTTTAGGGCAGTTCTGTTCGTATAAATACTCCGAAGTTATTTTCCTGTGATCTGAGTGGTCCATACCAATCTGCATTCAACCCTACTCCAAAGGATAGGGACTTCATGCTTAGCCCGAGTCGTAGATAGCCATAACTTCGATTGTGTTGCCCTTCCGCCAGGCTGGTATTGTATAAGGTGTGTAGACGGGTGTACAGTTTGACGCGTTGCGATAGGGGTGGGCGAAATTCTATCAGGGCCAACGTCTCGAAACTGCTTTGGTCGGGATAATAAATTCCAGGTACCAACACGAGCAGCCAGTATCCGGTAACTGTTGCATATTGAAAACCTGAAAAGTAGTTTAGTCCGACTACCTCGTTCAGGTTAACTCCGGAAGCGATCCTGAACTTACGATATACCGGATAGGATAATAATGAGCTAGAAAAAAACTCATTATGTGAAGCTCTATTTGGATTTGTTCCTGAAAACGTTGTGACATTAAGAAAGCCCCAGACAGATTCGGGTGCAAGTGGCCGGTTAACGATCAAGAGCGAGTAAAGCTTTTGATTCCCCTGCATCAGTTCTATCGGAATTGGCGAAGCGGAATCGCTTTGTGCATTTACCCATATTGGGCACGCAATCAGTATTAAGATTAATTCAACCCTAATCCCAGTATATTGAATGGCCGATTGAAGGTTCTTCATTTTCCCCGTGTTTTGATGACTCAAAAGTAGACGGGTACTCTGGGGAAAACCGTTTAAGTATCTTAAGAACGCTTCTTAAGGTAGTTTAAGAAAATTTTTCAGATGTTAGCTTTCTTCGAATCTGGCTGAGAAATTCTGGGGTCATGCCAAGGTATGCTGCGATCTGATGTTGTGGCACCAGTTGCTCAATATCGCGGTGATTTTTAATGAAATTAAGATACCGATCCTTTGCCGGGATGCTGAGGTTGTCTATGATTCTTCGTTGATGGGAAATGAATGCATTGGAAAGCATGAGCCTGAACATTCGTTCAAACTTTGGGAATTTTATGAGCAGGTTTTCAAAATCAGCTTTAGTTATTTGCAACACCTCACTGTCCGCTAGTGCATCGATGGTCAGTCTGGCAGGAACATCCCGGATAAGGCTTTCCATATCCGAGATCCACCAGTTAGCCACAGCAAATTGTACAATGTGAATTTGTCCTTCAGCATCAACCATGTATGACCGCAGGCAACCACTGACCACGAACGTTTCGACCAAACATTGCTCTCCGGTTTGAAGCACAATTTGCTTTTTAATGTATTTTCCAGGCTTGAACAAGGACAGAAAATACTCGGCTTCCGCTGGGGTGGGTTGAATAAATCTTTTTACGTAACTGAGTAACCGTTCCTGCATGACGCAAGTTTTTGCCGCACTTAAATTATTATTCATGTTGCGATAATCCAAATGTTAAACCTAAAATAGCAATCTTGCAGGGCATGGTAATGATTTTAGCGCTTGCCATGGGCTCCTCTGGAATGCTTATCGGTCTACCCAATCAAATTGCGAAAAATGCAGAAGGAATCTTCCAGTAATTAATTAACTACCAACACGTAGAAAGTATCTCTATTCATCAATTTGAATTTGTATTACGACAAGTAGGTATGAACATTTTATCCAGGCGATTAATCAGCAGGGTAATATCCAGACTAAATTCCTCATCATCTTTTTTGCAAGGCAATTCGGATAACAACATGAATGGAGTTGTTATCAAAGTTTTTAAAATCAATGAGACCTATACCTGATTGATCGCTCAGTTTTTCATGAAAAAAATTATCAGAGAAAATTTGAAATGGATTGGGAGAGATTTATCAAATCAGGAGGCACGGTAAAGAAGTAAATGATTGAGGTTAGTGTTAAACCAGAGATTGAGAAACTTTATCTGGAAGTAATGGGTACCATCTTCAAAGCGAATGAGTCAAATCGTGAGCAAGAGATTAGTAGACTGAAAGAAAATCTGGCTGGTGCAAACAAGAAATTAGCATCTCTTGAAGAAAAATATGTGCTCAATGAAATTGAACGTGATAGCGATTCTTTCATGAAGCCATGATTTAAAGATGAAATATTACAGCTCAGAGAAAAGTTAAGCGATCTTGAATCGAAAGAAACAAGATTTGAGCAGGATTTTAAAAAGGAAAGACCGAGAAGTTCTCGGCCTTTCCAGTCTGGTAGCCCCGACAGGAATCGAACCTGTATCAAAAGTTTAGGAAACTTCTATTCTATCCATTGAACTACGGGGCCATGATTAGTTTGTAAGCTTAGTGGCTGGGGCGCAAAGTTAGAACAAAAATAAGTCAGATCAAGATTACTCTCTCAACCTTGCCAAATCTGCTTCGGAGGCAATGAAGCCAAAGGCAGGCAAGTGCTTGTCGATTCATTCCGTTCGATTATCATTGATTTAATTATATTTTGTATGTATAATAAAACAATTTTACATACATTTACGTAATTAACATTAAAAATGAAAGGTACAAACCTCGGAGAATTCGAAGAACTGGTGCTGCTCACCGTAGCTGCGTTGATGGAAGAAGCGTACAGCGTAGCGATATGTGACGAGCTCTCGAATAACACGGGCCGTTCGGTGAAACTTGGTGTTGTGCATGCGGTGCTCAACCGGCTCGCAGAGAAAGGACTTGTGAAAAGTAAGCTGGGTGAGGCCACGAAGACCCGTGGTGGTAAACGTAAAAGATTTTATCAACTCACCATACCGGGAAAGGCTGCATTGGTTCGTGCAAAGTCAATGCGTGATCAGCTTTGGGATAGGATACCATCGCCTGTCTGGAAAAATGTGTAGTATGAAAAAGCAACGGCACCATCATCCACCCTTATGGGCTCAGCGATTTGTAGAGTGGTATTGTAAGCCGGGGCTTGCGGAGGATCTTATCGGAGATCTCAATGAATACTTCGAGCGGAATGTACAATCCGTTGGACCCTTCACAGCGAAGGTGATATACATTATTGATGCCATCAAGTTCTTTAGAAGTTATACGATACGAACACCAAGATTTGTCAACCTTTTTATCAACTGGATCATGATCGGGAGCTACATCAAAACATCAGGACGCAGTTTGCTGCGTAACAAACTGTTCTCGTCAATCAATATCGTTGGCCTTGCTATCAGTATGTCAGTCGGTTTACTGCTGATTGCGTTCGTGCTCGACCTGCGTTCATACGACCGGTTCCACAAGAATGGTGAAAGGATCTATCGCATTACCAATATTCTTACTTCCAATCATGAACAAGGCAGCAAGTATGCATCCACATCAATTAAAACGGGAAAGCTTATCCGGGAGAAGGTGACCGGTATCGAAGAAGTGGCCATTGTACGCAACGACTTTTCGCAAGATGCGAAGGTTGGTGATAACATATTTCCTATCAATGGTTTATGGGCGGAGCCGTCACTATTCAGGGTATTTACATTTCCCATGCTGGAAGGCAATCCCGACACTGCGCTGAAAGATCCTTACTCGATCGTTCTCACGGAGACGGCAGCAAAAAAGCTATTTGGCAACGAGTCTGCGCTCAACAAGGTGATCAAATTCGATACACTCGATTACCAGGTGACGGGTATCATGAAAGATGTTCCATTCTTCTCGCACATCAACTTCGAAGCACTTGTGTCGCTTTCCACAGCCGAGCTGCTGAACAAGAACGATAAGAATTTTGAGAAGTGGACAACCATGTGGTCGAACAGCGTGTACCTCCTGCTGTCGGAAAATGTTGGTAAAGCTTCCATCCAATCACAGCTCAACGTTATTGCAAAGGATGAAAATTTAGCTGAAGAAAACACAAAGATTCAACTCGAGCTTCTTCCTTTACATAAGATTGTGGTCGGAGAGGAGCTCCATTCCGGTTCTATGAGTGGCTCTGTAAATCCTCACATGCCTCTGGTTGTACTTTGGATACTTGGCGGGCTTGCGCTCGTTGTGTTATTGTCTGCGTGTTTCAACTATACTAATCTTTCGGTAGCACGTGCTATGCACCGCTTTAAGGAAGTTGGTCTTCGCAAAGCTATCGGTGCCGGAAAGAGCCAGGTACGACAACAGTTTCTCACCGAGGCGATCATGATCTCCCTGGCAGCTCTTCTTCTTTCATACTTTCTATTTATTGTATTGCGGCCGCAGTTGATAGACATCGCTCCCAACCTGCAGCGCATGGTGAAGCTCGAGCTCACTCCGACTATGGTGATAGCCTTTATCGCCTTTTCGGTCACTGTAGGTGTTGCTGCCGGTTTCATGCCTGCCATATTCTTTTCAAAAATCAGTGCGATCGATACGCTCAGAAATGTGTCTTCGGTAAAAGTATTCAAACGCATAACACTCAGGCGCGCCTTGGTAATTATTCAATACACGCTTACCCTCATCTTTATAACCACAACGGCCATCGGATATGTGCAGTATAAAAATATACTGGCATTCGACCTGGGATTCAACACAGAAAACATTCTGAACATTGATATGCAGGGTAATAAACCCGATGAGCTTCTCAAAGAACTGAGTGAGATGCCGGAAGTGACTGCACTATCGCGGTCGCTAATAGTCACCAGCGTTGGCAATACCTGGGGTGGCTATATGAAATACAAAGACTCACACGATTCCGTGCTGGTCATGTCCAACCACGTGGACGAAAACTACTTGCCGTTACATGAGCACAAACTACTTGCCGGAGGAAATTTTATTGCACGACCCACTACAGCCGAAGCTGTCACAGAAGTAATCGTTAATCAGCAAGTATTAAAACGACTGAACATCGGTGACAACGACCCTGAGAAAGCAATCGGGGAGGAGATCACATTTAGTAATTTCAAGTTGCATGGAGTTAAGATGACCATTGTTGGAGTGATGCAAGACTTTCATTATGGCAAGGTTGACAACCTCATTGAACCAGTAGCATTCATGTTCTGGACACCCGGAGACGGGGCAGTCATTAATGCTAAAATACAAAGCACGGACATGCTGGCAACCATGGCCAAGATCGAGTCCACATGGAAAAAGATCGATCGTGTTCATCCATTTCAGGCTGAATTCTATGACGAAGCAATCGAAGAGGCGTACAGCGAATTTTCCGTCCAGATCAAGATCATTGGCTTTCTTTCATTCCTTGCTATTTCTATCGCCTCGATGGGATTGTTTGGAATGGTGGTATTCACTACCGAGACAAGAATAAAAGAGATTAGCATCCGAAAGGTGATGGGCGCCAGCTCGGGCAGCCTTATCTACCTTTTGAGCCGCGGTTTTCTATCGCTGTTGTCGATATCAGCGCTTATTGCCCTGCCAATAACGTACTTCTTCTTCGAAAAGATTGTGCTAAGAAAATTCCCCTATCATACACCCGTGCAAATCACTGAGCTGTTCGTTGGCTTGTTAGCTGTATTGATGATTGCATTCATTATGATCGGGTCGCAGACGATGAAGGCGGCAAGGAGTAATCCTGCAGAGGTACTGAAGAGCGAATAGGGTATTATGATTTTCAGGTCGCTGAATGTTTCTAAGTTCACTATAAGCTCGTTTGATATTTGTAACCGCGTGGCTACAAAACGAATTACTCTCTCAATCTCGCCAAATCTGCTTCGGAGGCAATGAAACCAAAAGCAGAAAAGTGTTTTCCGGCAACAACCCGTTGAAAAGTTTCCAGGGCCTTGGTCGTGTCGCCATTGTATAGATACCAGTTGCCTACACCATAACCCTGAGTGGCAAGGGCCAGATCAACATCTTCGTTCGTGCTGCTCACATTTAGTACTGAATCAACCGGCAGCTTGCCTTTATACATATTCAGTCTTTTGAAGTAAGAGTCATTTTCTATGATGGTCATAGCAGGGGTGATCAGTTCCAGAAGTTTTGAAGCTTCTTCTTTCTTACCCATTCTGCGGTACGTCATGTAAAGCCAATCAACGGTGGCCGTAACCAGGTCATCGTTATCAGAAACCTTCATGCACTCCAGATAAGCTTTTTCGGCAGCCTCAAATTCTCCTTTCAGATAATGCGCTAATCCAAGATGATACCATACATTGAATTGCGTGGAGGAGAGTGGCTTGTTTAATTTATTTGGTTGACCATCGGGCTCTATTTCAATAGATGTGCCGTGCATGAGTTCGGCAGCTTTGTTTAAGTCGGATATGGCAGCATCAAATTTTCGTTGAGAAATATAGCGATGCCCACGGTGACGATAGAGTCGGTATGACTGTGGATATTTGTCGATGCCTTCACTAAAAATGTTGATGGCTTCATTGTAGTGCGTGAGGTAAGCAGTTCTCCGGCCCAGCCAGATGTAATTTTCTTCAGAAGGATCAGCATCAAAATTCTTCTTAGCAATACTAAGATTACTGTCGAGTTTGGGATTGTGGTCGGCAGGTGCGTAATACTCAAGACCTAACAAGGAATATACTTCGGGTGCCTCCGCAGCAGCCTGTTCCGGATTATTAACCACACAGTGCGTCATCAAAAATGCAATGAAAAGCAGACCGTTTTTTTTCATGTGTAGAAGTTAATAAGTTGAAGGCTTCAAAATTATTTTTCGTGTCTTAGCGCCTTAGTGCCTTGGTGGCAAATCAATCAATACCTGGTTGCTTTAATACAAAGCCTGCTTTTGCTTTTTCCTGATCAACGATTTTCTTAGCATCGGCCAGAAGTTTCTTAGCATCGTACACAATGCCATCTTTTACTGTGTACTTAACACCGCCAACACGTTTCACTGTGTTATCGTCCATCAGTTTAATCGCACCCACACCATACAAAACTTGCAGATTTTCCAATGGGTTTTGATCTACAATAGCGAAGTCGGCCAGTTTACCAATTTCTACAGTGCCAATTTCTTTATCCATACCCAGTGCCTGGGCGCCATACAAAGTAGCCGACCGTATTACTTCCAGCGGATGGAAGCCTGCTTCGCGCAACAATTCTAATTCGCGGATGTATCCAAATCCATAAAGCTGAAAAATGAATGCATTGTCCGATCCAGTCGTAACACGTCCGCCCCGGTTTTTATATTCATTGACAAAAGTCATCCACAATCTGAAGTTTTCGCGCCATGCAACTTCTTGTTCCGTTCCCCACGAAAACCAGAATGAACCGTGCGCAACACGACTGGGTTGATAAAATGCCCACAATTGAGGAAGCGTATAAGTCTCATGCCATTCTTGTCTGCGAGCTTTGTGTAAGTCGCGGGCGGCTTCATAGGTATCAAATGTTGGGTCTAGCGTGAAATCCAGTGCAAGTAATGAATCCATCACCGCATTCCATTTATCTGTATACGGTGCAGCGGCTTGTTTCCATAATCTGCCAGCTTCTTCAAAGCGATGCTGTTCATTAGCATAGTTATAGTTTAATGGATAGTTCTGTAAGGTTGAACTCGATAGCATAGCTTCCGGCAAGCCATACCAGTGTTCCATAGTTGTAAGTCCGGCCTTCGCTGAATTCAAAACATTCCAACGGGCAACTCCTAACTGCGCATGATGACATGCCGAACGCAAGCCCAACCGTTTATTCTCACGCAGTGCGGCATCCATAATTTCTGGCGCTGCACCAAAGAACTTAATGCCATCTGCCCCTTTCATTTTATTTTCATTTACCCAGGCCCGTGCCTGCTCAGGTGTGCTTATGGCTGTTTTGCTACCAGAACCAAAGGTTACGTAGGCTTTGATTCGAGGCGCTGTGATCAGGTTTTTTTCACTCTTTGCTTTTTGATCCAGTACCCAATCCAACCCATTGCCTGAACCGGGC
>Ga0075163_10006289_pt1 | contig 15716 bp, 8 predicted proteins | sample JI1023141ADNA_FD_71478 | JGI IMG/M metagenome (GOLD analysis project Ga0075163, IMG submission 71478) | Wastewater effluent complex algal communities from Wisconsin, to seasonally profile nutrient transformation and Carbon sequestration -... | ecosystem: Engineered > WWTP > Effluent > Algae... | reverse complement strand
GTTGCCTCGGTCACCGAAGGCGCGTCATCTGCGGCACCCTTGTTCACCGGCTTCGCTGCCGTCGCCTTGGCGGCCCGTTCCTCACGCTTCTTCGCCTTCGCTTCCTGCCGCTCGCGTTCCTTGAGCTTCTGCTCCGCCGCCTGCTGGCTCAGCGACTCGATGATGATGTCCTCGACTTCGATGACGATCGCCTCCTCGGTCTTCGTCAGCGAGCCCGTCCCCTTCTCTCGCCTGTAGGTGATCAGCTTCGACCTGAGCTTCGACATGAGCTTCGACATTGCAGAGATGTCTTCGCGCACGATCCGGTGTGCCGCGTCACGCTTGTCGTCCAGCACTTCCTTTCCGATCCACAGCGAGTCCATCACGACCAGGTAGTCGTCGTAGGCGCGCACCATCGCCAGTACGTCTGTTTCGATCTGCGACGAGATCTCGACCACGTGATCTGACGTCTGGCCAGGAGCACCCATTTCGATACCCGACTCGTTCGCCAGAGTCTGGGCCTCGTTCAGCATCCGTTCCGCGGCTTCGAGGCGCTCCTGGATGTACTCACGGATCCCGACGTTTGCTGCGTTCACGATCCTCCCGCCGATGGCCGTCGGTGCGAAGACGGTGACGTAGTACAGCGCGTGGTGAATGCCGAGCCATTGCTTCTCCAGCATCCGCGCGAGGCCTTGGTCGCCGACCATCACCTTCTTGCGAACCACCGTCGTCCTGATCTGGTACTGAGGCGCCGTGAGCTCGCTGGGCCGCGCCTTCCGTTGCGCCCGCTTCTTCCCTGACGCCTCTTTCTTCGCGAGCCCTGCCCCCTTGGCACTCTGCTTGGCCGTCGCCACGCCAGGTTCTTTGCCGTTGTCGGTGGCGCTTGCGGTTCCCGTTTGCAGATCCATTTGAAGCCTCATGAACGAATGGTTCTGCAGATCTTAGGAAGCTGCCGCCTTGCGATTCCCCGGCAAAGTGCATCCTGCGGCGCACTTTCCAGACCAAAGCACCCCGTTGCCTCGCCTTGCTCTTGTCCCTATACTCCTTCAAACGACCGATGCCTTGGCGATGCCAGTGGCATCAAAGTCAAAGAGCCGCTTGCGGTTCTAACAGGCACGCTGCTGGACAGCACAGCCGAAGGCAACTCAGAGGTCCTAGACCTCAGAGATCGAGGTCCAAACCGACCTCCTGCCAACGCGGGATCAACCGCGCATCGCCCCTGTATCGGGTACCCCCGATCGCCCAAGGGCTGCTGTGCGCGTGTTTGTCCTGCTTCGCCTGTGCGCTCGTCCACACCCTCTTGGTGTCCTCAGGGCGCTGTGCCTCTGATCTCTTCGCCTTGCCTTCGCGCTCCCGCACATCGCGGTCGCGTCGGGTTGCTGCGTCCATTGCTCACTAAGCGCAGCCTGCTTTCCCTGTAGGCAGTGAGCCTTCCTGCCTGTTCTTTCGGGCCGGCCATTCCCCTCCGATGACGATCTTTGTGTCGTCTCGATGTCGAGCACGTTCTGTGCTCGACCACAACGGGTTTATGCCCGTCAACTCAACCCTCTGCGGTGACTCCGAGTCTCGGTTCCCCGCAAGGGGCAATCCGTGTCTTCGTGTCCTCGCTTGGGTTTCCCAGCTGCACTGTTCTCGCCGTGCAGTTTCAAAAATCCCAGCCTGCGAGAGGCATTAGGAGTCACTGTGAATCAAACCCAACCCTGCGCCCCGCTCGATCTGTTCGGCGATGTCATCTCCGTCCAGCCCAAGCCCAAGCGTGCCCCTCCCCAGCGCACTGATGAGCAACGCAAGTTGCTTTCCCAGAACCGCTTTGTCAGGAAGTTCTCGATGTCGTCCCTCTTCGCAGAGATCGGCACGCAGCCCGTTGTCCTCACCAAGGACGACGAGGACTACGAAGGCAAGGCCAACCCCGAGCTCGATGCCCAACTGCGCGTTTCGAATGCGGACCTCTCGTCCGTCTCCGATGAGCAGCTGGAAAACTTCGTGTTCGAGTGCCACCGCCAATGCCTCGAGGTCAACCTGGCGTACCTCGAGTCCGAAGACGAGAAGCCCAAGGTCCTCTTGGAGAAGGGCTACATCTTGCAATGGGTGTTCTGCGTCGACATCGTCGAAGGCAGGCCTCAAAGCCAGATCCCGTTCTCGTTCTTGAACTGCTGCATCTGTGCTGGCGTCGACCCGGACACTCTCCGTGGTCACTTGCTGCAGAAGGAAGTCGTCCGCGATCTCCTGGTGCGGCTTCACCTCGTCGTGAAGTTGCCCAAGCTGCGCAAGAAGGTCTTCTACGGCGACATCGTCGGATGGGACCACGAGATGGCCAACCCCGATCGCGCTGCTCGCATCGCCATCGCCGGTGTCTAGCCACCAGCTCGTTCTTTAACCAACCAACCACCACCACCCTGGGCGGGCGTTACATCACCGTCCGGGTGATGTCGCGTCTGCCCGTTTCTACCAAGGAAACATCATGCAGACCACCACCGCTACTCAGTCCTCCGCTACCCAGCCCGCCGCTGTCGTTCCGATGCGCCCCCGCCGCGTCCGTTGTGTCCACGATCTGTCGGTCCTCTTCCCCGAGGTCCCGTCGATCGCCAAGCATCGTGGCGTGAGCTTCCCGGGCTACGTCGACGCCACCGCTGGTGGCGTTTACGAGCGCATCCCTGGCTTCATCCAGGAAGAGGACTTCCTCATGGAGTTCTTGTCGTTCCTCATCAACCCGAAGCGCTTTCTCTTCACGCTCTTCGGTGAGACGGGTTGCGGCAAGTCCGAACGTGTCCTCGACTTCTACAGCCGCATCAACGTTCCGGTTCACCGGTACGTCTGCAGCGAGCGCTCTAAGATGCACCACATCCTCTGCGACTTGCTGCCCACGGAGAACGGCACCTTCCAGGTCATCCCGAAGCCGTTGTACAAGGCCATGGCAAACGGACACCCGTTCCTTTGCGATGAGGTCTACCACTTGGACTCGGACATCACGTCCAAGCTTCACGAGGTTCGTGACCGCGGCGAGATCCTGATCGAGGAGACCGGCGAGCTGCTGAAGGCCAAGCCTGGCTTCAAGTTCATCGCCACCGCCAACCACAACGGTCTGGGCGATTCCTCCGGCCGCTACAGCAACGGCAAGGTGCAAGACATGGCCTGGCTCAACGGTTCCTACTCCTTCGAGTGCAAGTACCCGACTGCAGCCGTCGAGATCCCCATCGTGCAACGCACGCTGGAGGAGGGCTCCCCCGCCTTCCGATCCGACGCTCAGCTGGCAACGTACGCGACGAAGATGGTTGCTGTCGCCAACGCCTGTCGTGCCGCCATGATGGGTGATGCCGGTCCCACGACCGGTCGATTCGAGCTCCCCTTCTCGACCCGTAACTTGGTCATGTGGGCGGAGTCTTTCGTCGAGTACCACTTCAGCCATCCCAACCGTTCGGGCTCCGTTCACCCGCTGTACAGGTCGCTCGATGCGACCCTGGCCCGTCGTGCTTGCGAGTCCTCTCGCAATGCCATCGACTCGTTCGTGCTCGCTCAGTTCGGTCTCGACCGGCTGATCCCCTGAGTCCGACAACACCAACCCAGCGAGGCTTCCCCGCCTCGCTACCCTCACCTGGAGACCTCTATGCTTTCCCAACTCCTCCGCAGGTTTCGCGCCCCCGCGCCTGTTCCTGCTGTCACCCCTCCCATCGCTCCCATCGCTTCCGCTTCTGTTCCCGATGCGCTTCCCCCGTCGACCACCCGGCCGACGGTTGCGTTTACGGCTCAGCTCGACGGCGACAGTCCGCCTGTGCAGGTGATCTTCCCGTACTCCACGCGCCAACACCGTGTGGAGCCCGAGGCGGTCGTCTACTGCCTGCATTACCGGGAGTTCGATCGCGCCATCCAGTACCTGGTGCTTCACGGCCAACTGCGCAAGCAGTTCAATGCTCAGCGCATCCCGCTGGCGACCGTGAACACCTCTGGTCTGCGCGACGATGACATCCTGGCCAATGCGATCGAGCATGCCAGGGATACCCTCTGGGCCATTCGCAATCCCGTCGAGGTCCCCGAGGTCTTAGATCCGGCCGATCCCGTTCCGGCTGCTCCTTCATTGGAAGCTGCTGTGCGGACCATGGTCGGTCACGAGACCTCCGATCCCGCTGTTGCGACTTCTCCTGGCGTCGCTGTGAAGCCTGGCGAAGCTCCTGTTTTCACCGTCGATGGTGAGTTCATGAGCGCTGGCGTCATCCCTTACAAGAACCCAGCCACCGGCAAGCTCGGCAAGCCCAGCTTCGCTGTCTGGCTCAACACTGGCTCCACGCAGTTGCCGTACTACGGCAGCGATCTGCAACGTGCCATCCGCCAAGCTGGCGTTCTCCCCGGCGATCGCGTGCGTCTGGTCAAGTACTCGAAGCACAAGGTTCACGTTGGTGATCGCGTTGTCCCGATGAACATCTGGGACTGCACGATCCTCGACCGGGCCTGATGCCTTCTTTCTGAGACAGATCCTCCCCTCCGGAGGTCTGTCTCAGTTCCTTCTCTTCCCTCTTTCGTGGTCACCCGTTGGGGTCACCACGAAAGCGGGTCTTTTGTACCGCTTTGGGCGTTGTTACCTGATCGGCTTTGCTCGATCGGTCTGGCCTTTGTGCCAGCAACAGCCTTGCACTTCCTGTGCTTGGCTAAGCCCCTCTCGGGGATCTCGTGTGTTCCCCACCAGGGGCAACTCACGCGTTCCTCGGGAATTCAACCCACCAGGCTTCGGCCTGAATCACTTGGAGCCCCTTATGAAACGCGATCTTCCTCTCCTGGCCCTCACCCCGCAGCAGATCTCCGTCGATGTCCTCATCGAGAAGTATGCGAAGGGTGGTGAAACCAGCACCTACGGTGTGCGTCAGCGCGTCGGTCAAGCCTTGGCGCAAGTCGAGGCCACTGTCGAACTCCGTGCCCACTACGGCGATCTGTTCGTCGAAGCCCAAGAGCACCTCGGTGTGATCATGGGCGGCCGCATCAATTCGGCTGCCGGCACCGGCCTCGTCGCCACCCTGATCAACTGCTTCGTGCAGTCGATCGGCGACACGCTCAGCGGCTACGACGACCAGGGCAACCCTGGCATCTATGTCGCCCTCGGCATGGCCGCCGAAACCATGCGCCGCGGTGGTGGTGTTGGCTACAACTTCTCGTTGCTCCGTCCCAACGGCGCATTCGTGAAGGGGACCAACAGCCGTGCGAGCGGTCCCATCAGCTACGCCCATGTGTTCGACAAGTCCTGCGAGACCGTCGAATCGGCTGGTGCCCGCCGCGGTGCTCAGATGCTCGTCCTCAACGACGATCATCCCGACATCGAGGCCTTCATCGAAGCCAAGCGCACCAAAGGCGCGCTCAACAACTTCAACATGAGCGTCGGCGTCCACGACGCACTCGTCCATGCAGCCATGAAGGACGAGCAATGGGATCTGGTCCACAAGGCCAAGCCCCATCCCGAGGTGTTCCCCGATGCCCGCTTCGACGAGGACCGTGGTGTGTGGGTCTACAAGACCGTGCGCGCCAAGGAACTCTGGAACATGGTCATGCAGAGCACCTACAACCACGCCGAACCCGGCGTGATGTTCCTGGACACGGTCAATCGCGAGAACAACCTCTGGTACTGCGAGGTGATCACTGCCAGCAACCCCTGTGGCGAGCAATATCTGCCCGCGTTTGGCTGCTGCTGCCTTGGCCAGGTGAACCTGAGCGCTTTCGTGGAGAACCCCTTCACGCCGGCCGTTGCGTTCAACTGGGACAAGCTGCGTACCGCCGTTCCGCTGCTGGTTCGCATGCTCGACAACACGCTGGACGCCACTGTCTGGCCTCTGGTCGAGCAGGACCAAGAGAGCAAGAACAAGCGTCGCATCGGTGCCGGCTTCCTCGGCCTCGGTACTGCGCTGGTGATGCTCGGTATCCGCTACGACAGCGAACAAGGCCGCCAGTTCGGGGCCCGCGTCACCGAGGTGCTGCGCGACGAGGCATACCGTGCCTCGATCGAGCTCGCCAAGGAGAAGGGTGCATTCCCGCTCTTCGACGTCAAGAAGTACCTCAGCGGCGCCTTCATCAAGCGTCTGCCCGAGGACATCCGTGACGGCATCCGCCAGCACGGGATTCGCAACAGCCACCTGCTGTCCATTGCGCCGACCGGGACGATCTCCCTGGCGTTTGCCGACAACGCGAGTGGCGGTATCGAGCCCCCGTTCAGCTGGACCTACCAGCGCAAGAAGCGCATGCCCGACGGCTCCAAGCAGGAGTACGCCGTCGAGGACCATGCCTATCGGGTCTATCGCGAGATGGGCGGCGACGTTGCCAACCTCCCCGAAGGTTTCGTCACGGCGCTCGAAATGAGTGCCATTGACCACCTGAAGATGGTTGCTGTCGTTCAGCCGTTCATCGACAGCGCGATCTCCAAGACGATCAACGTCGCGGAGGACTACCCGTTCCCGGACTTCGAGAACCTCTACATCGAAGCCTGGAAGGCCGGCCTCAAGGGCATCACGACCTACCGGCCCAACGACACGCTTGGGTCTGTTCTCTCGGTTGCTCCCACGCAGCCCGACGCTCAGCCTGTGAAGGCCCAAGCGTCGCAGTCAGAATCTCCCTCGGACCTCGAGGACCCCGACCGCCGCATCCGCCTGGATGCCGTCCCCGACGTCACCTCGTCCTTGGCGTACCCGTCACGCCCCGTCTTCGGACAGGGCAACCTGGCGTGGTCGTACATGATGGAGGTCCCCGGTGTCATCGATGCCGGTCTCTTCGTCGGTCAGAACGATGACGGTGTTCCGTTCGAAGCCTGGGTGAACGGTGCCGATCAGCCGCGAGGCCTCGGTGCTGTGGCAAAGATCCTCTCGATCGACATGCGTGCCAACGATCGTGCTTGGCTCCAGTGGAAGCTGGACAAGCTGCTCAAGGCCACGGATCCGGTCGCGTTCGATGCCAAGTTCCCCAGCGTGGAAGGTCTGCGTCGCTTCGGCGGCGTCGTCCCCTACTTCACCCATCTGGTCCAGCATCGCTGCGAGCAGCTCGGCGCGTTCTCCAACACGGAGGGCATGCCGACTCCGCTGATGGACTCTCTGCTCTTCAAGAAAGAGCCGAAGTCCAAGGGTGCCGGCACGATGGCGTTGGCGTGGGATGTGTCCAACCATGCGAGCGGTGACGATTTCGTCATCTACGTGAAGGAGATGGAGATGCCCGACGGTTCCGTCCGTCCGTACTCCGTCTGGCTGTCCGGTACCTATCCCAAGGCGCTGGATGGGCTGTGCAAGCTGCTCTCGATCGACATGTGGGTCCATGACCCCGCGTGGATCGGGCTGAAGCTCCGCAAGCTCCTGGGCTACAGCGAAGCGGAACTCGACTTCATGACCTGGGTCCCCGGCAACGGGAAGCAGGCTCACTACCCGTCGAGCATCGCCTACATCGCGCACGTGATCCTTTACCGGTTCAAGGTGCTCGGTCTGCTGGATGAACAGGGTCACGCCATCCGCGGCGGTCTCGTCCACAAGACGGAACCGGTCGCTGCTCCTTCGTCCAATCCCGCCGTCATGGCAGGCAAGCCCTGCCCTGAGTGCGGTGCTCACGCCGTCATCCGCAAGGATGGCTGCCAGCACTGCACTGCCTGCGGCTACGTCGGTTCCTGCGGCTGATGTTGTCCGGCACCCCGATCAATCGGGGTGCCGTTCCACACCATCAGTTGCAGCTCTGACCTCACCACCTTCGGGTGGTCTTCTTCAAGCGCTCCTCCCGATCTCTTGAAAAAGACCATTGCGGTCTACCCGTTCTCTCCTCGCTGACTTTGCTCGGCGTTTTTCGGTCTTTGTACCGAGAGAACTTGATCCTCGCTTCCCGCTTGGATCTTGCAGCTGGACTGGTACCAACCAGTCTTTCAACCCCTTGGGGATGTTCACGTCCCCATGGTGGGGTCGTGCGTCTCCATCTCACCGGAGCTTTCACCATGACCACTACCACCACCCGCTCTTTCGCCTTCCGTGCCTTCCCGTTCGCCGGCTACGTGTTCTTCAACCCCTGGGTCACGAGCTACACCGGCAGCAAGAAGCTGACCCCGGAAGACTTGGGCATCAACCCGAAGGACCTGCCCCCGCAGGACCTCGCATCCCTGGGCGCCATGCATACCTGCGACCCGAAGGCTCTCCAGCCCTTCGAGTCCGCACGCAATGCCATGGCACTGGCCTGCCTCGAGTTCGGCACCCGCCGCCTCGGTGGTTTCGCCGTTCCCAAGGACAAGGCTGACGCTTGCGCTGCCCGTCTCGATGAGATCAAGGCCGAGTTCTACGCCTACAAGGCTACGTTCATGGCCAAGTTCGTCGCCGATCGCGATGCCTGGATCAGGCTTCCCGCGTTCGCCAAGTGGACCGATCGCATCCGCGAACGTCTCCACTCGGTCGGCTACATCGACGACCGCATCCACTGCGACTGGGAGGCTTTCACCATCGGAAGCCTCACAGACCTCGGTGGCGACGATTCCAACCCGTCTCCGCTGTCGCAAGGTGCTCTCCGTGCCGCCAACTCCATCGGTGACGGTGCCCTCGACGAGATCGCAACTCTCGCCAAGGCCCTGATCCGCGACTCGTTCCACGACAAGTCCGGCAGCATGAAGACCGAGGTCACGCAGAAGATCCTTCGTCCGATTCGTCGGATGCAGGAGAAGATCCTGGCCAACAGCTTTGCCGATCCGCGCCTGAAGGATGTGGGCAACTACATCGCCAACGTTCTCGCGCTCCTCCCCAAGGAAGGCAAGATGGACGGCAAGCAGCTCGACGACCTCTACGGTCTGGCGCTGCGCATGGCTGATCCCGAGTCCATCCTCGCCGTGGCTTCCATCTCCAGCACCTCCGTGGAGTTGGATGCGGCCGCCCAGCAGGAACTCGTCGAGATCTCCGAGGCCAACGCGACCCACCAGGTCGCCCAGCCCGAGGCCGACATCAGCCAGCTGACTGACGAAGTGGATTCCGCATCCACTGCTGTCATGTCTGTCGCCCAGGCCGTCCAGCCGGTCGCCCGAAGCGTCCAGCCGGTCGCCCAAAGCGTCCAGCCGGCGGCCAACAGCGCTCCCTCGCTCTTCGACGAAGTCGCTCCTCAGCCCACCATCGTGATCCCGCGCGCCGCAAGCGTGCTGGAGATCGGTGAGGCCGTATACGACGAAGTCTGACACTCAACCCCTGCTGCAACAGGTCGGTTCTTTCCTATCCGACCCGTTGCAGCGGGTCTCTCTCACCAGGAGATCCATATGAGTGCTTCCCTACTCGCGGCCCAACACTCCGCCGCGTTCTTCGTTCTCGGTCTGCTTCAAGGTACCGACATCAAGGTCCGCTTCGGCCAAGGCCCGATGTTCGACCGTACCAACCGGGTGATCTGGTTTCCCGACTTCGTCACCCTCGCGGATCAAAGCAAGTTCGCCGATCTGCAGACGATGCTGCTGTTCATCTACCAGGCCATGGCCCTGCATGAGCACGAGCATCCGCTGTTCACCACCGACGATCGCTGCACTGGCAAGGTTCCCTTCCATCTGTGGAACTCCCTCGAGGACGTTCGCGTGGACATCCTCGGCCAGAGTCGCTATCCCGGTGGAAAGCTCATCTTCGAGCGTGGCTATGGTGCTCTCATCGACACCGGACGCTACTGGACTGCGCCCTCTGCCAACGACGGCATCGTGCACGTGACCTCCGCATGGACTCTCTACCGTGCGCGCCACCTCATCGCTGGCCAGCAGTGCTTTACCGCACTTTCCAACGCCTCCCACGAAGCGATGGTTCAGCTGGTCGGTGATGCCGAGGTTGATGAGGCCTGGTCGATCGTCTCGCGCACCCGGACCGCCCGGTCCAGCGCTGACATCGTCAAGATCGTCAACCAGCTGCTCATCTGGCTCAAGCGCCAGGTCGATCACCAGCAACAACCGCCTCAGCAGGATCAGTCTCAGCCCCAATCCGGCAACGACGACTCCGACTCTGACGATGCTTCCGGTTCCCAGCCCCAAGCTGGCTCCGACAGCAGCGATTCCGACGATGACTCCGACGGCTCCCAGCCGCAGGCTTCATCCGACGATGACGGTGCTCAGAACAGCTCCGACGACGGCGAATCATCCTCGCCTTCTGACGACTCGGGCTCCCAGCCCGTTGATGACGGTTCGTCCAACGACGATCCCGATGCTGCTCAAGGTTCCTCCTCCAGCCAGTCGGCCACCTCGGGAGAGGATGCCAACGATGATCCGTCTGATGGTGCGTCTTCGTCCTCGAGAGAGGATGACGATGCTGGTTCTCAAGGTTCTTCGTCTGCGTCCGCTCAACCGGATGACGACGCTGGCCTTGACGACGCCGATCTCCAGACGATCAATGACGCCGCCGACGACCTTCCCCAGGATGTCGGTTCTGCCTTGTCGGAAGCCTTCGGCACCGCGTCGCGCGATGCTGTTCAGGCTGGTGCTCAGTCGACCTACGTCCCTCAGGTTGCCACCGTGTCCGCCTCCAGCGGCATGTACCGTGGCGACTCCGATACTCGTCCCTTCTCGATTCGCCTGTCGCGCCTCCTCAGCGCTCAGTCCCGCGACTACGTCACCTACGACCGTCGTGGCTCACGAATCGATCCTCACCGCATGGCCCGCTGGCGTCTTGGCGAGCGTGAGGTGTTCTATGACGAGCATCGTGTCGAGCGCGTCGAAACCGCGCTGATGATCTTGGTCGATCGTTCCTCCAGCATGCAGCGTGAGCGCATTCGTGTTGCTCGCGAAGCTGCACTTCGCCTGTCCCTGGCGATGGCTGATGTGAAAGGTACTTCGGTGTCTGCCATTGCGTTCCCCGACGCACTGGACAGCGGTTTTGTCGACGTCCGTCGGCTCCTGCCATTCGGCGCTCCTGTCAGGTCCTACGCTCACGCGTTCCTGACCTTGGATGCACCTACGATGGCTGGCACTCCGCTGCACACCGCACTGACCCACGCTCGCTACGAGCTGCTGCAGCAACGCAAGCAACGTCGGATCTGCATCGTCCTCACAGACGGTGAACCTGACGGTGGCGTTGATGCAGTTCGGCCTCATGTCGAGCTCATGACGCAGGATGGCATCGAGGTGATCGGTGTCGGAATCAAGACCATGTCGGTGAACGATCTCTTTCCCCGTCATGAGGTTATCCAAGACCTCCATGAGCTTGAGCCGGCGCTGTTTGCCATGCTGCAGTCCTCTCTCCTCCGCAAGCGCGCTGCCTAACCGCAGTTCTCTTGCTCTCGGCCCTCACGGGCCCTTTTTCAGTCAGCCTTCCGCTGTTACCATTTCGGCCTACTGAAAAAGGGTTCCATGTCTCAAGCCCTCACCGTGCTCACCAAGCACACCGAAGACCCATCCGTCTTCGACGTGTTCTGGGCATCGGGGCTACATACCCAAGGCGTTATCACAGTCTCTGTCGCAGGCCTCCTTGAAGACAAGGATTTGGTCGCCGAGCTGTACGCCACTCAGCACCTCCTTGAGGTGCTCGAGGTCTGCAGTAAGGATCGCACCGGCAACTCGTTGACGATCACCTGCAGCCTGGGTGCTGTTCGCAAACTCGCATCTGGCCGTTCATCGAAGGACCACCTCGCACCCTTTGCCCTATTCCTCCGCACTCGTTTCGTTGACGCCGAGATTGCCATCTCGAAGTCCGATTCCTTCATACGGCCTATCGCCCATTCCAATCGCTCCCAAATTCACGTTGCCTCTGCCAGGCCCAGCTCCGTAGCGCTTCCCACCGGCGAGTTGGCCGGTGTCACTGCCCACGCTCTTGAGCAGTTCCGCATTCGGTTCTCATTCGCCAGGTCCTGTGATGCCTGGAGGGAACTGCGTTCTTGCGCCGCCCACTCTGCCACCCTCGCATCCAAGTCGACTCATGAGGAGCGCCTGAAGTACGGCACGGCCGTTCGCGCCTTCGACTGCTTCAATGGTGCTCGTCTGATTGTCGTTGACGACGGTGTCTTCCCCATGATCGTCACTGCCTACTGGCACTACCGGGCCCAAGGCAACTACCAGAAACTTTGGCAAACAGTCGCGTAGGCCATTCTTTGCTGGGCGATTCCATCGTCCAGCTTCCCTAGGATCTTCCGGTGCCACTTCGGTGGGAAACCTGGCGTGGTCTAGCTCCACGCTCAACGGAAGCGTCCTATGGCGGCAACCAGCGCAAACCTCGCCTCGCGTCTCATCGGTCCGTTTCTCTGGATCGCGGCTCTCCTGCGGCGCCCCTCGCCTCAAGCGCCCGCTGCTGCGACTGGTCCTGTTGTTCCGTTCAATCCGGACCCTGACTACAGCACCGCCCTAGAGGACGTCCCCCGTTACCCGCCCTTCGATCGAGGCCTTCCTGCCATTCCTGTCGACCGCGTCCTCGACACGCAGAGGGCTCTCTTTGATCGCATCCGCAACTCTGACCTCCCTTACGTCGAGGAAGCTGTTCGGAACCTGGCCAACTACGTCCACCTTCTGCCAGCCACTTCCAACGACGTGTTCAGCGGTGCCGGCGGTCTGCTGCGGCTTTGCCTCGAGACAGGCTTCCACTCCTACGTAGCCTCCCAGGGCAACATCTTCACGTCTCGCGCTCCCGCCGAGAAGCGCCGCGACCTTGAGCCCAAGTGGCAGCTCGCCGCCTTCCTCTCTGGCCTCTGCTGCGAGCTCGGTCGCGCCATCAACACCTCCGTCGTCACCAACGACCGCGGCGAGCAGTGGCTTCCCTTCGAACCCTTGACTGTCTGGCTGGAGCGCACCGATAGCCGTCGCTACTTTCTCCGGCCTCCTCAAAGTCCGCCTTCCCAGCAGACCGACCCAGCGCATCTGAGCGGCATCATCATCAACAGCATCATCCCTGCAGCTGCCCTGCAGCACATCACGACCGACGATCGATCCATCCTCATGGAGATGCTTGGCGCCATCAGCCGCATCTCTGACACCTTCCACAGCAGCCACTTCGCCCGGACGATCCGACACATCCGCGACTTGGTCATTGCCCGAGACGCCAAGTCCAACCCGCGCACCTTCGGTACTCCTCTCGTGGGCGTGCACGTCGAGCCGTACCTCATCAACTCCATGCGCCATCTGATCAAGAACGGCAGCTGGAAGCGTAACGAGAAGCTCGCACGGGTCCATCTCGCCAAGGACGGCTGCTTTCTCTTCTGGACTACTGGCGTTCCCGAGATCCTCGATCTCCTCCGCCAAGAGGGTGCAGTTGGTATCCCTAGTGACCCTCGTACCCTCGGTGAGCTACTCCTGACCTCTGGCGTCTTCGAGGGCAACGGCAAGCCTGGTGGTACCGATGCCGATGGCCGTTCAGTGCTCTGGTGGTACATCAAGCCCCCAGGCGCCTCCACCACCTACGAGGTCGTCAAGCTCAAGAACCCCGGCATCATTCTTGAAGAGGATGTCATTGCATCGACGGCCATCTATCCCGTCAACATCATCGTTCCCCCCCCCGCTCCTCAGCCTGGCACTGCCAGCCCTTCTCAGCCAGGCACGTCTGCTCCTTCCAGTGCTCCCCTTGCCGCTTTGCCATCCACGCCCCCGCCTCCTGTGGCTACGCCTGGCGACCTCGCGCGGGTCAGCTCAGAGGACGACGTTCCCGAGGCCTCGCGGCTGCTTGAAGCGCCCGCCACCGCTCAGGCTGAGCCCACTGGAACTGCTGAGGTCACGTCTACAACGCTCAACCGCGCTCTGGCTGTCGCCGCAGACATCACCTTCGACCCCCAGGCTGCTGCTTCTGCCGCTGGGGCCGCTTCCCAAGGTCAGCCTGCCTCGACGGGCGGCGCAGCTCCAAAGCAGGCTGCTCCCGCAAAGGCCAAGGCTGCTTCAGCGAAGAACCAAGCGGCCCCTCCCGCATCGGGCGCCCCAAAGCCTGGCGCCAGTCGCAAGGCCGCCACTCCTGCATCCTCAGACCCTGAGCAATCAACCGCCGCCATCGCCGCTGAAGAGCCAGTCCCGGACCGCATCAAGAAGCTCCGCGCCTCCACCCAGGGCGTCCTCAAGAAGATTTGCGATTGGCACAACGACCCTGAGTCAAACCGTAAGTCTCTTTGGCGCAAGCAAGGCCTCGCCATCCCTGTCTCGCTTGTCCAAGAGGCTGGGTTCGAGCGCGGCGTACTTCTAACCCAACTCAAGGAGATCAAGGTCGTCGTGTTCGCCGATGGCAAGGCGTCAGCCATGCACACCATCAACAATACCCTCTACTTCATGGTCACCCGCGAAGCGGCGCTTGCCATCGGATTCAAGGCCGACCCTGAGCCGGAAGCAGAGCCTCAGGCGCAGGAGGCTTCGGAATGAGCGGTCACACCTTTCGCCAGCAGTCCCACTCGCTTCCTTGGCGCACTGCTTTCGAAGCGCACGCAGCGGCCGTTTGGGCACTGTGCGCCTTGGTTTCCATCATCTTCGCCTTCTACACGTCGTTTCCCAAGTCACCCTTCCTCGTGTGCGCAGGCTGCTCGCTGCTCTTCGCAGCCCTGCGTTTGTCCGATGCCAGTGAGGTATGGAACCTCCGCATCAACCTGCTCGGCAAGAACATCATGCTCATGCCGATCATCAACTACTTGCAGCACTGCGTTCAGCGTCCCAACGAACTCTGGCTTGGTAAGGGCTTCCTCTGGGAGAAACACCATTCACAGAGGCTCTACGACCTGCGCCGCGCTGAGCAGAAGAATGTCATGCCTCCGGAGTGGTACTCCAAGCTTCGCGGCACGTTCTTCGATCAGCAGCCTACTGACACAGCGGGTCTGCCCTGGATTCACGGCGTCGGCGACAAGGAAGAGGACATTCACCTTCCCTTCTCCTTGCTTGAAGGCAACTCTCTCATCCTCGGCACAACCGGTAGTGGCAAGTCGACTCTCCTGCGCATCATCGCTGCCGCTTGCATCCGCCGAGGCGATTGCGTGATCCTTCTCGACCCCAAGGGTGACAAGTCCCTTGTTGACGCGCTCCGTGTCAGCTGCCAGAACACTCCTGGCCGCGAGAACGATTTCGTCTACTTCCACAGTGCCTTTGCGCAGAAGTCCGTCCGGTACGACGTCATGGCCAACTTCGACCGCGTCACGTCCCTTGCCAGTCGAATCAGCAACCAGATCCCCTCCAAGACTGGCAGCGACCAATTTGTCGCGTTCTCTTGGCGCGTGCTGTTGGTGAACTCTCAACTTCTCGTTGCCGCTGGCGAACGCCCCACGATTGCTCGCATCCGCCGCTACGTTGAAGGCGGCATCGAACCCCTGCTCGAGCGGGTTCTCGCCACCTACTTCGACGAATGCGGCCCCAAGAACTGGCGTGCCAAGACAGCTCCTCTTGAGGAGGATGCTAAGGAAGGCAAGATCGCCAAGCCAAGCAGGAGCACGCCTGATCGCATTGCCGCCTACGTGGAGTACTACAAGAGGGAGATCGCACTCGCGAACCCCAACGACACCATCGAGGCCGGTATCAACCTCTACACCCACGACCGCTCTCACTACGGGAAGATGATCAGCTCCCTGATGCCGACCCTCGCCATGCTCGACGCTGGCGAGTTGGGCGGGTTGCTCAGTCCCAAGTACGACGACATCGATGATCAGCGACCCGTCTTCAACTCCGACAAGGTCGTAGAGGGCAACAAGGTCATGTATATCGGCTTGGATGCCCTGTCTGACTCCGTCGTGTCCAGCGCAATCGGCTCGATCATCGTTTCAGATCTCGCCTCCGTTGCTGGCGCCCGGTACAACTACGGCGACGGCAAGCCTCGACGCATCACGCTCATCATCGACGAGGCCAACGAAGTCGT
>Ga0075163_10006288_pt1 | contig 15718 bp, 8 predicted proteins | sample JI1023141ADNA_FD_71478 | JGI IMG/M metagenome (GOLD analysis project Ga0075163, IMG submission 71478) | Wastewater effluent complex algal communities from Wisconsin, to seasonally profile nutrient transformation and Carbon sequestration -... | ecosystem: Engineered > WWTP > Effluent > Algae... | reverse complement strand
TCTGCTTGCTTGTACATGATATTTGGTACTGATGAATTAAAGGTTGATGTTGAACAATTCATTAAAGAAAAAAACATGTCAAATTCGATAAAGCTAGTAGGGCGAGTGGAACACGAAAAACTTGAATTGTGGTACAATGCCGCCGACGTTTTTGTTTCAGCTTCGTATTACGAAAGTAGCAGTTACGCTTTATGTGAAACCCTTGCTTGTGGATGTTTTCCACTGCTCACAAGTATACCTTCATTTCTGTGGATGACAGGAAATGGAAAAATAGGAAGTTATTATACCCCCGGAGATGATGAAGGTTTACTAAAAATATTACGCGAATTAGATCCTAAAAAAATAGAAACTACAAGAGAAGAGAGAAGAAAACACTTTGAAGAACTACTTTCATTTGAAGCAATTGCAAAAACAATAAATTCAACTATAAACCAAACAAAGAAATGATCTTCTCAGTAGAATTTTTCATGGTATTATAAATAATTCTTTCGTGTTCTAGTTGCTTATTCCTAAGTAGTGCCGCGATATTCGTTGTCATTTCATTTAAGTTGGTAGCAAGCTCAATGTTTTTTACAGGGTTTAAAGAAACTGAAATACTTGTCACAACAAAGCATCCACTATACAACGCTTCCATAATAACACCTGAACTTCCTTCGTAAGTTGATGTATGTAATAAGATCTTACTTTGACTCAAATATTTCAAAACCTCTTGATGCGGCATGGATCCGCTTAGTTTTACATTTGATGCGAGTCCTTCTTCGATGATCTTCTTTTGATGCATTTCTTTCTCTGGTCCCTCTCCAACTACTACTGCATTAATGCTTGGAAATTCGTTTTTCAATTCCGCTACAACATCAATAAAATCCGAATAATTTTTTAATGGTATCAGAGATCCTACTCCGATCACATCTATTGGCCTTTCTGCAGTGTTAAACTCAGGGAATAAATTTTCGGTGATGCCATTTTCGATCACATGCTTGGCTCTAATCCCATAATTTTTTTCAAATTCCTTTTGAAGAAGATCACTAATGGCAATTACCTGTTCCGGATTAGGATGAATATTCTTTACATGTTTATTTCCAAGGCGCGCATCTTGCCCATGCATCCAACAAAAATGCTGTATTTTAAATTCCTTCATTAATTGTTGTGCAATTAGTGCGCAATCCGACATCCACAAACTTAAAATCCCGTGTACATTTTCAGATCTACAAAATTCACTCAAATGTTTCTTTGCTTTCCTTCTTGAATACCATGCATAAATACCTCTCCTATTCTTTCCACCGAACGAAAAGCAGTCAATTCCATTCCATTTATACTTTCCTTCTTTAAAAGGATAATGCAACGCAAATACTTTAATGATGAGTTCAGGACGTAATTGCTTTAGTTGAATTACAAATTGTTGGAGTGCGGGAATACAAGTTGTATCTTCTTCATTGGCCGCAAAGCCTGGGCTTAAAATTATGAGTGTTTTGTTGTTCACTTGATACAAAGGTGTTCAATTCACTTCAAATAACAAACTACTTGATAGTCAGAGGCGTAATTATAATGCCTTTTGATTAAACCTTTTGATCTTTTGGAAGTCTAAATTTAAAACATGATTATGAAACTAGGATCGATATTTAGGGCAATACTTATAGTAAGCTTGCTCACAACAAGTTCAAAAGCTTTAGCGCAAAAAAGAGGACATCATCATCCTCACAAACATCGTCATGCTAAAAAGGTGGTAGTTGTTAAACGCAGCCCTTATCGCCCTGCAAAAGTGATTGTATTTCATCCGGTTTGGCGACCAAAATATGCCTATTATCGCCGCTGGGTGTATTTTCCAAAGTACAATTTGTATTGGGATAACTGGCGTAATCATTATGTGTTTTTAAATGGTCCGGTTTGGGTATCGCAAGCAGCTGCACCTCCAATTATAGTTAACGTAAATTTGGAGAATGAGAAAAGTAAAGAGTTAAAGGAAGAGGAAGATGATGTAGATGATATTTACAAGGATAACTCTTCACACAAAGAGAATTAACTATTCAATAACGTAATAACTCACATTCATATTAGCTAATTGCGTTGTTGTCAACCCTGCTCCAGATCTGTTTATTACTCTAACTGAGAAGAAACTATTTGATATTGATTTTAAGTAGTATGTAACGTTATCGTTTCCATATCCTGAAATAACTACTGTAGGAGGAATTTGATACATTTTATTAAAGCTAACATTAAACTCAAACGACTCACCATTAGAAACGCCGGTGGCAGAAGTACTTATATTAATTATTCCCTTTACATCATTACAAGCTGTTTTGATATAACTTAAGCCGGTAAATCCGCCGCTCGCTGTAAATGTAACCACGCTTACCGTAAAAACAGAAGTAGCTTTCATGTGTCCATTCTCAACCCAAAGAGACAAAGTTGAATTTGTTCCACTCATCGCTCTTATTGCCGAACCGGTTCCTTGATTTTCGGCCACAACTCCTGCTGCCGCAGTATGTGTGGAGCTTGTTAATCCATTTACGCCATGTGCGTTTGGATTATTTGCAGCAATAGTGTTAGCGCCAAAGATACCTGCACCTGTTCCAATATTTTGCCCGTAAACTCCATAAGCATTAATATTTATACTACTGGTTGCTCTCCCATAAACACCTGTACCTCCACCATTGTTCAAGCCATATACTCCATAAGCGTTTACTACACTTGAGTTTGCCTCACCATGTACACCATGTGCATTTCCACTGGCACCGGTTAAAGTGTTCACACCTTTAACTCCGGGGCCATTAGAAGAGTTTGAACCAATAACGCCCGCAGCTAAATTAGAAGATGAATTTGTGATTCCTTTTACTCCATGAGCAGATGAAGAACTTGAACCAGAAGTTATCTCACCCATTACACCAGGACTTGCATTATTCGGATTACTATTTATTCCATACACACCGGCTGATAAACTTGAGTTAGCAACGCCCCAAACACCTGGTCCGCCATTAGCCGCTGATTGCCATCCATACACTCCTGCCCCCATTCCAAAATTTGATCCTTGAACTCCTGCTGCAACACTGCTCAAAGCGTTTGTTTCACCATAAACACCACTCGCACTCGCATTTGTTGATGAATTATTATTAACCCCAAAAACACCCGGACCCGCACCAAAATTTTGTCCGCGAACCCCCGCAACAGTTGCACTTGTTGAAAGAGCACTCCCATAAACACCATTTCCTGAACCACTATTTTGCGCATATACAGCCGCATTTCCTACTAGATTAGAAGAAGTAGTTGCCAGTATTCCATTTCCACCCTGCGCATACGCTGCAATTGCATTATTAGTAGATGCTAAATTAGCACTAACCTCAAGTTTTGCAACCGGAGAAGAGGTGCCAATTCCAACATTATCAGATGTTGTATTAAGAAAAACATTACCAACATTATTACTCCACGGACCAGATGGCGTTGACGTTGCAGAACCACCAGCGGTAATAAGATAATTATTTGCGCCAATTGCTGTAATGGAAACATTAGTTCCTGCTATATAGTTAGGCACCACTAAATTGAAACTATTTGTTCCCAAACTTGTAACAGTAACATTGGTAGATGTTGTTATAGAAGTTGGGGCTGCATTTCCGGATTTTTCTGCATAAAGAGCATAGGGAACACTTATAAATTGTTGACTACTGATCTCAGCGCCATAATTTGTTCCACCTGCAGGATCAATTGCAACTCCTAACCAATATTTATTCGCACCCCAAGCAATATTACTTAATCCACCAGCCGTATTGCTTCCGATCCTTACTTCAAATATTCCAAATTGGTTTGTAGTAGGCGTATATTGTTCTGTTAGGGTTGGTGTTCCGTTAGCACTTCCAACATGTATGGTTATACTAACTCCAATCGGTCCAATAATTGGATTTCCATTCGCATACCTAGCAACCCCTTGGTAATTAATAACACCCGGAGTTTGCGATAGAACCGATAAACTGATCAAAAATAGAGCTATTGAATATAATTTTTTCATTTTTAATGCTTTGCTTAAGTAAATATAAACCAATTTATGCACTCTCTAAAATCAGAATTATAGTTACCTTTGTTAAATCACTATTTAATTTGCCATTATGCAACAAGCTTATATCATTAACGGAATTAGAACAGCCGTAGGAAACTTTGGCGGAACCCTTGCAGCAGTGCGAACAGACGATCTGGCGGCCTTTGTTTTAAAAGAATTAATGGAACGTAACAAAAATGTTAATTTCAACGAAGTTGGTGATGTTATTTTGGGATGCGCAAATCAAGCGGGAGAAGACAATCGCAATGTAGCGCGCATGTCTTCTTTGCTTGCAGGTTTACCCATTACGGTTCCCGGCGTTACGGTTAATCGTTTATGCGCATCAGGTTTAAGCGCTACAATTGACGCTGCACGAGCCATACAAGTTGGTGATGAACATTTGATGATCTCAGGCGGCGTAGAAAATATGACGCGGGGCCCTTTAGTTATGAGTAAAGCTTCTGGTGCTTACGGAAGAGATCAACAGTTGTTTGATAGTAGTTTTGGATGGCGTTTTATAAATCCGAAAATGAAAGAATTATTTGGTGTTGATGCCATGGGTGAAACTGCTGAGAATGTTGCAGAGAAATACAAGATCTCAAAAATCGATCAAGATAAATTTGCCTTTTGGAGTCAACAAAAAGCTGCCAAAGCACAAAGCGAAGGGCGATTTGCCAAAGAAATTGCCAGTATAAGCATACCACAAAAAAAAGGTGATGCTATTCAATTTGCAAATGATGAATTTATAAAACCAAAAACTACCTTAGAAGGTTTAGCGGGATTAAAACCGTCGTTTAAAAAAGACGGAAGCGTTACTGCTGGAAACGCCAGTGGATTAAACGACGGCGCAGCTGCACTGCTTATCGCTAGTGAGCAAGGAATAAAAACTAATAATTTAAAACCACTAGCACGGATTGTTTCCAGTGCAGTTGTTGGTGTTGAACCGCGTATTATGGGAATTGGCCCGGTGGAAGCAGCAAACAAAGCATTAAAACGTGCAGGACTAACATTTAAAGATATAGACGTTATAGAATTGAATGAAGCTTTTGCCGCGCAAGCATTAGCATGTACACGAGCTTGGGGCTTAGCGGATAATGATGAACGCCTTAATCCAAACGGTGGCGCAATTGCTCTTGGCCATCCCTTAGGAATGACAGGTGCCAGAATTTTATTATCTGCTGCAATCCAACTTAACATTACCAACAAAAAATACGCCTTGGTAACCATGTGTATTGGTGTTGGACAAGGATACGCTGCAATTATTGAAAGAGCTTAATATGCCGAAAGCAAATCTCGCAATATCTTTCCTCTCATTTCTTTTTTTATCCGGTTCATTTTTCTCTCAAAGCAAGATCAAAATTCTTCCTTCTGAAATTGTAAATATCCCTAAAGAAGCCAAGTTCAATGGCGTTGCAAAAAAGGTTGTGAAATGGATCGATACATCAGGAGAATATATAGCGATCATAAGCGAAAGTGAAGAGTCGAAAAAAATCAATGCCGAGGCGGACATGGAAGAAAAAAGCAAACAATTATTTGCGGTTTGCTATGCTATAAAAAAAGATAGCCTTATTCAAAAATGGAAAGTGTTTGATCAGATAAGTAGTTGTCCTTTTGACATTACGATCTCATTTATACAAAATACCTTTCAAGTGACTGATCTAAACAACGACGGTATTGCTGAAGTGTGGATGATGTACAAAATGGTTTGCAGAAGTGATGTTAGTCCGTGCGACATGAAAATAATAATGTACCAAGGCCAACAAAAATTTGCAATGCGTGGTCAGAACAAAGTAAAGATGACCGAAACAGAATACTTTGGTGGCGAATACAAATTTGATAAAACATTTAATGAAGGCCCAAAAGAATTTAGAGATCTTGCTATAAAACTCTGGAACAAAAACAGTATTGAAAATTGGGAGAACTAATATCTCCCAATTCTTATTTCCACTCAGGTAAACGTCCGTATGTAGCAGGCATTTTTAAAGTTTCTGCTTTTGTTTCGATCTGTTCGGTTAAAGTTTTCAGCTCTTTTATTTTTGTGTAATGCGTTCCAAATAATGCTTTCAACTCAGCAAACTTAGCTTCCATATCTCCGGTGCTTCCATAAGTTTGCGACCATGTATAATAAACCATTTGCTCCATGTCGCCAACAAAACTAGGTGATGTTTCAAATTCTCTACTTGCTAAACTACCATCGCCATTTAATTTAAGTTCTAATTCTAATTGCAGTTTCTCAAAATCAGAGATATCCTTTTTTAATGCTAAAGCACTGCTGTTTGTTTGATTCAATCCTGCTTTCAAATATTTGATCCTATTCTTCAAATGCCCAAGGTAATCACTTGATCCTAAAACCACACGTCTGAATTCTGCGATCTCTTTATTCAAAGCGTTTTGTTTTTGTTGATCTTTTGGAGATAAGGCATAATTATTTAGCGACTTAATAGTGAATGCCACTTTCTCAGTTACATTCTCGGGTTTATCATTCACAACTTTAACGATCTGTGCAACATATTTCCCCGGAACTGCCATGGCACCTTTGTCAGCTTCGTAATACGGATTATCAAGATCAGGCGTGTTAAAATTAATTGGCGATGTTAACTCATATCTTCCATCCCAAACGGCCTGTTGCATTCCTTTTGTATAATCGACCTTAATTTTTCTTACTTCATTACCTTGCTCATCGCTTACGATCAAGAAGATCAAAGGGGCTTGCTCATTATCTTCTAATCTTAAGCTATCAGCGCTTGGATAATAAACAGGTAAATTCTTTTTTACCTTTTCCTTTTCAGCTTCTTTCCGTTTATCTTTAATAGATTTGTACTCCTCATTCAAATTAAAATTAAATACAGTACCTACCGGTGGGTTTTTAGCACAATAAAACGCTTCCCCTTGGAATGATTTTCCTTTATGACCCCAAGGTTGTGATTCAATATATACCAAACCATCATTTATTGGGAATATAGTACTCTTCTTCAATTCCTCTTCTTTAATAGTTTGTAATAAAGAATAATTATCGATCACGTAAAAACCTCTGCCGAATGTTGCAACCACAATGTCATTCGCGTCTTTTTGAATGGCGATATCACGGATAGAAATACTTGCCGGCATTCCGCCCATAAATTTAACCCAAGACTTTCCTCCGTTCATTGTAAAATAAAATCCAAACTCAGTTCCACAAAATAGTAAATTAGGATTCTTGTGATCTTCGGCTATGCAATACACCGATCCTTTTTCAGGTAAATTAGAAGCAATATTTGTCCAAGTTTTTCCTTTATCGATACTCTTTAATAAATAAGGCTTAAAATCACCTTGACGTAAATTGTTGAACGCTGCATAAACCGTATTTTCATTGTGCTGTGAAGCCACAATATACTGAACAAAAGTTCCAATGGTGTATCCTCCTAATTTTAATTCAGGAACTCCCGCAAATTTATCTACTTTGGTCCAACTTGTACCGCCGTTATCTGTGATCTGAATTAAACCATCATCCGTTCCGGCATACATCAAATTTTCATTCTTTGGAGATTCACACAATGAAACTATATTTCCAAACAAAGAAGTAGATTGATTTTTTGCAACGGCATCCATACTCCACACCTTTCCCATTACCGGTAATTTATTTCTGTCTATTCCTTTTGTTAGATCGGGACTAATAGCTTTCCAAGAATCACCACGATCATTACTTCTAAAAATTTTATTGGCCGCAAAATAAATTCGTTTATGATCAAAACTACTGATCAATAATGGCGAATCCCAATTCCATCTAAAGCCTTGCTCACCTTGTTTTTCGGTTGGTTTAATTGACACTTGCTCTCCTGTTTTTCTATCAAAACGAATTAATCCACCGTATTGCCATTCGCTATATACAATATTTGGATCTACAGGGTCTACTCTACTTTGAAAACCATCGCCTCCAACAGTAACAAACCAATCGGCATTTGTAATTCCAGTAGCGCTAATGTTACGAACCGGTCCACCCAATGTATTATTATCTTGCGTTCCTCCATATACATTGTAAAATGGTTTGCTATTATCTGTACAAACTCTGTAAAACTGTGTGATTGGTAAATTTGCTTTAAAATTCCAAGTTTTAGCGCCTTCAAACGATTCGTATAAACCTCCATCGCATCCCATCAATATATGATCGGTGTTATCCGGGAAAACATAAATAGCATGGTTATCTACGTGTTTATTTTTTTCTCCAAGCGGAGCAAAACTTTTTCCACCGTTTGTAGAAACCATCGCGTAAGTATCCATCGAATAAATTTTCTTATCATCGTTTGGATCTACACTTATTTCCTGATAATAATTTCCGGCGGTACTCCAATCACTTTGCTTGCTCCAACTTGCACCACGGTCATCACTTTTATAAAATCCCTTTCCTTCGGTTGCTTCAATAATGGCATAAATAAGATCTGAACTTTTCTTACTCATGGCCATTGCAATTCTTCCCATGTCGTTTGCAGGCAATCCATTGGATAATTTATTCCATGTTGTTCCGCCATCCATACTTTTGTAAATAGCACTTTCCGGTCCGCCACTAACATAGGTCCATTCATGTCTTCTGCGTTGATGCGCTGTCGCATAAACAACATTTGAATTTAATGGATCAATATGAACTTCGTTACATCCTGTGTTCTCATTAATAGAAAGAACATTCTTCCAAGTTTTTCCGCCATCCGTTGTTTTATAAATTCCCCTATCCCCACCTGCACTCCAAAGCGGTCCATATGCTGCTACATAAACTACATCCGAATTTTTTTGATCGATGGCCACCATCCCTATGTGTTCTGATTTACCTAGACCAACATTCTTAAACGACTTTCCACCATCTTCACTTTTATAAATGCCATCGCCGTATGCAACACTTCGTTGATTATTATTCTCGCCACTTCCTACCCAAACAATATTTGGATTTTGCTCATCAATTGCTAAACATCCAATCGAATATACTGCTGCATTATCAAAAATGGGCTCAAAGCTTGTTCCCGCATTCACGGTTTTAAAAACACCGCCACAGGCACTTGCTATATACCAAACATTTTTATTGTGAGGATGAACTTTAATGTCTATGATCCTTCCTGAAGTTACTGCTGGTCCAATGTTTCTCCATTTTAAAACCGAATAGGTTGACTCGTTCTCAATTGGTTTTTTTTCAGCAGGTTTTTTGTCGTCAGCTGCTTTTTGGGCAAATAAATTAACTGAAACAAATAACAATAATGTAAAAGGGAAAAATGATCTTTTCATAGATAAATTTTTGATGAACAAAACTAAGATTAAATACGAATAAAGCAAAACCATTCAAAGGTGTTTATTTACCCTTAATACTCCCACAATTCGTAATCCAGAGCCGTATTTTCCATACGGTAAGTTGGCGATTGCTTTCCATCTGATAAACGGTATACCTCCTCGGCCACATACCGCTGTAATTCGGAAAGACTTACTTTTTGATCAGCGTTTTTATCGGCTTTGTAATTTGATATTCCTTCAAGTAAACAATGTGTAAATAATCCATTATTCCACTTCTCACCTTCAAATGCAGCTTCGGTTCCACCGGCCGACGAAATAATAGTTGCTCCTGAGTTTTGCCTTAGATCGGAGAAAATTGCTTTCGACATTTCGAGGGCGGTGGATTGTGCAAACGTTGAGTAAATAGTTTTTGCGGCACGAGTGGTATCCTTACTAGAATTTTCTTCGTCTGAATTATATATTGTTTCTTCATCTACTTCCCCGCTAAAACAAGCATCTATGAACATAAGCTTGCGAATAGGCTTCATGTCTTTAAATAATTTCTCAAAAGATTTATAGGCTACCGAATTTATTTTTGGATCGGTAAAATCAGTATAGTATGTAGGGAAATAATAACTCAGATCATCATCCAAATATCCGTGGCCCGCAAAAAAAACCATCACTACATCGTTGATACTTGCTTTGGAGAAGAAATTTTGAAGTGTCTTCAATGAGTCAACTGTAAACGCTTGATTATACATTTTCTTTATCTCCACTTTTCCAAACGACTTTGAATTTGCCATTGTATTCGACATGTCCGTTGCATCCTTAACTGCGTAAGAAAGATCGTACTTATTGTTCTTGAATTTCTCGCTAGCTATCACCACTAAATACAAATTAGGTTTTACAATGGTGGTATTATTATAAAAACGGGTAATGCGTGGGCCTTCATATCCTGCCTCATCCTTTATTATAAACTCATAGCGGTTAATTCCCGACGATGTTTCGATCACTAAAGTTTTATCAAATTTATTTTTTTGATCCTCAGATATTTTTTCACTATAAACAAGTGTAGCGTTATTATAAACTTCTATCTCCGATAATCTCGCTTTGCCTTTGTTTGCACTAATACTAAACTTTAAAAAATTTGGTTTGTCATCCTCCATTTTCAATGAAAGAATAGTTGGGAAACTTTTAAAACTCAAATCTTCATCGGCCTTAATGCCTAACAACTTCATTCGCTTTAAAAATGCTGTTTCGTAAGCTTTTATAAGAACCGTATCTTTGCAACCAAAAGCCTTTAATACCCTGTGCGGTTGATTTAATTTTGCATCAAATTGCTCGAAACTAAAGATCTCCGACTGATACTTAAAACGAATGTTCTTAATAAAATCTTTTGAACCCAAATAATGAAGATCAGAGGTTACTAAAAAATATTGATCATCGTTTGCATTCACTAATTGCCCAATGATCTTTCGTGTTTTAAGGTCTACAAATGTAGCTAATGGATTTTGATAGGTTGTAATAATAACGCGATCCAAACTCTCGTTAAAGAATAATTTTGGCATCGGGATCTTGAGTTCACCTATATCCATGATCATATCTCCACTCTCATTAAATATCTTGAGGCTATTGCCCAAATAATTATCCATGGCAAAATATTTTCCATTTTCACTTGTGTGATGGTTGGTGATGATCTCTTTAGATTGCGTTAGTGTTTTTGTAGAGATCACTTTGGCAGTTTCAATATCGTATAAAGAATATAATGCCTCTTTTAAAGAATCGCTGTAATGTTCAATGTCGTATTTTACATACCAAATGCCGATCGACTTACCGTTATCTCGCATCACAAAATCGTAAGGGTAATATGTTTCGGCATAATGACTAATAATGGCTTTTTTGGCCATATCAATTCGTATCACAGCATTCATGTCCATTTCCACTTCGTTTCCATTGAAACTCTTTTTTGTTTTTACAACACCTGTTGTAAAAACACTCCTCTCATCAGGACTAATGATGACTCTTACATTTAAATTCCAAGCAGTATTCTCATACTCCACCGCTTTTGTTTTTCGGTTCACTATCTTATATTTTCCTGATTCTGGAACAAAAACCAAATTATCTGTAAAGTTGATCATTTGATACTGAGGCAAAGCAGCGAGTGAAAAGAGTCCGGCATATTTCTCCTCGGCTAAAGTTTTAAGATTAATAATGTACAAATGCGCATTATCACAATAATAAAATTCATTATTCATAAAACCGGACGTGGTTGTATAACCAGTTTTTTTAATGAGTTTTGTGAACTTTTTCTTTTGAATATTGTAGATGCTTAATTTGAGTTGTTTAAAATTATTTCCCGAATTCACCACCAATTCAGAATCATTTAAAAAATAAAAATTATAAATAATCGAAGAATCTTTTGAATTTTGGTCCTTTAGATCGCAATACTTCGTAAAATTATTCATGTCCCAAACAACGGCGCTTCTATTGCTATTCATGATCAACCATCGGTTATTAGGACTCATCTTTGCATTAGAGATAAGCGTTGTTTGCGAGATCTTTTCAGAGATCAGTCGCATATTTTTTGGCTCCATTACTCTTAATGAACGCGCAGTTGTGAAACCATTCACGATCATACGATCTCCACCTTTTGAGATCCTTAAATTATAAGTATACCCACCTTTGTATATTTTACATTTCTTAGTTTTAAGATCAATGGTCTTTATTTCTTTACTGGTTGCATATAGAAGCGTACCATTTCCCGGGTTGTAATCTATGTCGGAAACAGATTCATCGCTTGCAAAATTAATTGTGTCGGGCACACTTAACGCGGGCCTTTTGTTCATTTCGTCAAAATATTTTTTATCTGTTCCCCATTCCGGATCGTACTTTATTCGTGGTACGCGAACCTCATGAACAACTTTTCCGTTATCTAAATTCATCACAAAATATTTGTCGGCCGTAAAGCACATCAATAATGAATCGTGCAAACGCAACTTCAATGGTGTTCCTATTTTAGTTAGCACATTAGTTACTGAGGACAGATCGTTAAGAGGTTGTTTTACGATAGAAGAAACTGAGCCCGATATCAATGCCAATACAGCAGTATTTCTTCCATCGAAAGAAGCACCATGCATAATGTAGTCGCCTATTTTAAATGTATGATGACTCAACACTTTTTTAGTTTGAAAATCGTACAGCATTGTAAATGATGCAATACTTATATACAATTGGCCGGGTTGATCAGTAAAAAAGGAGGTCGAAAAATGCATAGATTTGTACCATTCACCGTTTGGTAAGCCTTTTAATAATTCTTCAGATAGAACCTTTGCGACAAGCTCCAATTTCTGATCTCTAAAAGAATAAATGTATAGTTCGTTATTCAGTGTGAATGAAATAAATTTTCCATCCTTACTTACCGAAAGGTTTCGTGCATTGGACGTGAGATCAACCTCATCAATGATCTCGGCAGTTTCGGTATTAAAAACGGCCAACGAATTGGCGCACACCACAAAATATTTTTCACCGGGCAAGAATTGAACGAACTCGTAATAACTGAATCCAACTTCTTTTGGAAGCATGATCTTTATATCCTTAAGCTGAGCTAAAGCCAGAGAGTGAAGGATAACTAAGACAAATAATATATGGGATCTCTTCATAAAATACAGCCTTAAAGGTAAGAAATTCTTTGTTCATCAATTTTTAGGCATGCCTAAATAAATGTTTAGGCTTGTTTAACTATTGATACATTTGTATCGTCATTATGAGCAAGTCGTTAGAAGAGGTAAATGCCTCGGTAAATACATCAGGAAAAAGTAAATGGCGAGGGTTTCTTGCGTTTTTGGGTCCAGCTTATATGATCAGCGTTGGCTATATGGATCCGGGTAATTGGGCCACGGATATTGCCGGCGGAAGTCAGTTTGGTTACAGCCTCATTTGGGTATTGATCATGAGTAATTTGATCGCACTTTTGTTGCAAAGCCATTGTACCCGACTTGGGATTGTTGCCGGAAAAGATCTGGCGCAAGCAAGTCGCGAAAGTTTTCCGCCTTTTGTAAATATATTTTTATACGCGTTAGCCGAAATTGCCATCGCCGCCTGCGATCTTGCTGAAGTAATTGGCATGGCCATCGGTATACATTTACTTTTTCCAAACGTTTCTATTTTGGCCGGTGTTTGCATTACGGTATTAGATAGTTTTCTACTGCTTTTTTTATTAAATAAAGGCATTCGCAAACTCGAGGCATTTATAATTTCGCTGGTTGCACTTATTGGAATTTCGTTCCTAATTCAGCTACTTATTGCACAGCCTTCACTTAAGCAAATTGCAGGAGGCTTGATCCCCGGAATTGAAAATCAAGACGCTTTATATATTGCCATAGGAATTATTGGCGCCACGGTTATGCCTCATAATCTCTACTTACACAGCTCCTTGGTTCAAACTAGAAAATTTAGAAGAAATGAGGATGGAATAAAAAAAGCATTGCGATTTAATTTGATAGATAGTGCGATCGCTCTTAACCTCGCTTTATTTGTAAATGCGGCCATTTTAATTTTAGCAGCTGCCTCGTTCTTTAATAATGGAATAAATAATGTAACCGAAATTCAAGATGCACATCGCCTATTAGAACCTATGTTGGGAAGTTCATTAGCTCCTATTCTTTTTGCTGTTGCCTTAATTGCAGCCGGGCAAAGTTCAACTATTACAGGCACTTTGGCCGGACAAGTTGTAATGGAAGGCTATTTGAATTTGCGCTTACAACCTTGGATACGACGATTGATCACCCGCTTGATCGCAATCATTCCCGCATTCCTCACAATTTTCTTTTTAGGCGAACAAAGCACTGGAAAATTATTGATCTTAAGTCAGGTGATACTAAGTATGCAATTAGGCTTTGCGGTCATCCCTTTGATCCATTTTGTTAGCGACAAAAGCAAAATGGGTGAGTTTGCAATTCCCCTTTGGCAGCGTATTGCTTCATGGATCTCGGCCTTGGTTATCATCTCCTTAAATATAAAATTGGTGTATGGATTTTTATCTGATTGGACCAACGGTTCTGAAAATCCAATTCTTGTTAGCTTTACTATAGTTCCAGTTTGTGTCTTTTGCTTTGTGATGTTACTTTACATCACCTTCGTTCCGTTTTTTGCCAAAAAACATAGTCAGAAACACAATCACTTTCATGGAGGCATTGCACCTTTGCAATTGAATAAAAATGAACAATACTCTAAAATTGCCATCACCGTTGATTTTAGTGGTAGCGATTCAAAGGCCATCAATAAAGCTATTGCTATGGGCGGAACAGCAACTCACTATGTTTTGCTGCATGTTTTAGAAAGTACGAACGCCGTTGTATATGGTGAAGAAGCTTTTGACATGGAGCGCGAACAGGATTTTCAGTACCTAAAAAAATACGCCGATCAATTAAAAGAACAAGGATATAATTGCGAGATGGCATTAGGGTTTGGAAACCCTAAAACGGAGATCCCTAATCTGGTAAATTCACACAAGTGCGACCTCTTAGTGATGGGCACGCATGGCCATAAAACCTTTAAGGACATTCTTTTGGGTGCCACCATTGACAGCGTAAGGCATAACGTGAAAATTCCACTTCTTCTTGTTTAAGCACCTCCTGCGAATGCTAGGTAAACCTATCAAAGGATTTAGTATATTTGCTTAACAAATTAAAAAACCATGAAGATAAAATTACTTTCATTTTTTATGATCATTCTAAGCGTTTCAAATGCTCAGAATTTAACTTTAACTAAAGCCGGCTACGAACCAGTAGTTGGTGATTCAAAAGGCACTTACTTATTAGACACATCATTTTATAGTACAGGCTTACCAAGCAATATCACAGGAACTGCAGTTACATGGGATTTTAGTAACTTGGTATTGAATCCTACCGTTACTTTAGTGAGTTCGGATTATGTTAGCCCTTCTAGCACCACGGTTACACCACCTGCTGGTGCCACAATTGCTGAAGATCAAAATGGTTCTTATAATTTTTATAAATCAGTTACTACACCTACAACTCAATATGAACTACAGTCTATAAAGTTTGGAACTTTGGCTTTAACCTTTACCAATACAGCCATTGTAGCACGTTGGCCTGTTGATTACGGTTATAGCCTAACAGATGCAGTTGGCGGATCTGTTTCATTTTCGTTACCTGCTACCTTTAGCGGGAGTGTAACTACTGTTGCTGATGGCATGGGAACTTTATTAATGCCTCAGACCAATACATTCAATAACGTACTTCGTATGAAAAGTGTTCAATCAATTACTATAAACGTATTTATTATTGGAACTATTGCAAAAGTTAAACAAACGATCTATCAATACTATCATTCATCATCTAAATTCCCCATACTTACGGTGAATAATACATCCACCACCTTTAGCACTGCACCCGCCACTGAGGTTACAACTGCCAGTGGAAATGCAAGTTTCTTAGCTATTGG
>Ga0075163_10006287_pt1 | contig 15718 bp, 12 predicted proteins | sample JI1023141ADNA_FD_71478 | JGI IMG/M metagenome (GOLD analysis project Ga0075163, IMG submission 71478) | Wastewater effluent complex algal communities from Wisconsin, to seasonally profile nutrient transformation and Carbon sequestration -... | ecosystem: Engineered > WWTP > Effluent > Algae... | reverse complement strand
AGCCCGAGCCCGACCCCGCCGGTGGTGAGGAGGACGTACCGTTCGTCCTGAGCGGAGTGTGAGCGTCAGCGAGCACGGAGTCGAAGGAGCCCGAGCCCGACCCCGCCGGTGGTGAGGAGGACGTACCGTTCGTCCTGAGCGGAGTGTGAGCGTCAGCGAGCACGGAGTCGAAGGAGCCCGAGCCCGAACCGGCGCCCGAGCCCGCCCACAGCTCGGCGACCAGGCGCTTGCGCGGATCGCGCAGGGTGGCGGCGGCGGCGCGGACGTCCTCGGCGTGGCGCGCCATGGGCCCGAGCGGGGTGGGGTAGGTGGCGGCGGCGGCCAGGCCGAGCTCGAGCATGCCGAGCAGCCGCGCCGCCTCGCGCTCGACCTCGCGCGCGCTGGCCGTGATCGGCAGCTCGAGGACGAAGAACGGGTTGCGCCGCAGCTCGCTGGCCGCGCTGGCCTCGGGGGGCGCCGCGCTCGGGTCGCTCATCGGCTCACCGCACGCCCGAGTCGAAGGCCTTGCGCCGCGACCTGGCGTCGACCGGCAGCAGGTTCCAGAGCTGGCGGACGATGCCGCGCAGCTTCTCGACGTCGCGGGCCTCGACCGCGACCCGGCCCTCGTCGACCAGCCGGCGGGCGCGCGGCAGATCGCTGGCGCTGTCGATCTCCGACGCGGCGTCGTCGAAGTAGCCCTCCCAGGCCTCGGGGTTGCGGTGGTAGGCGGCGGTGCCCAGCCGCCGGACCAGCCGGACCTGGCGGCCGAGCTCGGCGGCGTCACGGGCCGTCCGCGCCTTGGCGATCGCCGCCACCACCTCGTCGAGCAGCCGGCGCTCCGGCTCGGTGCCGAAGTGGGCGATGGCGGCGGTGGCGAAGATCGCCGCCTGCCGCGCCTCGTCCTCGAGCTCGGGCCACTTGCGGGCCAGGTCGGCCTCGGCCAGCACCGCGTCGAGCTCGAGCAGGGTCCGCCGCGCCCGCTGGGCGGCGTCGGCGTCGCCGCCGTGGGCGGCGTCGATGTCGCGCTCGGCCTGGCCGAGCTGCTCCTCGAGCTTGCCCAGCCGATCGATGAGCTGGTGGAGGCCGTGGCGGAAGGCCTCGGTCCGGAGCTGGGTGAGGTGACGGCGCTGCTCCTCGAGGGTGGCGTCGAGCGCGGCCGGCGCCGCGTCGGGCACCAGCAGATGGGCGACCTGCTCGAACACCTGATCGATCGCCGGCACCAGCGCCCGCGCGGTCAGCCGGCCGGCTCGATCGAGCTCGATCGTCACCTCGACCTTGCTGCCGGCCGGGATGGTGGCGCGGACCGCGTCGCCCCGCAGATCGAGGGTGCCGATCAGCCGGCACAGGTGGGCCTGCTCGAGCTCGCCCTGCACGATCGGGATCCGCAGCACGCTGTCGGTCGAGCCCTGGGCGACGGTCTCGATGGTGGTGTGGGTGAACGTCCGCCGGGTCGGCAGCGGCGCGCCGCGCTCGACGTAGACCTGGACCTGATCGCTGGCCAGCGCGACCCCGAGGGTGCGCGACAGCGGCGGGTCGGCGATGGTCAGGCCCTGGACGATCGAGAACGTCGCCGGATCGACCGCGACCGGCGCGCCGGTCCGGCTGGTGGCGTGGATCGCGAACATCGACGTCGCCCGCGGCACCAGCGTCACCGAGGTGACGAAGCCGCCGTCGTCGCCGATCGCGGCCTCGGGGCCGTGCCAGCCGCCGTCGGCGCGCTCGAGCCGCACCGTCGCCGGCGGCGGGCCGCCGACGAAGCGGCCGACCACGTGCGGGGTGAGATCGGCCGACACCGGCGGGTACTGCAGCCAGACCTTGGCGCCGGCGCCGGCCCGCGGCACCAGCGCCCGGCCGTCGAGCCCGGCGGTGGCGGCGTAGATCGCCGCGCCCTGGGCCACCAGCGTCATCGGATCGACGTGCTCGGCCAGCGGCGCGTCGAGCCGGCGGGCGACCGCGGCCCGCACCGCCGGCATCACCGTCGGCCCGCCGACCAGGACGATGCGGGCGAGCTGGCCGGCGCCGAGGCCGTGGCCGGCCAGCAGCCGGGCGCAGACGTCGAGCGAGCGCTCGACCAGCGGCGCGCAGATCCGCTCGAGGGTCGCGCGATCGATCGCCAGGTCGACGTCGATCTCGGCGCCGCCGATGACCAGCGGCTGGGCGAGCGTCACCTGCGCCGTCTCGGCCCGCGACAGCTCGATCTTGGCGTCCTCGGCGGCGACCCGCAGCATCCGCAGCGCGCCGGCGTGGGCCGGATCGCGCCGCTCGAGCCGCGGCCCGCCCCGCGCCGCCAGCTCGGCGGCGAGGTGCTCGGTCAGCGCCCAGTCGAAGTCGCGGCCGCCGAGGAAGTTGTCGCCGTCGTGAGCGACGACCCGCAGCAGGCCGTCGCGGGTCTCGAGCAGCGAGCAGTCGAAGGTGCCGCCGCCGAGGTCGTAGACCAGCCAGACCCCGCCCGCCTCGTCGTCGGCGCGCCAGCCGGCGGCGAGCGCCGACGCGATCGGCTCCTGCAGCAGCTCGACCCGGTCGAAGCCGGCCAGCCGCGCCGCCTCGCTGGTCGCCGCGCTCTGCGGCAGCTCGAACAGCGCCGGCACCGAGATCACCGCCCGCTCGATGGTGACGCCGGTCTGATCGGCGACGTCGGCCCGCAGCGCGCGCAACAGCTCGGCCGAGAGCTGCTCGGGGCTGCGGCTGACGCCGGCGGCCGGGAACCCGATCGCCTGGGCGGTGCCCATCAACCGCTTGAACTCGCTGGCGGTGTTGTCGGGATCCTGCTCGAGGAAGCGGCGGGCCCGGGCCCCGACGGTGACCCGGCCGCTGCGATCGATCCGGACCACGCTCGGGGTCACGGTCGCGCCGGCGGCGTTGCGCACCACCTGCGGCCGATCGCCGTCGAAGATCGCGGCCGCGGAGTTGCTGGTGCCGAGGTCGAAGCCGGCGTAGAGGGGAGCCTGGGCCATCGCGGCAAGGGTATCGCGCCCTCGCCCCGACGGCACGCGCTACGCGCTACGCGCTACCGCTGACGGTAGACGATGAAGCCACGGCTCGGGTCGTAGACCGAGACCGCGACGGTCACCCGATCGCCGAGGACGACGCGGATGCGGTGGCGCCGGACCTTGCCGGCCAGCTTGGCGAGCACCTCGTGCCCGTTCTCCAGCTTGACGCGGAAGTTCCCGCCCTTGGCGATGAGGATGACCTCACCTTCGAGATGAACCAGCTCTTCTTTGGTCACGCAATGCCTCGCAAACGAGTCGACAAGAACCCGCAGCACCCGCGGGGCGGGCCTAGATAGCACCGATCGACCGGGAAAAGAAGCCGCCTGGGTCACCGCCGATCGCGGCCAAGCTCGCGCTTTTGGGGTACTACCTGCGCGTGGATCGGCAGCCGCCGCGCACGACGTCCAACGAGATCGACCTCTACATCCGGACCTACTACAGCCTGCTCCGGTCGAGCGGCGACGTCCGGGTCCGCTCGTTCGAGGAGGCCCACGTCTGGTCGGCGTCGAGCCTGCACGCCGGCGCCCAGGCGCCGGAACCCGACCTGGCCGCCTTCGCCTACAGCGCCGCCCGGCTGCCCGACTGCATCGCCCACACCCGCCGGCTGGTGCTCGGCCAGAGCCTCGAGCAGTTCGCCCGCGCCGGCCTCCAGGTCGAGACCTGGGCCACGGTGCGGACCCGCGGCCGGCGCCGGCCGCTGCGCTGGGACGGGGCCGGCACCCTGGCGGTGTTCGTCGCCTCGGCGTCCGACATCGACGACCTGATCCCGATCATCACCGCCTACCAGGTCGAGTGGAACAAGCTCCACCTCCGGCTGGTCGACGTCGCCGCCGGCGCCGCCGGGATGGCCGACCCCGGCCTGGCCAGCGTGCTCGGCATCGAGCCCGAGCAGCTCGCCACCCTGCGGGCCGCGCTGGCCGGCAACTTCGCCGAGGGCGTGGCCGCGATCGCCGATCACGAGCTCGACCTCACCGTCCGGCTGCTCGACGGCTCGTTCAGCGAGTACCAGCGGTCGGCGCTGACCTGGTGGCGGGCGATCGAGCACGCCCGGCCGGTGCTGGCCCGCCGGCCGGTGTACTTCGTCTCGTCCAACACCCACTCGCTGGCCAACCTGCTCGGCGGCTACGCCTTCGCCCACCAGGATCTGCTGATCGACTTCATCCGCGCCGACGATCGCGAGCAGCTCATGCCGCGGCTCGAGGAGGCGGTGGCCAAGAAGGACGACAGCGCCCGCGCCAACATCCTCTACTACACGCTCCGCAACTACCTGCGGACGTCGTCGGCGGCGGTGGCCCGCCACGCCGCGGTCCAGCTCCACGATCAGGCCCGCGGCATCCACACCATCGAGAGCCCGGCCCGCATCGACGTCACCGCCCAGGTGATCGAGCTGGCCCGGCTGTCGATCGACGACCTCGATCCCCGGGCCCGGGTGCCCGGCCTCGACCGGCTCAGCCGGTCGGACGCGGTGATCGTCAACATCGACTACCCGCTCGGCATGGCCGCCTACCACCACCTGGCCGCGGTCGCCCAGGGCACCGCCGAGCTGCGCGGGGTCTACGTGATGGGCAAGGCCGCCACCCTCAACGGCCGGGTCGGCGACGTCATGATGTCGAAGGTCGTCCACGACGAGCACTCCGGCAACACCTACCTGATCCGCAACGCGCTCCACGCCGACGACGTCTGGCCGTTCATGCGCCACGGCACCGTGCTCGACAACCAGAAGGCGCTGACCGTGCGCTCGGCGTTCCTGCAGAACCGCAGCTACATGGACGTCTTCTACCGCGAGGGCTACACGGTGATGGAGATGGAGGCGGGGCCGTACCTGTCGGCGCTGTACGAGACGACGTCGCCGCAGCGCCACCCCAAGAACGAGATCGTCAACCAGACCGAGATCGGCGGCACCGACTTCGGCCTCATCCACTACGCCTCGGACACCCCGTACTCGCGCCGGCAGAGCCTGCTGTCGAAGAGCATGTCGTACTTCGGCATGGAGTCGACCTACGCCTGCGCGCTGGCCATCGCCCGCCGCATCTTCCGCCTCGAGATCGATCGGATGCGCTGAGTGGAGACCGTCGAGCACCTGGTGATCGGCGCCGGCATGTCCGGCCTGGGCTTCGCCAACTGGATCCGGCAGGAGGCGGCCGACCGCGGCCGGCCGGCGCCCGAGGTGCTGGTGGTCGACGGCGAGGCCGAGGCCGGCGGCTACTGCCGGACCATCGTCCAGGACGGCTTCGTCTGGGACTACTCGGGCCACTTCTTCCACTTCAAGGATCCGGCGATCGAGGCCTGGCTGCGCGCCCGCATCGACGGCCCGGTCCACACCGTGGTCAAGCAGAGCAAGATCCGGGTCGCCGGCGTCGACGTCGAGTTCCCGTTCCAGAAGAACATCCACCAGCTGCCGCGGGACGAGTTCCTCCGCTGCCTGACCGACCTCTACTTCCGCGACGAGCCCGGCGCCAGCGGCGGCGCCACCGCCGGCTCGTTCAAGGACATGCTGTACCGCCGGTTCGGCCGCGGCATCGCCGAGCTGTTCCTGGTCCCGTACAACCAGAAGCTGTACGCGACCGACCTCGATCGGCTCGATCGCGACGCGATGGGCCGGTTCTTCCCCCACGCCGACATCGCCGACATCCTCCGCAACATGCGGGTGGCCGACAACGCCAGCTACAACGCCACGTTCACCTATCCGGCCGACGGCGCCATCGCCTACGTCCGGGCCTTGCTGCGCGACCTGCCGGCCGGCACCGTCGCGCTCGGCGAGCGGGTGGAGGCGATCGATCTGCGGCGGCGGGTGGTGCGGACCAGCCAGCGCGAGCTCGGCTACCGGCGGCTGGTCAGCTCGGCGCCGCTGCCGCGGCTCTTGGCGATGTGCGGCCTCGACCACGACGCCGACGCGTTCACCTGGAACCAGGTGCTGTGCTTCAACCTCGGCTTCGATCGCAAGGGCCGCGCCGACACCCACTGGATGTACTTCCCCGATCCGGCGCGGTCGTTCTACCGGGTCGGCTGGTACGACAACATCCTCGGCGGCGACCGGATGAGCCTGTACGTCGAGCTCGGCGCCGATCGCCACGCCACCTTCGACGTCGAGGCGGCGCGGCAGCGGGTGCTGGCCGACCTCGCGGCCGAGGGCATCGTCGACGGTCACCGGCTGCTATCCTGGCACTCGGTCGTGCTCGATCCCGCCTACGTCCACATCACCCAGCGGTCGACCGCCGAGCACGCCCGGGTCCGCCGCACCCTCGAGGCCGCCGGCGTCCACAGCGTCGGCCGCTACGGCGGCTGGACCTACTGCTCGATCGAGGACAACCTGATCGAGACCCGGGCGCTGGCCCGGGCGCTGGGGCCGCTGCTGTGACCGCCGGCGGGGCAGGGGACGGGGCGAGGGCCACCGCGCTCGACCAGCCCACCATCCGCCACCGCGACGCGTTCGTCGACGGCGCCTGGGTCGGCGGCGACGCCCGCTTCGACGTCCGCGATCCGGCGACCGGCGCGGTGCTGGCCACGGTCCCCGACCTCGACGACGCCGCGGTCGATCGCGCGATCGCCGCCGCCGATCGGGCGTGGGCCGCGTGGCGGGCACGGCCGGCGCCGGCGCGGGGCGCGATCCTGGCGGCGATCGCGGCGGCGATGCGCGCCGACGAGCAGGGGCTGGGCGCGCTGATCACCGCCGAGAACGGCAAGCCGCGGGCCGAGGCGGTGGCCGAGGTCCGCTACGCCGCCAGCTTCTTCGAGTGGTTCGCCGGCGAGGCGGCGCGGATCGGCGGCGAGCTGGTGCCGGCGACCCGCGCCGATCAGCGGATCGTGGTGACCCGCGAGCCGGTCGGGCCGTGCGCGCTGATCACGCCGTGGAACTTCCCGGCCGCGATGCTGGCCCGCAAGCTGGCGCCGGCGCTGGCCGCCGGCTGCACCGTGGTCGCCAAGCCGGCCGAGCAGACCCCGCTGACCGCGCTGGCGCTGGCCGCGATCGCCCACGACGTCGGCGTGCCGGCCGGCGTCATCAACGTCGTCACCGGCGACGGCGCCCGGGTCGGCGGCCGGCTGCTGCGCGATCCGCGGCTGCGCAAGATCTCGTTCACCGGCTCGACCGAGGTCGGCCGCATCGTCCTCGGCGCGGCGGCCGAGCGCATCGCCCGGGTGTCGTGCGAGCTGGGCGGCAACGCGCCGTTCGTGGTGCTGGCCGACGCCGACATCGAGCGGGCGGTGGCCGGCGCGCTGATCGCCAAGTTCCGCTGCGGCGGCCAGACCTGCGTCGCGGCCAACCGCTTCCTGGTCGCGGCGCCGGTCGCCGAGGCGTTCACCGCCGCGCTGACCGCGAAGGCCGCCGCGCTGGTGGTCGGCCACGGCAGCCGGCCGGGCGTCGACCTCGGCCCGCTGATCGACGACGACGGGGTGGCCAAGATGCGGCGGCTGTGCGCCGACGCGATCGCGCGCGGCGCGACGGTGCGGCTGGGCCCGGTGCCCGACGGCTCGACCCGGCTGGTGGCGCCGGTGGTGCTGACCGGCGTCACCGCGGCGATGGCGCTGTGGCGCGAGGAGATCTTCGCGCCGGTGATCGCGATCGCGACCTTCCGCGACGGCGACGGCGACGACGAGGCGGTGGCGATGGCCAACGACACCGACGCCGGCCTGGTCGCCTACGTCTACAGCCGCGATCTCGAGCGCGCGGCGCGGGTCGCCGCCCGCCTCGACGTCGGCATGGTCGGCATCAACGAGGGCCTGGTCTCGACCGCGCAGGCGCCGTTCGGCGGGGTCAAGGCGTCGGGCTACGGCCGCGAGGGCGGTCGCTGGGGCCTGGACGACTACCTGGCCCCGAAGTACGTCATGACCACCTTGACCCCGATCGCACCGCCCGCCGCCCTCAGCCCGAAGGCGACCTCGTGAGCGCCCCGCGCGCCCGCCGCACCTTCGATCCGGCGGCGCCGCTGGCCGACGCCGAGATCGTGCTCGCGGTCGGCGGCGGCATCGCCGCCTACAAGGCGTGCGAGCTGACCCGCCTGCTGACCAAGGCCGGCGCCCGGGTCCAGGTGGCGATGACCCGGCGGGCCCAGAAGTTCGTCGGGCCGCTGACCTTCGGCGCGCTGACCGGCCGGCCGGTGTTCACCGATCTGTTCGATCTCACGCAGGAGAGCGAGATCGGCCACATCCAGGTCGCCGATCGTGCCGACCTGGTCATCGTCGCGCCGGCGACCGCCAACCTGATCGCCCGGCTGGCCGCCGGCGCCGCCGACGACGTGGTGGCGGCGGTCTGCCTGGCGACCCGCGCGCCGGTGCTGCTGGCGCCGTCGATGAACGTGCAGATGTGGGGGCACCCGCTGACCCAGGCCAACGTCCGCCGGCTGGTCGACGTCGCCGGCGCCAAGGTGGTCGGGCCCGGCGACGGCTTCCTCGCCTGTCGCTGGGTCGGGCCCGGCCGCCTCGCCGAGCCCGCCGACATCGTCGAGGCGGCGGCGCGGGTGCTGGCGCCGCAGGATCTGGCCGGTCGACGGATCGTGGTCACCGCCGGCCCGACCCACGAGCCGATCGATCCGGTCCGCTACCTCGGCAACCGGTCGACCGGCAAGATGGGCTACGCGGTCGCGGCGGCGGCGGCGCGGCGCGGCGCCGCCGTCACGCTGATCGCCGGGCCGACGTCGCTGGCCGATCCGGTCGGGCTCGACGTCGTCCACGTCGAGGACGCGGTGGCGATGGCGGCGGCGCTCGAGGCCCACGCCTGGGCCAGCGACGCGGTGGTGATGGCGGCGGCGATCGCCGACTTCCGGCCGCGCGCGCCGTCGGACCGGAAGCTCAAGCGCAGCGAGATCGGCCACGCGCCGACGCTCGAGCTCGACGCCAACCCCGATCTGCTGGGCGGGTTGGGCGCGGCCCGCAAGGCCCGCGGCGCCGGCCCGCTCCTGGTCGGCTTCGCCGCCGAGACCCACGACGTCGTCGCCTACGCCCGCGGCAAGCTGGCCAGCAAGGGCTGCGATCTGGTGGTGGCCAACGACGTCACCGCGCCCGGCGCCGGCTTCGCGGTCGACACCAACCACGTCACCCTGGTCGAGGCCGACGCGGTCACCGAGCTGGCCAAGGCCGACAAGGCGATCGTCGCCCACCGGATCTGGGATCGGGTGGTCGCGCTGCTCGCCGCGCGGCCCGGCTGACGCTGCGGATCTCGCACCACCGCGAGCCCGCCGCCGCGGCGCGGATGCGGATTTCGCACTCGCGAGGTGTCGAGCGCGCGGCCGGTGTGGCGCGCGCCGCGGCGACGGTCGCGGTGGCTTGTGCGCGCTCGCAGCCCGGTCCATGATCGTCCCATCGATGCGATCGCTTCCGGCCCGGGCCTGGCCCTTCGTGCTGGCGGCTGCTGCCCTGGGGGGACGGCCGGCCGCGCCGCGGGCACAGCCGGCGGCCGAGCGGCCGCTGTTCGCGCCCGGCCCCGAGGTGCCCGGCGCGGCCGCGCGCGGCGCCGCCGACGTCACGGCGGCGCAGAAGCTGGCGCGGACCGGCCACGTCCCCGAGGCGGTCGCGCTGCTCGAGAAGCTGGCCGCGGCCCAGCCGTCGGTGGTCCACGACTGCAACCTGTCGCTGGCCTACCTGCGAGCCGGCAAGCTGACCGAGGCCCAGCTGGTGTGGGACGTGAGCCAGCTCCGCGGGGTGGCGGCGCCCGACTGGTGCGGGCCGAGCCTGTCGGGCCAGCTCGCCAGCGCGCTGCGCGATCGTCACTTCGTGCCGCTGGCGGTGCAGGTCACGCCGGCCGACGCGACCATCGAGGTCGGCGGCGTGCGCCTGCGCGAGCTCAACTTCGTCTGGCTGTCGCCGGGCACGTACACGGTGACCGCGCGCAGCCCCGGCTTCCGCGACGCCGCGCGGCCGGTGCTGGTCGCGGCGCCGTCGGCGGCCGCGCGCATCGACCTCGAGGATCTCGCCGCGCCGCCGCCGCCGCCGCCGCCCGATGATCGCGACCTGCCCGACGCTGGCGTCGCGCCGGTCGAGGGCGACGCGGCCGTCCCGGCGGTCGACGCCGCGCCGGCGCCGCTCGCGATCGAGGTCCCGCCGCCGCGGCCCGGGCGGGTGCGCTGGCCGGCGATCGCCGGGGTCGGCGTCGGCGTGGTCGGCGTCGGCCTGGGCGCGTACTTCCATCACCGCGCGCTCGACACCAAGGACCGCGCCGACGCGCTGCTGGCCGGCTCGACCGCGTTCGCCGACGAGCGCGCGACCTTCGGCCGCCAGCGCGCGCTCGCGCTCACCGGCTACGCGGTCGGCACCGCCGCGCTCGGCTTCGCCGCCTGGTGGTGGCTGACCGCGCCGGCCGCGGGCCGGCCGACGGTGGGGGTCGCGATCGAGCCGGGCGGCGCCGCCGTCACGGTCACCGGCACCCTCGACGGCGCGCTCGGGGGCGGCTGGCGATGAGCTCGCAGCCGTCGTCGGACGTCCACTGGCTGTGCCCGAGCTGCGACGCCGAGCCGGCCAGCCTGCCGACCGACGGCCTGTGCGCGGCGTGCGGCTCGCGGGTGATCGAGGTCCGGACCCGGGCCGAGGATCTGACCGGCATGGTGGTCGACGGCCGGTTCGAGATCCGCGGCCTGCTCGGCCAGGGCGGGATGGGCGCGGTGTATCGGGCCTGGCAACGTTCGGTCGGGCGCGACGTCGCGATCAAGCTGATCGACGAGCGCCACGGCCGCGACCCGATGGCGGTGCGGCGCTTCCTGCGCGAGGCCCGGCTGGCCAGCCAGCTGTCGCAGCCCAACACGGTCAGCGTGCTCGACTTCGGTCAGTCGAGCGACGGCCGGTTGTTCATCGCGATGGAGCTGGTCCGCGGTCGGACCCTGGCCGAGGTGCTGGCCGCCGAGGGGCCGTTCGCGCCGGCGCGGGCGGCGTGGATCGGCGTCCAGCTGTGCGACGCGCTCGAGGCCGCGCACCGGCTGCAGATCGTCCACCGCGATCTCAAGCCGGCCAACGTCGTGCTGCTCGACGATCCGCCCGGCCGCGATCTGATCAAGGTGCTCGACTTCGGCCTGGCCAAGTCGCTCGCCGAGTCGGAGACCAAGGCGACCGACACCGGCCTGGTGGTCGGCACGCCGCGCTACATGGCGCCCGAGATCATCCTCGGCGAGCGGCCGACCGCGCAGAGCGATCTGTACGCGGTCGGCGTGATCCTGGGCGAGCTCGCGACCGGCAAGCTGATGTGGGACGCGACGTCGTTCCCCGCCCTGGCCGGGCAGAAGCTGCAGGGCTCGGTGGTGATCCACGAGCTGCCGCTCGGGCTGCGCGGGGTGGTGGCGCGGCTGATCGATCCGGAGATGACCCGGCGGCCGGCGAGCGCGAGCGAGGTCCGCGCGCTGCTGCGCCCGGTGGTCGCCGACGCCGAGCAGTCGGCGCCGATGCCGGCGGTGCCGGCCGGGCTGGTCGAGGGCGACCGGTTGACGGTCGCGGCGCCCCAGGTCACGCCCGGCGCGGTGCGGAGCCCTGCGCCGCCGATCGATCCGACGCTGCCGCAGGCGCAGGCGACCGCGCCCGGCACCCGCGCCGCCCGCCGGACCGCCGATGGCGGGGACGGCGACGGTGACCGGGCGAGCGCGCCCGGGCCGGCGACCAGCCCGGCGAGCGCGGCGGCGCGGGCGACGCCGATGTCGGACGGCGCGCTGCCGGCCGCGCGCCGCGGTCGACGCGGGCTGATGGTCGGCGCGGCGATGGCGGCGATCGTCGCCGGCGCGGTCGTGCTCGTCCTCGCGCGCTCGAGCAAGGGCGCGGCGGGGCGGGGCGACGACGCGGTGGCCGGCGGCGCGGGTCGCGCGCTGATCGACGCGGCGGCGCCGACGGTCGCGACCGACGCCGCGGTCGAGCCTTCGGTCGCGCCGACGGGCAGCGCCGCCACCGCCAGCGAGGCGACGACGCTCGACGCCGGGCCCGCGGCCGCCGCCGCGCCGGCGACGATCAACCTCGCCATCCGTTCGCGTCCGGCCGGCGCCGAGGTCACGATCGACGGCAAGCCGGCCGGCACCACGCCGACGACGGTGGCGGTGCCGGTGGCCCGGGCGCCGATCGTGATCGCCGTCCGCAAGGGCGGCCTCGGCGCCCGGCACAAGCTCGTGCCCGATCACGATCAGGCGCTCGACCTCACCCTCCGCGGCCGGCGCGGCACCGGCGAGCTACCCTTCTGATGCGCACCCTCGGCTGCCTCCTCGTCCCCGTCACCGCGACGCTCGGCGCGTGCCTGACCGCGCCGACCGGCGTGCCCGAGGGGGGCGCCTGGCCGCCACCCGCCACCGCGGTGCTCGCCGTCGCCGCCGGCCCGGTCGACGGCGACGCGATCGACGATCTGCTGGTGGTCGACGCCACCAGCCGGACCGTCTACTTGCTGGCCGGCGGCGTCGACGTCGACCCGACCCGCGCCGAGGTGACGACCTACAGCCGGCACGCGACGCTCGCCGATCTGCAGGCGCCGGCGCGCGTGCTGCCGGTGACGACCGACGGCGGCCGCTTCGTCGTCGTCCTCGACAACGCCAGCGGCGGCCCGTGGCTGACCGTGCTCGACGGCGATCTGGTCCAGGTCAGCCGGACCAAGATCCCGGGCGGGCGGCCGGTGCCCGCCGCCGGCGTGGTCACGCTCGCGCGCGCCGGCTTCGGCCCGCCGACCAGCGGCAGCGTGTTCGGGTCGTTGCCGGATCAGGCGTTCTTCGTCGAGGACACCGATCTGGCCGTGGCCAGCCCGGTGATCAAGGCGGTGCCGGGCGCGGCGGCGCTGACCAGCGTCCGCGCGGTCGGCGGTTACCGGCGCGATCCGACGCCGCGGGTGTTCGTCAGCGAGCTCGATCGCCTGCAGCGGGCCGACGCCGGCATGGGCTCGTTCACCTGGACCGTGGTCCGCCCGGTCGGCAGCGCATGGACCGCGCAGGCGGTCACCGATCTCGACGGCAACGCCAACCCCGAGGTGGTCGGCTACCAGAAGGACGCCGGCGCGGCCGCCAACCTGTGCGTGTTCGACGTCGACCAGGCGACCTCGGCCTGCGCGGCCACCCAGATCATGGCCAGCATGACCACGCTCGCGGTCGGTGGCATCGTCACCGCCGGCCAGCACGACGTCGCGGTGCTCGACCCGATCGGGCCGCAGGGCGACCCGGCGCTGTTCCTGGTCACCGGGCTGACCTGGGATGGCACCACCGCGGCGATCGGCGGCGGCACCATGCCGGCGCTGCTCACCGTGACCGAGCCGCGCCTGACCCTCGCCGAGCTCGACGGCGGCGGCGGCGTCGAGATGCTGGTCGTCGGCGCGGACGGCGCGGTCGCCTGCCTGCGGCCGGGCGCCAACCCGGCGGCGGCGCCGGTCGGCTGCGCCCGCTAGCCGCGCTACTTCACGCCGCCGAGCGCGCTCTTGAGCGTGTCGTAGCTCTGGCGGCCGACGAAGGCGCGGGCGGCGGTGCCGTCACCGCGCAGCACCAGCGTCCACGGCACCTGACGGACCGCGAGGTCGCGGCGCAGCGTGCCGTCGTCGACCAGATCGACGCCGGTCCAGCCGAGCTGGCCGAGGACCTGGGTGCCGGCCGCCTTGCCCTCGGCGATCTGGATCGCGATCGCCTGCACGCCGCGATCGGTGGCGGCCCGCAGCGCGCTGGGCAGCTCCTCGCGGCAGTACGGACAGCCCGGCCGCCAGAACACGACCAGCGCCGGCTTGCCGCCGAGCGTGGCCGGATCGAACGCGACGTCGGCGCGGGTGGGGATGGTGAGGCGGGCGGCGATGTTGCCGGCCGGCGGCGCGGCCTCGCGATGGCACGCGGGCAGGGCGGGTGCGGTGATCGCGAGGGCGATCGCGGCGACGGCGAGGGCGGGCCGTGGCATGGTCCGGACGTGGGTACCACGTCCGACCCGGGCTCGCCCGGCCAAGTCGACGATCCGCGCGCCGAGCTGGCCGGGCTGGTCCGCGATCTGCGGACCCGGCTGGGCTGGCACCGCCGCGGCGGCACCTGGGCCGCGCCGGGCGGGACGTCGCCGCGGCCGGCGGGCGAGCCCGACGCCCCCCGCGCGGCGCCGATCGTCGACGAACCGGCGGCGCGCCCCGAGCCGGCGCCGGTGGTCGACGACGCCCCGGTCGACGTCGCGCGCCCGAGCCTGGCGGTGATCCGCGCCGACCTCGGCGACTGTCAGCGCTGCAAGCTGTGCTCGACCCGCAAGTCGATCGTGTTCGGGGTCGGCCCCGAGCCGGCGCCGCTCATGTTCATCGGCGAGGCCCCCGGCGCCGACGAGGACCGGCTGGGCGATCCGTTCGTCGGCAAGGCCGGCGAGCTGCTCGACAAGATGATCGAGGCGATGGGCTGGGATCGCGGCTCGGTCTACATCGCCAACGTGCTCAAGTGCCGGCCGCCCGGCAACCGCAACCCCGAGCCCGAGGAGATCGCGGCCTGCCGGCCGTTCCTCGACGCCCAGATCCTGGCGGTGCGGCCGCGGATCATCGTCACCCTCGGCCGGCCGGCGGCCAACGTGGTGCTCGGCAACGACGCCCCGATCAGCAGCCTGCGCGGTCGGTTCCACGAGCACCGCGGGGTGCGGGTGATGCCGACCTTCCACCCGGCGTTCCTGCTCCGCCAGCCCGAGCGCAAGCGCGACACCTGGGACGATCTCAAGCAGGTCATCGCCGAGCTCGACCGGCTCGGGGTGGCGTCGCCCCGGCCGTCGCGGGCCTGAAGCGTCGTGGGCGACGACGGGCTCGCGCTCGAGCTGTGGCTCGATCGGCGTGAGGCCGCGCTGACCCCCGAGCTGCGCGCGCACGATCGCGCGGTGCTGGCCGCGGTGCTGGCCGAACGGCCGCCGCCGCCGCCGCCGCCGCTCCTGCTCGATCCGGCGTGGGCGCGGCTGCCGGCCCGGGCGGCGCGGACCGGCGACGCCCGGCTGGCGCGGCGGGCGGCGACGCTGGCGCGGTGGTCGCTGGCGGCGCGGGTGGCGACCGACCCGGCGGTGCGCGCGGCGGCCCGCGGCGACCGCGACCTCGACGGGCTCGGTCGCCGCCACGCGGCCCTGGCGGTGGTGGCGGGTCGGCTCGGGCTCGCCGACGCCGGCGCGCTGATCGCCGCGCTGTACGGCGCGGCGCCGGTCGAGCCCGGTGCGCCGGTCGATCCGGATCCGCGCGTCGCCGGCGAGCGCGTCGAGCCGGGGCCGCTCGCGCCGTCCGCGCCGGTGCCGACGCCGCGCGCGGTGCTCGCCACGCTGGCGTCGATCACCGCGATCGATCCCGCGCCGATCGCGCTCCACCACGCGGCCCGCGCGCTCACCATCGTGGTCGCGCCCGGCGAGGAGGTCCACTGCCTCATCGGCGCCGGCGACGATCCGCCGGCGGCGCTGACGGTCGCGGTCCACGAGCTCGGCCACGGCCTGCTCGCGTCGGCGCGGCGCGGCCTGCCGCCCAGCCTGGCGGCGCCGGTCAGCCGCGTCGTCGACGAGGCGGCGGCGGCGTGGGCGGTCCGCGCGCTCGAGGATCCGGCGGTGATCGCCGACGCCGGCCTGCGGGCGACGCTCGCCCGCCGGCGCGCGCGCCGCGAGCACCTGACCCGCGCGCTGGCCCGGTTCGAGGCCGCGTGCCTGGCCGGGGTCGCGCCGGCGATCGCCTGGGCCGCGGTCGCCGCGATCGATCCGCGGCCGCCCTCGACCCACGCCGCCCTGTTCGACGAGCCGGGGGTGATGGCCGCCTACGTCGCCGCCGACCGCGCGGCGCCGGCGTGCCCGCCGCGGGCTTGAGCGGCGCGGGCAGGGCGGGGATGATGCGCCGATGCGCCGGC
>Ga0075163_10006286_pt1 | contig 15719 bp, 17 predicted proteins | sample JI1023141ADNA_FD_71478 | JGI IMG/M metagenome (GOLD analysis project Ga0075163, IMG submission 71478) | Wastewater effluent complex algal communities from Wisconsin, to seasonally profile nutrient transformation and Carbon sequestration -... | ecosystem: Engineered > WWTP > Effluent > Algae... | reverse complement strand
GGGGCTTCCTCGCCGTTCGAGGTGGTGATCGAGAAGGCGGCGATGTCGCCGGCCTTGAAGCCCGGCAGCTGTTCGATCGCCCATTCGATGTCCTGCGGCCAGTGGTTCTTGCCGTTGACGATGATCATGTCCTTGGCGCGGCCGACGATGTAGATGTAGCCGTCCGCCAGATAGCCCATGTCGCCGGTATCGAGGCGGCCGTCCTGGAGGCAGGCGGCAGTGGCTTCGGGGTCGCGGAAATAGCCCGACATGATGCCGAGCCCGGAAACGAAAATCTTGCCGATCTGACGGTCGGCGAGGGCCTCGCCGTCTTCGCCGATGATTTCGACCGTCAGGCCGGGCAGCGGCTTGCCGCAGTTGACGATGGCGCGGTAGCGGGTGGGCTTGGACTTGTCGGCACCGGCGCGGCCTTCGCCCGACAGGATGCGTTCGTCGACGAGGTCGGTGACGATGCCTTCGCCGACCGGCATGGTGCTGACCGCGAGCGTCGCTTCGGCGAGGCCGTAGCTCGGCAGGAAGGCGGCGGCGCGGAAGCCGGCGGGCGCGAACGCATCGACGAACGCCTGCATGACGTCGGGGCGGATCATGTCGGCGCCGTTGCCGGCGATGCGCCAGCGCGACAGGTCGAAGCGGGTTTTGACATCGACCTGGCTGCTGATGCGGCGGGTACAGATGTCATAACCGAAGGTCGGCGAGAAGCTGACGGTGGTGCCTTCGTTGCGGCTGACCAGCGCCATCCACGACAGCGGCCGGCGGGCGAAGTCATCGGTGGCGATGAAGTCGGCCGAAAGCTGGTTGGCGACCGGCGTCAGCATGCAGCCGACGAGGCCCATGTCATGATACCAGGGCAGCCACGACACGACGCGGTCGGTAGGTTGCGCCTGCATCGAAATCGCGTGGCCCGACAGGTTGGCGAGCAGCGCGCGGTGGGTGACCATGACGCCGTGCGGGAAGCGTGTGCTGCCGCTGCTGTATTGCAGATAGGCGATGTCTTCGGGTGAAGGCGCGGGCAGCGCGGCGACTGCTGCTGCGGGCTGGCCCAGGAATGCGCTCCAGTCGAGCGCGGTGCAGGTCTTGATCGTTTCGGCGGCCTCGGCAACCATCGCGAACAGGCCTTCGGGTGCCAGCACGATTACGGGATCGCAACTGCCGAGCTGGGTGCGGATCTGGTCTACATAGGCATCGCGGCCGCCGAACGACGTCGGCAACGGTAGTGGCGTCGGCAAGGCGGCGGCGTAGATCGCGGCAAAGAACAATTGGGCGAATTCAGCCGAGGTCTCGGCAATCAGCGCGACGCGGTCGCCGGGCTTGACGCCGGCGGCGATCAGGCGGTGCGCGCCCGCAATGGCATCGGCGCGCAGTTCGGCGAACGGATAGGCGCGGACCAGCGTGGCGCGGGCATCGAAGAAATTGAAACCGCGGGTGCCGCTGGCGGCATAATCGAGCGCTTCGCCCAGCGTGTTGAAATCGGAAAGGCGGCGCGGCAGCGTATCGAGCGTCGGCGTCGCTGCGGGCGCATCGGCACCGGCAACGTCGGCCTTGGTCTGATTCTGCGCCAAATCCCCGAACTCCTGACCCACTTTGTTACTCACGCGCATTTCACTCACGTTTTGCGACACCCGGCCGTTTATGCCTCTGGCAAAGCCATCCCGAGGGTATCAACCCTGCCTGTGACATTGAACCACATTTCCGCTCTGTCATAAACAGACGTTCAAAATCGGACGCGACTATGGCAGGAACGTGGCACAGCCCATGTCGCGCAATTATACCCCTCCGCCGCTCGATGCCGACAGCCTGCGGGCGCTGGCGCTGCGGTATGTCGCGCGCTACGCGACCAGCGCCGCGAAATTGCGGCAATATCTGGCGCGCAAGATCAAGGAGCGCGGCTGGGGCGGCGCTGCCGCACCCGACTCCGAAGCGATTGTCGCGCGGATGATCGACCTCGGTTACATCGATGACCGCGTGTTCGGCGAGGCCAAGGTGCGCGGACTGGCAGCACGCGGTTATGGCGCGCGGCGCGTGTCGCAGGCGTTGACTGCCGCCGGACTCGACCGCGGGCTGGTCGCCGAACTCGCCGCCACCCCCGATGCCGATGCGGCAGCGCTGACCTATGCGCGGCGGCGGCGCTTCGGGCGCTGGGACACCGCGCCCGCCGATCCGCTGCGCACACGCAAGCAGTTTGCGGCAATGCTGCGCGCCGGGCATGCACCGGCGGCGATCAAGCGGGCGCTGGGGGCGGATATCGACGAAGATGGCTTCGAATAGGGCCTCCGGCGGGCAGGGCCTCGACCCTGCCCGCCGGAGGCCCTACCAACCTACCTCTTGCGCGCTGCTGCCAGCGTCGCCGGGTCATCGATATCGAACAACACGCCGTCGTCCGCCACCTCGACCTCGGTGACAAGATCGGCGAATTCGTCGAGCAGCGCCTTGCCGCCGCGGTCGCCGCTGCTGTCGGACAGGCGGGCGAGCCAGGCACGGCCGAACAGCACCGGGTTGCCGCGCCGGCCGTTCGACACCGGCACGACGATGCTGCGTTCGGATGTTGCGGCGGCGGTGATGGCGGTGATGGTCACGGCACCGACGCGCGGCATATCGCCCAACGCAACGACGACGCCGCGCCAGTCGCCGGGGATGGCAGCGAGACCGGCGCGCAGCGAATGGCTCATGCCGAGCGCATAGTCGGCGGCTTCGACGAACTGCACTGGCAGCCCGGCGAGCGCCGTTCGCACGGCATCTGCCTGGTAGCCGAGCACGACGAGCACCGGCAGCCCGGCATCGACCAGTGCCTGTGCCGCATGCGCGACCATCGGCCGGCCGTTCAGGTCTTCGAGTAATTTGAAGCTGCCCATTCTCGTCGAGCGTCCGGCAGCAAGCAGGATGGCGCCGACTGGCGCGAGTGCCGGTGCATGGCGCGCGCGCGGCTCGGGGCGTTCGGTTTCGGCCAGCAGCCCGCCGCTGCCCATTGCGGCGATATCGGCGGCGGTGACGAGGATTCCCGAGAACAAGCGTTCGAGCACCCAGTCGAAGCCGTTGTGTTTGGGGCTGCGCGCGCAACCCGGCAGCCCGATGACGGCGCGGTTGCCGATGCGCCCGAGCACCAGCAGATTGCCCGGATCGACCGGCATGCCGAGGCGCTCGACGCTGCCGCCGGCAGCGATGATCGCGGCGGGAATGACATCGCCGCGGTCGACGGTTGCCGAGGCACCGGCGACGAGCGTGATCGCCGCCTCGGTCGGGCGTCGCAGCAATGCGGCGAGCGCGGCGGTGTCGTGCGCGCAGTTTTCGGCGTTCACGACATGGCCGTGGCAGCCGGCGATCCGCGCGCGTGTCACCGCGTCGGTGCGCGCCAGCAATTTGTCGGCGGTGCCGGGCAGCGTGGTCTGGAACAGGTCGACGCCGAGCGCGTGATAGGCGGCGACGCTGATCGGTCCGGTAATCGCGAGTGCGGCCGCCAGCGCAGCTTCGCACACCGCATAGGGGATGATCTTGATCGTCGCGACAATGTCGCCTTTCGCCACCCGCGCCATATCGGCGAGCGTCCCCAGTGTCAGCGCTTCATCGACGGCGTTGAGCGCATCGACGCCGGCGCGCGGCGCCAGCAGTAGCCCATCAGCCTCCGCCACCAGATTGACGCGGCCATGCACCGGCACCAGCGCGCTGACGCCCCGCCCCGCCAGCGCGGCGGCAAGCCGCGCGGCAGCGGCATCCTCGGCAATGTCGCCGGGTTCAAAACGCGCCACGGTGACTTCGGTCAGTCCGGCCGCGACCAGCGCAGCGCAGTCGGCGGCGCTCAGCTCGCGGCCCTTGGCCCAGCGCTTGCCGCCCACCAGCAGCGAGTGCGCGAGCACTGCGCCTTCGCATTCACCGACCGCTTGTGGGCCGAAGATCATCGCTCAGAAGGCCTGACGAAAGAAAGCGCCTCCGGCCGGGCAGGCCGCAGGCCTGCACCGATCGTTTCAGGGCGTGCAGCATGTGCCGACGTCGGTTCGTAGGGCGCCGCCCCAAACCTGTGGTGCAGGCCTGCGGCCTGCCCGCCGGAGGCGCTTGAACTCAAAGCCGCCCGCGCCACGCCGCGGTCATCTGCGCTGCGATCGACAGCGCGATTTCGGCGGGGTTGGCGGCACCGATGTCGAGTCCGGCGGGTCCGTGGACGCGCGCCAGATCGGCGGCGGTGAAGCCTGCCGCGGCCAGTCGTTCGAGGCGGTTGGCGTGATTTTTACGCGAGCCCAATGCCGCGATGTAATAGGCCGGCGAGCGCAGCGCCGCGATCAGCGCGAGGTCGTCGAGCTTGGGGTCGTGCGAAAGCGCGACGACGGCGCTGGCGCTGTTGGGCTGCCATTCGGCCAGCGCTTCGTCGGGCCAGCGCGGATCGACGCCGACTCCGGCGAAGCGCGCTTCGGATGAAAACAGCCCGCGCGGATCGATGACGCTGGGGGCGTGGCCGATCAGCCGTGCCAGCGGCACCAGCGTCTGCGCGATATGCACGGCGCCGATGATGGCGATGCGCAGCGGTGGTTCATAGCGGTTGAGGAAGACGCCGTCGCTACCGGGCATGATGTGCGTGTCAGCAGGTGCCAGCGTCGTGGCACCGGTGGCGAGGTCAGTGGCGAGCGTCGCGCCTGTGCCATTTTGTCGCAGATTCGCCAGTTCATCGAGTAGTGAGGGCGGAAAATGCGCGGCGTCGATGCTTTGCAGCAGCACCGAAATGCGGCCGCCGCACGCCAGTCCGACTTCCCAGGCGCGCGCATCGGCGACGCCGTAGTCGAGCACCTTGAAGCCGCCGTTTTGCACCAGCGCGAGCGCTTCCGTGACGACATCGCCCTCGACGCAACCACCGCTGACCGAGCCTTCGAAATGGCCGTCATCGCGCACCACCAGATGCGCGCCGATGCGGCGCGGGGCCGAGCCCCAGGTCTTGGCGACGGTGGCGATGGCAACGCGGTGGCCAGCGCGCAGCCAGCCGCGCGCCGCATCGAGCACCGGATCGAGGTCGTCGAACAGCGGTGACGGCGTCATTACTGCATCTGCCAATACAGCAGTGCCAGCACGATCAGGACTAGCAGCCCGCCCCAGACCAGCGGCGACAGGCCTTTGCCTTGCGGCGCTGCGGGGGTGGCGCCACCTGCTGCGGTGCCAAGCTGCGCGGCGTCGCCGCCGACCGCCAGGCCTTCGCCGGCAACGGCGTCGCCGCCTTCGATGACGGCTGGCGGGCCTTCGACTTCGATCTTGAACTTCTGGAAGAACGACTCGGCATAGGCCTTGGCGGTGCCTTCGATCAGCCGCGCGCCGAGCTGCGCGAGCTTGCCGCCGACGCTCGAGGTCACGACATACGACAGCGTGGTTGTTTCGAGGTCGCCTTCGCCGACCGCGGTGAGCACGACTTCGGCGCTGCCCTTGGCGAAGCCAGCGACGCCGCCCTTGCCTTCGCCGACGATGACATAGCGGTTGGGCGGATCGAGTTCGGTCAGGTTGACGCCGCCGGTGAAGGTGGCGCGCACCGGCCCGACCTTGGCATTCATCTTGCCTTCGAAGCGGTCATCACCGACGCGCGTCAGCGTTTCGACGCCGTCGATGCAGCGCGCCAGCACATCGGGGTCGTTGAGCTTGGCCCAGACCAGGCTGCGCGGCGCCCCAATGTATGATTCGCCTTTGAGTTCCATCAAGCTGCTCCCTGTAGCCCGCCACAATAGGCGACAATCGTGCGGTGCGGCAGTGGCAATCGTGCCGGCAACGCGCAATTTGCACGCGACAACAAGCTATTGTGTGCGCGCTTCACTGTGCTAACGTTTCTGTGGGTTTAGTTCATGTTGCGTAGGAGCCGGGGTATGACCGAGCACGCTTGGGTTCAGCGCGACTCGTCGTTAGTTGATGGAATTGCTGTGGACAACGTCGAAAACGATTTGCGAATTCGGGGATTCGTCAAGTGGTTCGATGCAGTGCGCGGCTATGGCTTCATTGTCCCTGACGATAATTCCGGCGATGTATTGATTCACTTCACCGTTGTTCGCGATGCCGGCCGCCGGACCTTGCCCGAAGGCGCGACGGTGACCTGCTTTGCTGTCGAACGCGAACGCGGCCGCCAGGCACGCGCCATCATCGAACTCGACTTGACCACCGCAACCGGCCCCGACCCCGAAACCGCGGTCAACCGGATGGCGGCGCGCGTCGATCCCACCGAATTGTTCGAAAACGCCGGCCCGAGCGAGCCGGTCATCGTCAAATGGTTCAACCGCCTCAAGGGCTACGGCTTTGTCACGCGGCCCGACGGCGAGGCCGATATCTTCGTCCATATGGAAACCGTGCGCCGTGCCGGACTCGCCGAACTTATGCCGGGGCAGACGCTGCATGCGCGTATTACCGAAGGCCAGAAGGGCCCGCTGGTCGTGGCGCTCGGCGAAGCGCCGCTGATACCGCCCGACGAGCCTTTGTAATGGCGCGCCTGTTGAGCGGCGTGCTGGCGCTGACGCTACTCGCGCCGGGGCTGGCGACCGGTGCCGCAGCCTATGAAATCGCCGATGCACCCGCCGGGGTTGTACGGAGCGGCGCAGCACAGACCGGGCTGGCGACGGTGCCGCTGACGCTGCACACCGCGACGGGCAAGCACCGCTATACTGTCGAGGTCGCGCAGACGCCGCAGGCGCAGGCAACCGGCATGATGTACCGCCGCTCGATGCCGGTGAACCATGGCATGCTGTTTCCGTTTGCGACGGCGCGCGTGATGACGTTCTGGATGGAAAACACCTGGCTGCCGCTCGACCTGGTGTTCATCGGCGATGACGGCAAGGTGGCGGGCATCGCCGCCGACGCCAAGCCGATGTCGCGCGACATCATCAGCTCGCAGGTGCCGGCGCGCGCTGTGCTTGAGCTCAACGGCGGCGAGGCCGCGCGCATCGGGCTGAGACCCGGTGACATGGTGAGCTACAAGCTGCCCAAGCCGTAGCGACTGGCGACTGCATGGGCGGTTGGTGCTTGCACTTTTGCACGATTTCGGGCTCTAACGGCGGCGATTGGTCGGATTTCGCCAAAGGCGTCGCGCATGGGTTTGCTTCTCGATATTTTTACCTGGTGGAACGGGCCGACGTATGGCACGCGCTTCATGACGTGGCGCCGCGGTGCCGAGGTCGGTCGCGATGACCAGGGCAATATCTACTACGCCTCGAAGCCCGGCCTGAAGGGACCGCAGCAGCGCTGGGTCATCTATAATGGTGTACCCGAAGCGACGCGTGTGCCGCCCGAATGGCATCAGTGGCTGCACAAGACCGTCGATACGACGCCCGATGAAGCGCCGCTCAAGCCGCGTGTCTGGGAAAAGCCGTGGCAGCCCAATTTGACCGGCACCGGCCATGCCCATGTGCCGTCGGGCAGCCTGGGGGTTGGCGGCCACCGCGCCCGCGCCACCGGCGACTATGAAGCCTGGAGCCCCGAATAAATGATAGCGACGCTGCGCGAGAACGTCGTCGAGGCGCTGATCGGCGCGCTGGTGATTGCCGTGGCGGTGTGGTTCGTCGTGTTCGCCTATGGCCGGACCAGCGCCGACAGCCGCGCCGGCTATGCGGTGCTTGCGCGCTTTCCCAATGCCACCGGCATCACGCCGGGCACCGACATCCGCGTATCGGGGATCAAGGTCGGCGTGGTTTCGGCGCAGAAGCTCGACCCCAAGACCTATCAGGCGGTTGTGACGATGCGCGTCGACGATGCGCTCAAGCTGCCGATCGACACCAGCGCGGCGATTACCTCCGAAGGCATCTTGGGCGGCAGCTATATTTCGCTGGTGCCCGGCGGCGAGCCCGACATGCTGCGCCCCGGCGATGAAATCACCGACACGCAGGGCGCCACCGACCTGATGGGGCTGATCGGATCGGTCATCAACAAGACCGGCAGCAGCGATCCCGCACCCGCCGCAGCGCCGCAGCCGTGAGTATCATCCTGGCGCTGGCGGCAGCGGCAGCCGTGGCGCAAGCCGCACCGGCGGCGGTACCCGCCGCCCCGAATGCTGCACCCACCGCGAAGCCCGCACCCGCCAAATCTGCCCCAACCGTCGCGCAGCCGACGCCGGTCAGCGAACGCGTCGCGGAGCTGATGGCGCTCGACAAGCGTACCGGCAAGTCGCAGGCGTTTGCCATCAAACCCGGCCAGACGCTGGCGTTCGGGTCGCTGCTGATCCGCATGCGCGCCTGCGAAACCACTCCCGAATGGGAGCAGAAGCAGACTGCGGCGTTCCTGCAGATCGACGAAGTGGCATCGGCGACGTCGCGCAAGCGCATCTATTCGGGCTGGATGTTCGCCGAAAGTTCGTCGCTCAACCCGCTGCAGAACCCGCGCTACGACGTCTGGGTCAAAAGCTGCACGATGACTTTCCCTGCGACCGGCCCCGACACGGTGGTCGCCTCGCGCCCCGGATCGGGCGACAAGTCGCCGAAGCGCGCGTCGAGTGCGCCGAAATCCCCCGAGCCGGCGACCGCCGACGCCAGCAGCCCGCGGTAGGCCGCACGCGGGACCGCCTTGGCGCCGAAGTGGCTGAGGTGTTCGGTCAAAAACTGCGTGTCGAGCAGGGTGAAGCCACCAAAACGCAGCCGCGCCACCAGATGCGCCAGCGCCACCTTGGAGGCATCGCGGACGCGGGTGAACATGCTTTCGCCGAAAAACGCCGCGCCGATCTTGACACCGTAGAGCCCGCCGACGAGTTTGCCGTGCTGCCAGCATTCGACCGAATGTGCCGCGCCGCGGTCGAACAGCTCGGTATAGGCCTCGGTGATCGTCGCGTTGATCCAGCTTTCCTCGCGGCCCTCGGCGGCGGCCGCGCAGCCCGCCATGACATCGCCGAAAGCGCGGTCGACCGTCACCTCGAACCGGTCGGCGCGGATGACCTTGGCGAGCGAACGCGGCAGGTGGAAACCATCGAGCGGCAACACGCCGCGGATCTTGGGCTCGACCCAGAACACATCGGGCGCCGCGCGCGTTTCGCCCATCGGGAACATGCCGGCACCATAGGCGCGCAGCAGCAGGTCAGGGTCGAGGTGCTGGATTTGCGAAGAAGGCGGGGGGATGATGGTCATGGCAGGAAGCGAAGAGCCTCCGTCGGGCAGGCCAGTCTTTGCAAGCCAATTGGCGGCCTGCACCCGATTGAAGGAAACATCGTCATCCCGGCGAAGGCCGGGACCCAGCTTGTTCTTGCTGCCGGTGAAAAGAAAGCTGGGTCCCGGCTTTCGCCGGGATGACGAACGGATAATATCAAATGGGTGCAGGCCTCAGGCCTGCCCGCCGGAGGCGCTTTTCTTCGTCTTTCGGCGCACCCCTCCGTCATCACGGCAGCATCACCTGCCGGATCGCACGCCCGCTGGCGAGTTCGTCGAGCAGGTGGTTGATCTCCGACAGCGGCGACGTCGAGGTCAGCAGTCGTTCGACGGGCAGCCGGCCGGCGCGCCATAGCGCGATGTAGCGCGGGATGTCGCGCGACGGGATCGACGAGCCCATGTAGCTGCCCATCAGCGTCTTGCCGTCACCGACGAGCGAAACCGCAGGGATTTCGAGCATTTCGGCGGGGTTGGGCAGCCCGACGGTGATGGTACGGCCACCGCGGCGCGTCGATTTATAAGCGTCGGCCAGCACCTTGGCGCGGCCGACCGATTCGATCGCGACATCGGCGCCGCCGTTCGTCAGCGCGGCGACGGTGGCGGCGGCGTCATCGGGGTGGACGGCGGCCGCCGCACCGAGTTCGAGCGCGAGTTCGCGCTTGGCGGCGACGGGATCGACGGCGATGACCGGCTGCGCGCCGGCGGCGAGCGCGCCGAGTAAGGCGGCCAGCCCGACGCCGCCGAGGCCGTAGAGTGCCACCGATTCGCCGGGGCGGACTTGTGCGGTATTGAACACCGCGCCGACGCCGGTCAGCACCGCGCAGCCGAACAGTGCGGCGATTTCGGGGGCGATGTCCGACGGGATCTTGACGGCAGAGCGTTCGTCGATGACGGAATGCGTCGCGAACGCCGACACACCCATGTGGTGGTGGACGGCGTGGCCGTTTTCTGCGAGCCGGCTGCCGCCGTGCATCAGCATGCCGGCGCCGTTGGCCGCCGCCGCGCTGGCGCAGAGATAGCCCTGGCCGCTGGCGCACGTCGGGCATTTGCCGCACGACGGCAGGAAGGCGAGCACGACGCGGTCGCCGGGTGCGAAGCTGCTGCCGGGGCTGGATTGCAACACCGTAGCGGCGGCTTCGTGGCCGATCGCCATCGGCATCGGGCGCGGCCGGTCGCCGTTCACCACCGACAAATCCGAATGGCAAAGCCCGCAGGCGTCGATTTTGACCAGCAGCTCGCCGTCACGCGGCGGCGCCAGGTCGAGCGCGGCGAGGCGCATCGGCTGCGTTTCGGCGAATGGCCCGACGGCGCCGATGGCATCGAGGACGGCGGCAGTAATCTTCATGTCAAACTCCGTGACGCAACGTCAACACTAGCCGGATTGCCGGCGGGCAAGGCAATTATAGCGCGCGGATGAGCGTCCGCACGACGCCGATCCATGGTGCATCGGCAATGACCAGCTGGCGCGCGCCAGGGGTGAGCGGCAGAATCTGCAGCATGCTGCCGTCGGTCGCGGCGAGGCGTCCGAACGCGAAGCGGCCGGCAGCGCGCGGCACCAGCACGTCGCGGTTGACGCCGCTGGCGAAGTCTTCGGGGCCGATGCGTTCGAGCCACAGCGCATCGCCGGTGCGATAGTCGCCGACCGCGGTTTCGACGAGAACGCCGACGTACTTGCCTTCGGGCTTCGGCGGCAGCAGTGCCTGCTCGCGCTTGGGGGCGATGATGCCGGCGGCAGACAGCACCGCGGCGAGCGGCACATCGACGCGGTCGGGCAGCGTCACCAGCTCCGACGGCTCGACGCCTAGCGCTGCGGAGATGCGGTTGAGCCAGCCCACCGAAACGGTGCGCATGCCGGTTTCGAGCCGGCCGATGGTCTGTGCCGTCGTCGGTGGCACGCAGGCGACGGCGACTTCGTGCAATGTCATGTGCTTGGATTTGCGGACGTCGCGAATGCGGGTGATCATGACGGGGCCTTCCTGAACCGTATCGGTTCGCCTCTGTCCTACAACCGTGCAGTTATGGCAAGGACTGATTCGCACGACCTGCAATTTTGTTGGAGAAGCACAATGTCGCACGCTCGCAAGCCCCGCCCCGCCGCCCTTGACGATGCGCTGCCCGACGCCCGCAACCGGCTGCTGGCGCAAAAGCATCTGTCGCCGTCGGACGCCATCGACCGCATCCGCGTCACCATCAATCTTGCCGAGTCGCCGCTCGGCTGGCTGATGCGGCGCGGCATGGTGACGGTAGCGCAGTTCGACGCCGGCGAAAGGCTACGCGGCGATTTCATGCGCGCCGGCCAGGCGCCGCGCACGACGATGAGCTGGGACGGCGCGCCTGCTGCACGAGGTGCCCGCAGCGCCCCCGACGCGATCGACCCCGGCAGCGCGCAGATTGCCGCAAAGGCGCGCTTCGAAGCCGCCGTCACCGCAGTGGGCAGCGGATTGTCGGACATATTGTGGCGCGTCATCTGCATGGGCGACGGCCTCGAAACTGCAGAACGCAGCCTCGGCTGGCCGTCGCGCGCCGGGAAACTCGTGCTGCTGCTGGCGCTCGACCGACTCGACACGCACTATGAGGGCGGCGGGCGCTGACCGTCGCAGGGGGCTGGGCTTGCCCACCGCGATAGCCTAGACGCGACGCAGAAACCGAGGGGATTTGCCATGAAATTGCGGGCGTTGCTGGCCGGGGTATTTTTGTCGCTGGTGCTTGTCGCGGTGCAGGCCGAAGCGGTTGCGTCGGCCAAGCCCGTCGCGGTGGCATCGGGCGTCACCTATGAGCTGATCGGCAGCTACGACAAGGTGCGGCTCGACAAGATCACCTCGTCCGAGCTCGCCAGCTTTATGGCGAGTTCGACCGAGCCCGACGCGTTTGCCGGCAAGTTCGCGCCGGCGAAATATGGGGTGAAGCTGTACCGCGTCACCTATCGCTCGGTGGTGCCCGAACTCAGGAACCGCCCGACGGTCGCATCGGGGCTGGTGGCCATCCCTGAAAATGGCGTTCGCGGCGCGCAGACGCTGCCGGTGGTGTCGTACCAGCACGGCACGGTGTTCGACAAAAGCTGGGTGCCGTCGAACCCCGATAGCTCGGCCGAAACGCGCATCATGCTCGCGGCGTTTGCGGCGCAGGGCTATGTGGTCATCGGTGCCGACTATTTCGGGCGCGGCATTTCCGACCTGCCCGACAGCTACCTCGTCAAGCGCAGCACGCAACAGGCGGCGTATGACATGCTGGTCGCGGCGAACGACGTGCTCAAGGCGCAGCAGGTGACCCCGGGCCAGCTGTTCGTCAGCGGCTGGTCGCAGGGCGGTTGGGGGACGATGGTGTTCCTGCAGCGGCTGGAAGAGCTCGGCGTCAAGGTGGCGGCGGCGGCGGCGGCGAGCGCACCGGTCGATGTCTATCTGACGATCAACCGCTGGATGGGTAATCCGCAGCCGATCGATGCTGTCTATCTGCCGGGCTGCGCGGCGCTGCAGTTGCAGGCGCAGGAATATTATCTGCAGCAGGGCGGCCTGACCGAGTCGGCGATCAACCCGCAATACCTCGCGGCCTCACGGGCATTCTACGCCGGCAAGATGAGCTGGGAGGACTTCTACAAGGCCACCGGCCCCAAGCTGACGGGCTTCATGCGCCCCGAATTTGTCGCCGCTGGCGCCATCGGCACCGCGCCCTATTGGCAGGTGCTGCAGGATAACCAGGCCTACCGCTGGAAAAGCGTGACGCCGCTGCGCGCCTATATCGGCGGCAGCGACGAAGTCACGCCAGCCTATATCGGCAAGCTGCCGCAAGCGACGCAGGCACTGCTCGGCGGCGCACCGGCCACCACCATCGACGCCGGTGCCAAGGCCGACCACCGCGGCGTGTTCGTGTTCGGCGTGCTCGACCAGAAGGTCTGGTTCGACAGCATGTTGAAATAGGCGCGGTCAGGCCGCCTGCGCCGCGCCGAACACGTCAACCGCAGCTCTGCCGGCGAATGAGCGCGCCGTCTCGACTGCGCCGATCGCGAACGGTGTCGGCACCAGCCCGAAGCGCTGCGTGAAGCGGCGCGCATCGACGTGGTAGGGCCGGTCCCATTGGAAGCGCATCTCGGCCATTTCGCGCAGCATCGGCACGGCAAGGCCGAGCAGCGGCAGCAGCGCCAACGGGATCGACAGGATGCGCGGCTTGCCGCCGGTGCCGAGCGCCAGGATTTGCCGCGTCGACTGCGTTGGCGCGCACGGCATGTGCCAGACCTGGCCGAAATCACCGTCGGGGGCATCGAGCAGCATGACGACGGCGCAGCCGATGTCGGGGACATAGGCGAAGTCGTGCGGCACATCGGCGGGTGCGGCGAGCTGCGCGGTCTTGCCGCGCGCCAGGGCGCCGAACGCCATGTCGCCGAGGTGCGACTGCGTCACGCCGGGGCCGTAGAAATCGGGGGCGCGCAACGTCGCGACGCGGACGCGGTGACGGGCGGCCTGCCAAAGCTGCGTCACCGCCGTGCGCGCGGCGGGTTTGCGGCCGTGGTTCAACAGCGGCATGTCTTCGGTCAGCGGCGCAGTTTGCGGCCCGTACATATAGAGGTTGTCGACGAACACCATGCGCGCGTCGGTTGCGGCGCAGCCGTCGAGCAGATTGGTCATCGCCCGCGGCCAGTCGCGCAGCCAGACCGCGCCGTCATACGGCAAGCCGATGGTGACGACGACCTGCGCGGCACCCGCAAGCGCGGCGGCGACCGACGCCGGATCGAGCACGTCGCAGCGCGTGAAAGCGACGCACGGCGGCAGGTCGGCGGGACGGCTGCGCTGCGCCACGCGGACGTTGCCGCCGCCCGCCAGCAGTGCGGCAACGGTGGCGCGTCCGACGGGGCCGTAGCCGAGAACAAGGATTTCTTCCTGCATGTCTTCTCTCCGCTTGATGCCGCTGCCACGGCGGGGGTGGTGGTGCCGCCGCCGGGACTGGGGAGGGTGGCGGCGGCACGGGGTAGAGTCCCTCAAATAGCTCCCACTTGATCATATTAGAAATGCATTGTTATGATAAAAAACATGCATGAATTGAATATAAATGGTGTGGACCTCAATCTGCTGCCGCCGCTGTTGGCACTACTGCGGCGGTGCAATGTCACGCATGCGGCCAGCGATGCCGGGCTTAGCCAGCCGGCGATGAGCCGGGCGCTTGCGCGGTTGCGGGCGCTACTTGGCGATGCGCTGCTGGTGCGCGGCAACCGTGGCTATGTGCTGACGCCGCGCGCGGCGGCACTGCTGCCGCTGCTCGAAACAACGCTGGGCGGGGTGCGCGCGCTGCTGGCGCCGGCGGCGTTCGATCCGGCGGTGGCGGTGCGGACGATTCGACTTGCGGCGACCGACTCGCACGCCGTGCTGTTGCTGCCGGCGGTGCTGGCGCGGCTGGCAGCGGCGGCGCCGGGGATCGACCTGCGTGTTGAAGGCTATGGCCCCGAACTCATCGCGCGTATCGAACGCGGCGATCTCGACCTGGCGTTTGCGACCAGCGCCACGCCGCTGCCGCCCGGCGCGATGAGTGCGCCGCTGACGCGCGACCGGCTGGCGCTGGTGATGCGGCGCGGCCATCCGGCCGCCGCGAACGACTGGACGCTCGCCGACTATGGCCGCTGGCCGCATGTCGGGATTTCGCTGCTCGGTGACGGGGCATCGGATCTCGATGCGAGGCTGGCGGCAGCGGGGGTGCGGCGGCGCTTCGCGCTGGTGACGCCATATTTCACCGCAGCGCTGGCCGCGGTCGGCGGCAGTGATTGCGTGACGACGCTTAGCGCGCGCTTTGCCGAATTCTATGCCGACAGATTCGATTTGCTGGTCAAGCCGCCGCCGTTTGCCGATTCGGACATCAACATCAACATTGTCTGGTCCGACCTGCGCAATGGTGACCCGGTGCTGGCGTGGTTCCGGGCTTTGCTCACCGAGGTGGCGGTGGCATTGAACCAAGATGAGTCTTAAAAATAACCATATACGCGTTTTATTCTTGACAAGCGTCACGCTCTCGGTTAGACATCAGGAACGCTGACGAATTGCGCCACCGGAGTTGCCAGACCGGTTCACGCGCTGCCCACCCGCAACGCCCAATCCGCCAACCGTCGCGCCGCGATCTGCCGGCCTGATGCCCGGCGATTTGCCGGCAATTCAGGAGACTGCCATGGTCAATTGTGGACTGCGCGCCGCAAATCGTCGTGGTCACGGGGACCGCGTGGTGTGCACCTATGTGGCAGCCAAAGCTCGGACTGCACGCGCCGGCCGCAGCGACACCGGGGCCGCTGCATGAGCCAAACCGCGACGGAGAACCCGCAGCCACCGGCGGCTACGACACCGGTGACAGACGATGCCGCCAGGGCACGCGGGGACGTCTGGCTGCTCAAGGAAGTCGGCGCTATGCCCGACGCGCAGATCGAAGCGTATTGCGACCGGTTGCCCGAAAAGGCGCTGCAGAACATCGGCTGGAACTGGCGCAATCTGGCCCGGCAAACGCAGCTGCCTCCTGATGGCGATTGGGACAGCTGGCTGATCCTTGCCGGGCGGGGCTTCGGCAAGACGCGCGCCGGCGCGGGCTGGGTGCATGAATGTGCGGCGCCGGTGTCGGCGCGGGTGCCGGCCAAGGCAGGCGCCAGCGATGCCGGAAAAATGCCGCCTTCTGACGTGC
>Ga0075163_10006285_pt1 | contig 15721 bp, 10 predicted proteins | sample JI1023141ADNA_FD_71478 | JGI IMG/M metagenome (GOLD analysis project Ga0075163, IMG submission 71478) | Wastewater effluent complex algal communities from Wisconsin, to seasonally profile nutrient transformation and Carbon sequestration -... | ecosystem: Engineered > WWTP > Effluent > Algae... | reverse complement strand
AATACGGTATTCGCAAAAGACTTAGTGGCATAACATGGCATCAACATTTATTTATAAAAAACCCTTCAAGCTGGAAACAGGGCATACCCTGCCGGAACTGAAGCTGGCCTATACCACTCATGGCAAGATCAATGAGGCAAAGGACAATGTGATATGGGTATTTCATGCGCTGACGGCCAATAGTGATCCGGCGGAATGGTGGGCCGGATTAGTGGGCGATGGAAAATTATTTGACCCCGCAAAGTATTTTATCATTTGTGTCAACACACCAGGCAGTTGCTATGGCAGCACGGGTCCGCTGGATATCAATCCCGCAACGGGTAGTCCCTGGTTCCATGATTTTCCTTATTTCACGACGCGGGATATGATTCGTTCTTACCAGTTACTAAAAAATGAATTAGGGATTGAGCGCATTCATATCGGGGTGGGTGGTTCACTCGGCGGACAACAATTGCTGGAATGGGCCGTGGAAGAACCGGAATTGTTTGAACATATCATTCCCATTGCAACCAATGCCAATCATTCTCCCTGGGGAATTGCCTTTAATGCTTCCCAGCGATTTTGTATTGAGAACGACAGCAGCTGGCCGCAGAAGGATCCGAAAGCCGGTATCAACGGCATGAAGACGGCCCGCAGTTTTGCCCTGCTCTCCTACCGGCATTATGAAACTTATTTAAAGGATCAGTCGGAGACGGATCTGGAAAAAACCCAGGACTTCCGCAGTGAAAGTTACCAGCGGTACCAGGGTGAAAAACTGGCGGCCCGTTTCAATGCCTTTAGTTATTACACCCTCAGTCGTTCTATGGATGCCCATCATGTAGGACGTGGACGAGGTTCGGTAGCAGCGGCACTGGCATTAATAAAAGCCAGGACCTTATCAATCGGTATTACCACGGATACTTTATTTCCATTGAGAGAACAGCTATACCTGGCTGATGCCATTCCGGGAGCCGAATTCAAAGCCATTCATTCGCCTTATGGCCATGATGGATTCCTGCTGGAATTCGAGGCCATCCGGCAAATCATACAGGACTGGCTGGATCATAAGGAAAGTGAGGCCGGAACATTCAGAGAAAAATTATCAAACTTCAATTTATTCTTATAGTTATGCATCAGCAATTAACGATCGGTTTATTCGGATTTGGCGTAGTAGGTGAAGGTCTGTACAAAGTATTACAGCAAACCCCTTCCCTAAAAGCGGAGATCAAAAAAGTATGTATCAAAAATCCCGGCAAGAAAAGAAATGCACCGGAGTCATTATTTACAACGGACAAAGAGGAACTGCTCGGAGATCCTTCCATCAATGTAATTGTGGAAGTGATAGATGATGCAGATGCGGCTTTCGAGATTGTCTCCACTGCCCTGCGCAATGGCAAACAGGTGGTGAGTGCCAGTAAGAAAATGATTGCAGAACACCTGCCGGCCCTGCTGGAATTACAAAACACAACGGGCCAATCTCTGTTATATGAAGCAGCCGCCTGTGCTTCTATTCCTGTGATCCGCAACCTGGAAGAATATTATGACAATGACCTCCTGCATTCCATCAAGGCCATTGTGAATGGTTCTACCAATTTCATTCTCACCAAAATATTTGAAGAGGGGCTTGATTTCAAACAGGCCTTGCTCCTGGCCCAGCAGGCCGGCTTTGCAGAAAGCAATCCCAAGCTGGATGTGGAAGGATATGATGCCGTGAATAAATGGACCTTCCTCCTCACCCATGCCTATGGTATTACCTCCGGCCCCGATGAGATTCTTTTCAATGGTATCCAGAATATACATTCCACTGATGCTACTGTTGCTTCCGGCAAAAAACAGGAGATCAAACTGGTGGCACAGGCACAGAAATTACAGAACGGAAAAGTCGCAGCTTTTGTCCTCCCCCAGTTTATCAAACAGGAAGACCACCTGGCCTTTGTCAAAAACGAATACAATGGCGTAGTAATTGAAAGCGGCTTCTCCGACAAACAATTCTTCTATGGCAAGGGAGCGGGCAGCTTCCCTACTGCATCTGCCGTATTGAGTGATATCTCTGCCCTGCGTTATGGCTACAAATACGAATACAAAAAACTCTATCACCACCAGCCGCATAGCCTCAGTCAGGATATTTTCCTAAGAGTCTATATCAGCTTCGACGATATCGCCTTGGTCCCCAAGGAAGAATTTGAATGGATTGAAGAATGGCATGCCAATGAAGACCGGAAATATCTGGTAGGCGTAATTGCCTTCAGCAAATTAAAAAACAGCAATTGGTGGAAGGAGAACAACAATTCCCTGATCCTTACCCCTGATCCCGTGATTGAAGAAACGGAGACGAGGAAGTTGAAGAAAAGGAGTTTGGAGTTGGCGGGGATTGGGTGAGGGAAGGCGTTAGTCGGAAGTGAGATACTTTTTAGAACCCGAGATGGTTTGTGATGGCGTTTGCCTGATAAAGCAAAAGCTGAGTCAAGTTTAGAAATTAATGCCGGATCAACAACTAGGGCATTCCATTTGCACAAACAGTTATTTTTTAAAAAAACCAATACAATAGCAAGTATTAAATCTACTTCTAACTAGTTTGAAATCGAGTGCATCAAATATAAAACTGATATTACCAAACTGGTACTTTGTTTTGCTTATATCCATCGCTTTACGGCAACCTGTCATGAACCGAATGATCAGGGTGTACTGGTAAAAATGCCTCTCTATAATTAAGGTAAAAAAGATAGTGGATATACCAATTTGATTCCACTACCCCGCGATGCCGTTAATATCCAGATAAAAAATGAAGCCTATACTTGATTGGCATGGAATCCCAGAGTTTATGTGATCAGATTAACCGAAAGAGGCCCTACGAATTGTACCTATACAATTACGGGCACGCCCCTAAACAGATTATATCAGAAATCAAATTATTCGGGCTGGTAATTCTTGTTTTAATTCAAATTTTTAACCTAAGCGCATCCTCCAACAGAATCATTTTTATTAGCACAGGGATTTCATGCAATTTTGATGTCAGAAAGAAAGAATATAGAATGTTGGAAGCCCAGATGATGAAGGAAGCCCGAAAATCGGTCCTAAATTTCCGGAAGAACAAAATTATATACTACCAGCTGATGAAGAGAATAAACAAATGCTATATATATATATATATATATATGTACTATACAATGAAATAAATCGTACTTAAGCCACTAATCTTTTAAAATTTCTTCTAATTGTTCCAATACGATTTTCTTTTTGGGGTCACTATTTTTTTTAGCCTCAGCTATTCCAGATCTTATATATCTTTTACCACCCTTACGTGACAATACAATATCAATTATATCTTCTAAAATATTAGCTGCATTTGCTATACGAAAAAGTCCAAAAGGCGACCATTTGGAATCCATATATTTATCTACGAGTACGTAGCGCAAAGTCTTGCATTTATCCCAATCAGGAAAAAACAAAACAGAAATAAATGATGGGATTGACTGCCCCCTTAAAAATGTTTTATATATTATAGGAAAACAAGCAAGCAGCAAGAGTGTAGGATCATAGTCTTTACACTTATAAGAAAAGTCCAACATAATTGAAGCAACCTTCATTTGATCCTCTTTAATTGGCACACTTATTAACAATTGAATCCATGACTGACTAACTTCTAAGGAAATTTTATCACCAGCAGATGAAGCTATCAACTCACTTACATAAATTGCTTTTTTACTCAATTCCTTAACAATTCTATCACCAGATTGAGTCAATATGTAGAAATTCTGGAGTATCTGAATATCATCTTTAAGATTAATGAAAGCATATTTGATAATATCATCAGAGCTTACGTTATGTAGCTTGCTAACAAAAAGCTTTAGCTCATCAAAATAATTTTCTGTTTCACCTCTAAATGCTTTTTCGAGAAAAATTCGAACGCCTTCCGAATTTATTCCCTCCAATACATCATTAGGTAGCTTATTTAGCTCACCCAAAGCTTCTGAAACCGGTATTCCAGAAACCATAACCACATTACATATTAAATCATAATTGGGTAACTCGGCTTTTAGTAAATAATCCAATACATTACTCACTAAATTTTTATCTTTCATCAGCTCTAAGAGAGTAGAAATTGGCAGATCTTTCAATGAAGCATCAAGTATTTCCGATTTTCTCTCAAAATCTATACTTGCATTTGCAAGTATCAACTTTAGCATTGATGGTTGCGAGACAACCAGTTTCACAAGTAACTTGTCGGAATTGCCCTTCGTATCAAAAGCTAAAATCAAATCTAAAATAAATTCATTCTGAGACAACCTAATTGATGAAGAAACAATAGATCTAAAAAATGCTTCCACAGAAAATTCTGTATTTTTTGCAATAGAACTAGTTATTCGTTTAAACTCCTTCTCATCGCTTCTTTCTAATAAATAGTTCACAATTTTTTCTTGGGGTGGTATGGTTATATTTTCCGATATTTTTTCTGTTGCTCTTTTTACAATTTTTTCATCTGGGCTATCCAACGCTGAAATTATATAATCATTCCACTGAATGTCATTCTTTGTTAACTCCATTAAGGATTTAGCGAATTTATCGCTAGCCGCAATAACTAAAAGAGTAATATTATTTTGCAACTCGCTCAATAAACTCGGAAGTGTTATTATGGATTTTGACAATCCATCACCTATTCCTGCATATAGAACGGAAGGTATTTTGTTGTCAATAGGCTGAAAATTAGAAATAAAAGAAATAGCAGCCACTGGGTCAATCCTTGTCAGCTGGTTAACAGAATCCCTTACAGAAGCAAGCAGCTTTCGAGTCATTAGCTTTTTTTGGTGCTTCACCAGTAGAGAAGAGTAAAATTTCCACGCTTCTGGTACAGCAAGTTCAGATAAAGCAAATGATACGGCATTATCAATATAAGGCTGAAGCTTAGCATACAAGTCTTCCGCGAAAATAGGCTGAGAATTAATAATATCTAAAAGGCCTAGAATTGCAAAAGGAGAAGATTCAGTTTCTACTTTAGAGTATAATTCATTCCACATTAAAATTAAACGAAGTCCACTTCCATCAGAAAATTCATCAAGAATAAAAACTGGCTTTAAATTTTTATCAGATAGCAATGAGGGAATCCTTGTTAGGAATATATTATAAGCCAACTCTTGAGTCCACCTATGTCGAGGCAAATATTTTGTCAATGTATTACCCTCAATACGCCGCCCCTTCCAATCAACAAATCTTGCTCGCAAATTATCTAGCGTAAAAAGCAAGTCAAATGATCTACCATTTATAGTTCTAGGCGCTAATGCAAATGAACAGGAAGAGAATCCTTGGCGAATTCCTCGCCACAATACCGAATAAATTCGAAATAAAATCTTATCAGCCTCCTCACAATTAAAAACTACTATTGGCTTTCTTTGCTCAAGAAAAAGCGCCTCAACTACCTCTTCAACAGAGTCTTTCTTAATCGGTTCAAGTAAAAATTTCTTGCTATCAATATTCTCATTACTTCGCTCTACTTTTTCTGAAAAATCAATTAAGTTTATAAATATTTCGCCAATATTATTTTCAACTTCCCACAACTTCATAGGCACTGCTATACTCTTAGTAACAACACACCCAGCTCTAGGTGCAACAAAATCCTGCCAAGTCCTCGCAACAATAAAATACTTTTGTGATGGCAAAGGATAACAAGTGAAGTACGGGGCGAAAATTTCATTAGGACGAACCTGTCCTGAGATATCAGAAAGTCTATCAACCAAATCTTGATCAATACGATCTAACTCGATTGTGCTATGAACACGCTGATGACCGTTCTTGTAACGATGTATTTGATAACTCTCCAGCAAACTCATTGTTTATTCACTTAAAAGCCATTTAATAGGCTCTGTTGTATCTATAACACGACTCATTAAACAAGCACCATTATCACTTATTATATAGCCAAAATCAGCAATATCTCCCTCCAGAAATGTTTTCTTAAAATCCTCTTGCATGAAATCACCGCCAACAATGCTACAGCCAAACAACCTTACGTTTAAAGATTTGATATCTTTTATTCTCCCAGCAAACATGGGAAACTGCTTTTCAAGATACACAAAGGGGGTTTCTGCTTGCTCTTCTGCATTCAAAAGGTCCCAAGCCGTTATAACTACTGCGAGTTTTGGCAACTCTTTTGATGATCTTAAAATATTCTCATCAATAAACCTAACCATTTCAATTAAACTGACCTGAGTGGGAAGTTCATCTGACGCGGGATTAGAAAATCCAGCTTTAAGCAATTCTCTACTTGCAATCCAGTCTAAAGATTCAACATTATTTGGTGACTGAATTCGTATAAATAATATTGCTCCATTTGCAGATTTAAGTGTTTCAAGCCATTTTTTTGGAATTTCAAATGTTTTTACCGCCTTTCTCCATATTTCTCCATTTATATCTGGAACAATAATTTGCGCCTTTAATTCCGAATTGATCGAGGTAACAGAAACGTTAAAATCTCGCCTTTTATCCTCAGGTTCCGTTCGCGGAGCAAAACTCCCCTGCAAAAGATGTGACGCCAATTCCTCAATGTATTTAATATCATCAGGTGGCGTTGTAGAAATTAGATTATGCTTTCTACTTTGTAAAGCCAGCCACAAGCGAGCTAGGTAATTTGATTTGCCTGAATCAGGTCCTCCAACAAGAATTATTGACTTTTCGTTCATTTCAGCTATTTATACAATCCATAGTTTAGTATGCTCCTTCTATCCACACCATTTTGCTTAATCGGCCAAAAATGAGTAGTTGATTTTTTTTCTCCAACTATCAAATCAGAAATCAATTCGGATATTCCAGCACCAGCAACAATAGCCTCAGTATCAGAAAAAGATGCTATCTCAAACACCTTTAATTCAAAGTTCCTAAACTCACCAATAAGATCAGCAAGATGCTCTTTAACAGTTCCAGTTCTATCACAATGAGTAAGCACAATATTTACACTGGTCATCGACTGTTGTAGGTAAGCCTCAATACGTTGAATTAATAATTTTATACGATGAATCGCGTAGCTACGTGTTGAGTGGTTAACAAGAAATTCCGCATTTAATGTCACTATAATCCGATCTGATGCATGCAGAAATTTTAGTCTGTCCGTTCGGTTATTATCAATAAGCGAAGACGTCCATTCTCCTGGAAGATCTGTAAACAAAAAATCAGACAATTTCCCGTCCTCGATCCTTTCAAGTCGCAAATGAAGAAACCCAGCCGTCCGCTCATCTTGTAATTCAGTATGAACTGTCAAATGTTCAGGCAAGTTGCTGGTGTTCCATCTCCTTGCTCCACGAGAAATTTCCTCAAACGCCATTATAGATTTCGAATCCCTGAATTTAAAGCCAGTTAGCTTATTCTTAGCTAAAAGAAGATACAAGCTTACCAAGCTTGCGGTTTTGCCAGTTCCTGGAATTCCAAGAATTGCAACAACTTTGCAATTTTTACTACTCAATATTTTGTTTACTGCCTCTGATGCTAAAGAAAGGCTAGTTCCAAATGTTTCAATTTCATCAGGTGAGGAAAGAACTGAATCCCCGGAAACCTCCTTCATAGGCATAGCGATACTCTCCATTAAACTCAATCTGTCAGGACAAGTTAAGGGATCGTGCTCTGTTATACATTTGCCAGTTTGCGACAAAGTGCATCCAGGCTTTGCACATGCCAACGGAGTAATATTTTCCATTACTTTGACCCCTTTATTAAATTCATTAAAGACAATTCTAGCATGATTCGTGAGGCCCATTCAAATAATGTGCGCTTTAATTTTACTTCAGATGAATCTAAACTATCCTCGCTAATTAATATGTTCAAAACAGGAAAAATTAACCTATGATTAGCGATGATAGGATTATTCTGTAACAACTCCTTTATTCCTCCTACTAAGGTCAAAATTTCACTCTTAACCTCTTGCCCATCCAACAAAACCTCTGGGTCTGAAAGCCTACATGCAAGGTGACAAAAAGCTTCATCCGGAATTCGGTGAAGAAGGAGAGAAATTTCAGCACTGCTTATTAGCGCTGCTTGCGTCTTATTTAAAGTTGAAATTCTAGTTTTACAAATTTGACTCCAGTCGCAGAATACCCACCACAAGACATTTATCTCTTCCCTATCCAATGTAGCATTAAAACTCATTGAATCAAAAAGCTTGCCATACGCCGCATCCAATAATGAGTGATAAGTAGAAATTGAATTATCTTCTGGAAGTTGCAAGCCTTCTACTCTTTTAACTTCCTTTCTCTCGCGAGACTGCCTAGAAATTTTCTCTACGTGCTGCTTTGCCAAATCAAGTAATTCAGAACGTAAAGCCTCAAATTTTTCTTTACTATCGTGCGCAATTTGAAATGATAGACCACTCCACAACCCCATTGCAAGAACCTCGTCAGGGGATACAACTCCATTGTGCGGTTTCTTTTTTTCAAGAAATTGTATTGATGCTAACAAAGCACATGTAAGCATCTGAATCTCCTGCCCTTCAGCAACAAAAGAGACACTTTGCTTTTTGATAGGCGTTTCGGCTAATTCCGTTATAGCACTATTAGCATTTTCGGGATTGTGGCACGCTTCAATTATATCAGAAGCAAATTTTAGCATTTCAAGGCCAGTTGTCTTCTTCCTTATTAAAGCCTCAATTGCCGATATGGCTGCTGCTCTTTTATTAACAAATTCGTCGTCGGGATCAGCATTAAAAATGCGAATGTGTTTAGCTAGATTTACCATGAAACTATTTGTTTGAATATAAAATACTATTAATTGCTTCGTGAATCTGTGATAAGCTCCCACCTGCAACCAAATTCTCTAAAGCTTGTCTTTCCAAACTATGAGTCAATTGGTCTGACCAAGTATCAGGAATTGCTCCAAAATTAATTAATATGGTAAGTCTTTGAGCATTTGACAAATCTCTAAAAAATTTCAACAATACCAATTGATATTCTCGATCAGGAATCATAGATTTTACATTTTTACTTTGTAAATTCACTGTATCGAGCTTTTGTGGATTACTATCTTTAATTGCACCATTTTCTACAACACTTTCATTTGCAAAGGTCAATTTTTTGAAATTTGGGCAGTTCAAGATATAACCGGCTCTACCATTTTTATAGTGTACATCATCTGCTGTAAAGCACTTCTGATTATCGTCCCAAATTCTTGCATGTATAGTGACTGATAATGCATCTCTGTCCTTATCCCAGTCAAATTCCAACAAATTGTAACAATAAGTGTATTTGTCATCCGGCTTTGGAGGAATAGCCGCACCAGATGAAATCATAAGCAAATCCCCTCCATTTTCAAGAGCTTCCACTTTATGAGATGCCAAATGTTCATGCCCGCTTATAAACACCCGTGCGCGACTTCGCAAGTATTTTTGAGCATCTTCAGAATCTTGAAGCCAGTTAAGTGGATGATGTGCAATAACAACGAGCTCTAAGCCTTCATGAGTTGGCAAAACTCGTTGACGCTTTCCCAAGAGCAATCCTCCTGACTCTTTTTTACTTTTTGAACAAATAAGTGCAGTATTAACTCCATGAAACATAACAGTTCGGCCCGGTGCAATTTCAATTCTTCTTTGCCTCATAATATATCCATCGGCATCTATCCCACTATCGTAGCCTTCTGCAAATTTTCTGTAATCATTAAATCTTCCATAAAAGAATTCCCGATCCTCTACTGTTTGTAAAAAATTATCAAGCGCATCGTCTCCTTCAGAAATAATATGGTCAATTAATAGCTGAGTCATAGCTGTAACCTTATCTAAATCAACATCGTGATTCCCTGGAACAACTTGAACATCTGTAATTTCACACCCAATTGCTGCTGTCAAACGGTCAAGCCATTGTCCAGCATTATCATAGTCCTTCTTCTTGCCACTGTACGCAACATCGCCCGAAATTATTACACCATCAGCCCTGCCTTTTGCAAAATCACCAACATAATTGTGAACATCTACCAATAGTTGCTCTTTTACATCATCGTGTATGAAGACTTGTCCTCCTTTCTCTTGCCCAAAATGAATATCTGACAAATGAACAAAAATATATGCCATTTTGTTAAAAATTTATCCTCTTAAAGATAATCAAATTCTTAGATACAATTTAAACAGCTTCTTAAAGGATTAACAATGGTTTTAATAGTCCGAATCCAATTAAGTGTCAAAAACCTAAGATGTACACTTTGATTTTGTTTCCACCTCCTAAAAGTCTCCTGCATAAACATAGCTTGTTGTTAAACTAAAACATTCCCGCAGTGACTCATTGGCCTTTTCAAACCTTGCCAAGATCATCTCAAATTTCCTGAAAAAGTCAGGAAATTCAACCTCCTAGTGAATTTTGCAAAGTTGGCTTATAAATATTTCTAGCGTCTTACTGCCAGTAAATAACAGTCTAAAATTATAGGGTATTTGTTCCTTTCTAATGGCTTGTAAAAGCCTGAAACTAACTCTGTATCCAAAGTCAACTAGTTCCTGCAGATATGTTTGCCTATTAAAAAGTTAACAGGCGCATGAGTCTCTTTTGGGAAAGCTTTCAACCCGTACGGATTACCTCCGGTGATCCTAATTGGGGGCGGATCGAAGCAAAAATGCCCTGCTCGCTTAGCTCGCTCAGGTTTTTTTATGTTTTTCCGCTTATGAAAGCAAGCTTTCAACGCGTTAAAACATAAAAAAACCCCTGGCTTTCGCCAGGGGCTCTTTTGCTTCGTCGGGAGGACAGGATTCGAACCTGCGACCCCCTGGTCCCAAACCAGGTATTCTACCGGGCTGAACTACCTCCCGCGACCGCTGTTCAGCGGGGTGCAAATATACGGCCCGGGAGCTTAAAAACCGATTTAATTTTATTCCTTTCCGGATTTAAAGGGCACTGACTTTGGTCTGCAATTCCGTCACATATTTGGAGCCGTTTTTCTTCAACTCATCCACCTGCTCCTGGGCCCGGGCCTTGTTTTTCTGGGCTACATACATCAGGACCAGGTAATAACGGGCATTTTCATTTTTCGAATTCAATACCAGGGCCTGCTTCAGCTTTTCCTCAGCCTCCGTATAGGCCCCTGTTTTGAATAAACTATAACCCAGCTCCACCCAGGCCGCCGTATAGGTGGCTTCCTCGGCAATGGCCGTCCGCAGGTAGGGTATGGCATCAGCATATTTTTGCTGACTGTTCAAACAATAACCCATCCCAAAACAGGCTTTTCTTTCCTTTGGCTTTACCTCCAGGGCCTTCAAATACCAGGTCATGGCCTCATTCATTTCTTTTTTATAGTCCCGGTACACTTCCCCGATCCCATTATAACCCACATGACTCTTGGGATCCACCGTAATCGCCTTCTTGTAATAAGTAATGGCTTCATCCAGCTTTTTTAAACGGGAATAAGCAAATCCCATCTCCAGCCAGGTATTCAGGTAATCCGCCTTCAACTGCGAGGACCGGTTGAGCGGAACCAACGCACTGTCATATTTTTTAGCCGCATTGTAACAAAAACCCTTGCGGTAGAAATACAAATAATCCTTGATAGAATCCTTGGCCGCCCGCTCATAATTATTATAACAAAGCAGGGCATCTTCTATTTTATCCTTGGTATAATAGATCGTCCCCAACTGCTTCCAGGCCAGGGAATAATCAGTCTTGTACTGCAGACATTTCTGCAGACTCGCAATCGCAGAATCCGTATTGCCGTTTTTATCAAAAGCATAACCCAGCTCAAAATGTACTTTGGGAATCGTTGGCCAGCCCACCCGTGCTTTCCGCAGACTGGCAATGGCCGAAGTATATTCCTTCAGGTCATTCTGGCACCAGCCCATTTCATACATCGCTTCGGTATAATCCGGCTTCAGGGCCAATGCCTTCTTAAATTTATCCAGGGCCTCCACCACTTTTTTCTGGTTCTTCAAAACCACCCCCTCATTTAACAAGGTAGTGGCATCCTGGGCCTGCAGGGTCATACCTGCAATAATGATCCCGGCTAATAAAAAACTGATCTTTTTCATGGCGCTAATTTACTCCTACTGCCCCCTCAGGCAAATACCCTGGGGAGGGTATGCCTGTACAGAAGCCTAAAGTGGACCAATGGCTGCATCCGCTTTGCTAAAAATGTTGCTGTCTTTTTTTTACAAAGATGCCTTATTTTCAATCCTCTTAATTATGAAAAAACTGTTTCCCCTTCTACTGCTCCTATTTATCGGCGGCCGGGCGGCCGGTCAGTCTGATACATTGATGGTACTGCTGGATGATAACGATAAAACCACCAAGAATAAACTGGCGCCACGGTACGGACTGATCCACCGGGATAATAACCAGTGGAAAAAAGTAGTCTTTGATGCTTACGATGATAAACCCATCTGGGGTGCTTATTTTTCAGATGCGGCCTGTAAAAATCATGAAGGGGCTTTCACCCGCTTTGGTAAAAAAGGACAGATCCGGGAATCCGGAAAATATATCAACAATAAAAAAGAAGGAACCTGGAAAGCTTTTTCTGAAGAAGGGAGACTGACCGATTCGGCTTTTTATACCGGCGGACTGATCAAGGGCCTCGCCCTGAGCTGGTATGATGATGGAACAGTAAGTGACAGTTTATTTTTTGATGAAGCCGGCAAAGGAACCGGCCGGGGTTATAATAAGGATGGCTCCCTGCGGGAAACCGGTGCCTACCTGGAAGGCAAAAAAGAAGGACCCTGGACCTATTATCATTTTAAAGGCGGACATAAATCCCAGGATGTAGTTTATAAAGCGGATTCAGCCACCAGCTATACCTGCTATGATGATGATGGAAAAATGCAAACCAAGGATTGCATCTATGAAAAAGAAGCTGTCTTCAAAGGCGGTGATAAAGCCTGGAAAACCTATCTGGAACGCCGGCTCAGTTCGGCCAATTATCCCAGTGCTTTTCAAAAAGGACAAATTTCCGGCGTGATCATTATACAGTTTGTGGTGAATAGCGATGGAAAAATTATTGATGTGAAAGCACTCAATTCCATTCATCCCGATATGGACCAGATTGCGATTAATATTATTAAAGACAGTCCGAAATGGGAACCGGCGGTTCAATATAACCGGAAGGTAAAAGCTTATCGTAAGCAGCCAATTACATTTGCGACAAGACCAATAGATTAATTCCTTTGCGTCTTTGCTCCTTTGCTTCTTTGCGTGAAATTTCACCGCAGAGAAATGAGGACGGGGAGTTTTCGCAGAGGTTTAACCGCAAACCTGCCTGCCGGCAGGCAGGGACGCAAAGGCGCAAAGAATTTTTACTGCTCCTTGCGTTCCCTCGCGTCTTCGTGTCTTTGCGGTTAAACAATCCCCTCTTCCCGTTCACATTTACCTCCTAACTTTGCCCCATGCTTACAATCTCCCAGCGGGGCCAGCAGATGCCCCCCTCTCCGATCCGCAAACTGGTACCTTATGCCGAAGCGGCCAAGAAAAAAGGAATCAGGGTATATCACCTGAATATCGGTCAGCCTGATATTGAAACCCCGCCTGCCATCATGGATGCTGTACGAAATGCCGATATCAAAGTACTGGAGTATAGCCATAGTGCCGGTAATGAAAGCTACCGGCGTAAACTGGTGCAGTATTATAAATCTGTTGGAATTGATGTAAGTCACGATCAGATCCTGATCACCACCGGTGGCAGTGAAGCCATTATGTTTGGTTTCTTTACCTGTCTGAACCCCGGCGATGAAGTGATCATCCCCGAACCATTTTATGCTAACTATAATGGATTTGCCTGCGCAGCCGGCATCAAAGTAGTCCCAATTACTTCCAGAATAGAAACCGGATTTGCCCTTCCTCCCATTAGTGATTTTGAAAAAGTGATCACGCCCAAAACAAAGGCGATCATCATTTGCAGTCCTAATAACCCTACCGGTTATTTATACAGCCGCGAAGAAATGGAAGCCCTCAAACAAATCTGTATTCAGCACGACCTCTACCTCTTCAGCGATGAAGCTTATCGTGAGTTTTGCTATGATGGAGAATATGTAAGCGCCATGCACCTGCAGGGTCTGGAAAACAATGTGGTGTTAATGGATACGATTTCCAAAAGATACAGTGCCTGTGGCGCGAGGCTGGGTGCTTTTGTCACCAAGAATAAATCCGTGTATGATGCGGCCATGAAATTTGCGCAAGCGAGACTAAGTCCTCCCGGATTGGCTCAGATCATGGGAGAAGCTGCCGTAGATCTGCCCGCTTCCTATTTTGATGCACCCAAGGCCGAATACCTGGCCCGGAGAAATGCACTTGTTGGCCGGCTCAATGCCATGCCCGGAGTGTATTGCCCCAACCCCGGTGGCGCTTTTTATGCCATCGCCCGTTTACCGATTGATGATGCCGACAAATTCTGTCAGTGGTTATTGGAGGATTTCTCCTGGAATAACCAGACCGTGATGCTGGCACCAGCCACTGGTTTTTATGGCACACCCGGACTGGGGAAAAATGAAGTCCGACTGGCCTATGTACTCAATATCGATGCTATTAACGCTGCCATGGATTGTCTGGAAAAAGCATTGGAAATTTATCCGGGCAAGCAGGTGATCAGCCCGGCCTCAGCCATTGCGGCCAGCTAATAAAATGTGGTTAATCTTCCGGCAGGGGTGATTGATTTTTTCTTACATTAGAGTCAACACCAAAACAACTGCAATGAAAAAAGCGTTCCTGCTTTGCATGGCCATTGGCTGGCTATTCATCACCGCAATCGCACAGAAAACTGTTACCGGAAAAATTACAGATGCCAGTGGAATACCATTGGCCGGCGTATCTGTTAAGTCTGTCAAGACCGGCAAACTGGCTACTACTGGCAATGACGGCAGCTTTACGCTCAATGCAGCAGCAGATGATGCATTGGAAATTTCAATGGTGGGTTACCTGCCTCAAACCGTCAGTGCCAATGGTCCGCTGACGATTACATTGGGACAGGACAATCAATCATTGATGGAAGTTGTATTAGTAGGTACACGACGAATCGGCCGTGTAAAGACGGAAACAACAGCACCCGTAGATGTGATCAATGTAGCACAGGCTACTGCTCCTACTGCCCGAATGGATCTGACATCGATCCTGAATTATGCCGCCCCTTCTTTTAATTATAATAAACAAAGTGGTAGTGATGGCGCTGATCATATTGATCTGGCTACTTTACGTGGACTGGGTCCTGATCAAACCCTGGTCTTGGTAAATGGAAAACGCCGTCACCAGACTGCTTTCGTTGCTGTATTTGGAACAAGAGGAAGAGGGAATTCCGGTACCGACCTCAATGCCATTCCGGCCAGCGCCATTGACCGGGTGGAAATACTGAGGGATGGTGCATCTGCACAATATGGTTCCGATGCCATTGCCGGTGTGATGAACCTGATCCTGAAAAAAACAACCAAAAAACTAACCGGTAATATCGGATGGGGTGGTTACTCCGATCCCAAATTCAATACTGCATTTGCAGAAGACCTGAAGACGCAATACGAATCAGCCGGTAAAATAGATGGCGGCTCTACGGCCGTGAACCTGAACTATGGATTACCCATTGGAAAGAAAGGCGGTTTTATCAACCTCACCCTGGATGGGCTGAGCAGTGGAAAAACATTCCGGCAGGCCTTGGATACATCCGACTATTATAATAATGAGGATGCCATGTATATCAATATCTATCGCCGGGGGCATGGAGATGCTTCCCTTGATATGATTGGCACTGCCATGAACATGGAAATTCCGATGAAAGGAAAAACAAGTTTTTATTCTTTTGGAACATTCAATCATAAATCATCAGA
>Ga0075163_10006284_pt1 | contig 15722 bp, 18 predicted proteins | sample JI1023141ADNA_FD_71478 | JGI IMG/M metagenome (GOLD analysis project Ga0075163, IMG submission 71478) | Wastewater effluent complex algal communities from Wisconsin, to seasonally profile nutrient transformation and Carbon sequestration -... | ecosystem: Engineered > WWTP > Effluent > Algae... | reverse complement strand
TAGATAGAAAAATAGTTTTTGATGCAGTGAAGGCGGGGGAGATATCAGAGGCTCGTATAGATGAAGCTTATAACAAAGTCATTATTTTGAAGCAAAAGTTTCGAATTATTAAATAATAAAAATCCTCTCAGTTAGAGAGGATTTTTATTAACTATTTACTTTCTCAAAAATTTTCTTGAAAGTCTCTGGGGAAGAGTGAGCGATGTCAGAGAGGATTTTGCGATCAATTTGGACATTGGCTTTCTTCATTTTGTCTATAAACTTTGAGTATGAAAGGCCGAGAGGACGAACAGCAGCGTTGATGCGGACTTGCCATAGAGCACGCTTGTCAGTCTTTTTGTCCTTGCGGTGAGCAAAGGCGTAGCTTCCAGCGTGAGCGATAGCTTCTATTGCTTGCGCTGTTTTTGTAGAGCGACCAAAACGGTAGCCTTTTGTCATAGAGAGAATATTCTTTCTCTTTTTTAGTGCATTTTGTCCTCCTTTTACGCGTGTCATGTTATTGGTTTAAAGTTATAAAGTTTATAAGTTGAATTTAGTTGTGCGGGATAAACTGACTGATTTGCTTTGGTGTCATAGGGAAATCAACAGGCTTCTTTCCTTGAAGCTGGCTTGTTCTGGTTTGCTTTGCATTGAAGTGGTTAAAGCCAGGCTTACGAGCAAGGATTTTGCCAGTTTTGGTGATTTTTAGTCTTTTTGTGTATGATTTGTTGGTTTTCATATCAGTTTTACCCTTTTTTTAAGCTTTTGGCGTTGTTTTGTCTCGCTCTATTACTATAGCTAGACCTTTTGGCGACTGCTTATGAGGTTCTGCTATCTTATAGTGTTCTGTAATAAAATGCAAGACCCGGTCAAGTCTTTCCTTCAAAAAGGCTTGATCCATAGACTTTGTTCGCCCACGTAGGAAAAGTTCGACTTTTATACGGTGTCCCTCCTTGAGCCATTTTGAGGCTGTTTTGGCCTTGAGCTCGAGGTCATGGTCTCCGGTGCCTATCTTGATCTGGAGACTCTTGGTTTCGGTAGTTTTGGCACCAAGCTTGGCTTTTTGGGCCTTTTTCTTTTGCTCGTATTGGTATTTACCAAAGTCCATGAGCTTGGCGATGACTGGCTTTGATAGGGCGTTGATCTCTATGAGGTCTACTCCACGAGCTTTGGCCATTTCTAAGGCTTCTGCCAAAGGAAAGATACCCAGGTTTTCTCCGGTAGCATCTAGCACTCGCATTTCTGTTGCTCTTATTTGACTGTTAATTCTTTCTCGCAAGGGGTATAGTGTTATTGTTTAATATGTCCCTAAATAATACCCAAAATTTACAAAATAGTCAACCAGATATAGGGGTTTTTCGCTTAAACAAAAAATCGGGAGAAACCCTCGCTATATTTGTCGAGAGGTTTCGCAAGGAGTATGACGTCGCACAAGACGTGTCAGTGACTTATGCTGGGCGACTTGATCCGATGGCAGAGGGTGAAATGATAGTTTTGGTTGGTGAGGATTGTAAAAGAAAAGAGGAATTTTTGGGTCTTGATAAAACTTATGAATTTGAAGTGTTTTTTGGTCTCTCGACTGATACCTTTGATATGCTTGGAATAATTACAGACTATAAGAGTTATACTCCGACCAAAGAAGAGATATTTGAAAAGATAGAAGTTATAAAAAATATCAAAGAGTTTACTTATCCGCCTTACTCCTCGAAGCCTGTGGATGGTGTGCCACTTTTCTCTCATGCTCGAGCCGGGACACTTCCTGAAGTCTTACCCAAGATGGAGGGAGAAATAAAGAGTCTTGTTTTGAAGGGTTTGCGAGAGGCGACTTTTGCTGAAGCGATAAAGCAAAAAATAGAAATTATAAAAATGATAGAAGGTGACTTTCGGCAAGAAGAGATACTCAGCGGTTGGGAAAAATTTGTATCAAGGCACGGTAAAGAGAAGTGCCTCATAGGAGAGTTTGAAGCCTCTGTTACAAGCGGGGTCTATATCAGAACTTTAGCGACCATGTTTGGCGGTGTGGCGTATGGTATCAAAAGGGTGAGGGTTGGATAGTTTGGCTTATAAAATAACTAACCCCCGACACACTGATGTGTCGGGGGTATAATTTAAACACTTTCATAACCAGCTGGAACAAAAACATCGCCAGGTTCTTTGGGGAGAGAATTAGCTGCTCCTGATTTCAAATAAAGAACTCCAGGGAAGCCGGTTTTTTGTGTCGTTGCTTTTTTTACAAGCTCATCCTCTTCCTTGGATAGTAAATCTTCATTTATGAAAAAGATGTTTTCTTCTTTGATCTTATAGTGACCAAAGGATTTTTTTTCTCTGCTGAAGTTTTCAGCAGACTCCCTTACTCCCTGATTAAGGGCGTAACAATCATAAGTACCTAAAAAATTGCCTCTGGCGATTTTTTCAACTTCTTCAGTGGCAATCCTTCTTGATTCAGGAGAAGCTCCTAGTAATGAACGCAAACTCATAAAATGGGTTTTGGGTTAAATAAAATGAACAGCAACTTTCATTATCTCTCTTTTTGGAAATAAGTCAAGGATTTTGACTTTGGCCTATCGGCTTGCTACTCTACTAAAAAACTTTGTATGAAAAATAATCAAATCAACCGGGACACCGTTTGCCTCATTACAAACTCATTTGACCAATCTTTTTGTTTTCAGCTTTTATTAAAAGAAGAAGAAAAAACAGATTCTTTTTTGGTAGCAGAAGATGCTAAGCAATTTTCTGAATTTATAGAATCTTTCTTAGGTAAAAAAAAGAACTTAGACACTAAGTGGGAATCAGTGAGCGAAGGAGGCCTGTATCTTTTTTCAGTAAAGTTTGAAAAAACTTCTGTGATTGTTTGTTCAAGAAAAGATAAAAAGAAAACAAGGACACTTGCTGTTATTTATGGAATGTATCACCATCTCCGACAGACTATGGAAGAGAATGATTTGTTTATCGATACACTTCTCCTCAATTTATCTAGTTGGTTTGAGTTGTATTTTCCTAAAGAACACGGAAGGTCAATAAAACTTGCACAAAGTGTTTTTAAGCCTGTTGCTTTAAAGTAAGACTTACTTTATCAAAAAGATTTTAGATTTTTCTCAAAAAACCCCGAAAGGGGTTTTTATTTGTATAGAAGGGGTCGTGATCCCGCAGTTACTAATGAAATAAAAAAGACTCTTTTAACAAAGAGTCTCTCAATAATTAGCGGATTACTTACTTTTGCATACTTAATTCCAATAGTTTGATTTCAATTTCTTTTATCTTTATTTCACGGTCTAATACATTTCTCTTTGATTTCCATCTTTTTAGTAAAAAGGGGACACCAAGTAAGGATAGTATTGAAATAATTATTACAGAAAATATCAAAACTTGTGTATCCAGGTCCGAAGGGAAGACTTTTTGAAACTCATCAAACCAGAGGAAATCATATAATCCTTTCTCGGCGATGGTGTTCAAGTAATCGAAACCTATCCATAGATACATTATTGGTATAAACCAGCTATTACAAACGATAATAACTATCCATGCCAGTATAAATAATGCTATTTTTTTCATGATGAACCATTTAAAGTTTAAGTTGTGAAAAGACACATAAATATCCTTTCAAAACCTAAACTTCTCTTATCTTTATAGTAGCATATTTATGACTGAAAGTCAATAGTGTGGAGATGGGGGGATTTGAACCCCCGTGTAGGAATGTTTGATACACACATCTACGCGCATAGTGCTATTTATATCTTAAATACTAAATAAAAAATTGCACAAAAATATAGTATTTGTACCTCGTCTATTTTGACGGACTTTTGAGGTTCAAAGTCCATATCTAAGCCCAATGTTTTGTTGCCGTACACACTTTATTGAGCATCAAGTGGAGCGACACTAGGTTGGCGTTTAAGCGAACGCTAGAGCGAAGCGACCATTTGCAAAAGCAAAAGGAGATTTCACCTTAGAAAGACTGTTTCCAGTTATCTGTGTGAGGGGATGTTTTACGAGGATACACTCATACTCGACGCGCATATGTACCAAGGACATGACTATCGAAACCTGTCATCCCCAAGTGAGTATAAAGTTATAAAGTTGAAAGTTTGTAAAGTTTATTCACCACGGCGAAGCTCACGATCCAAGTCTCTTTTCTTTATACTTTCTCTTTTGTCAAAGTTCTTTTTTCCTTTGGCTACGGCGATTTGTGCCTTGATGTAGCGACCTTTACTGTACAACGATATAGGGATGATAGTCAAGCTTTTGGTTTGCAAACTTTTCAAAAGCTTAAGCATTTCTTTTTTGTGGACTAGAAGCTTACGAGTGCGATAAGGATCAAAGTCTGGCCCAGCATTTTTTTCTTGCCAAGCGGGGATGTGGGCACCAAGGAGCACTAGCTCTCCACCCACTATTGCCACATAAGCTCCAGAGAGGGAGCCGTGGTGAGCTTTCAGGGATTTGACCTCAGTCCCTAGGAGCTCGATACCAGCTTCGATAGTCTCGAGGTATTCGTAGTCGAAGGAAGCTTTTTTGTTTTCTATAAGGCTCATACATGACAATCGTAACATGATTTTGCTATAGTGAGAGAATGAAAAAGTATAAAACTTCTTGGGATCTAAAACTGCTTTATAAAAGTCCAAAAGACCCACAAATAGAGAAAGACATGGTTCTTATAGAAAAAGCATGTGCGGATTTTGAAAAAAAATATCGAAATACTGATTTTATCTCTACGCCAGCTAAGCTCTTAAAAGCTCTCAACGACTCTGAGTCATTAGATAAAAAAATGCTTGGAGCAAAACCTTGGTGGTATTTTGCCTTATCAGCGCACACGAACTCAGAAGACTCTTATGCAAGAGCTATGTCTTCTAAATTTGAACAAAGACTATCTTTAGCAACAAATAAAACAACATTTTTTGCTTTAAAAATTGCTCAAATACCAAAGTCAAAGCAAAAAGATTTTTTGAATTATAAAGATTTGAAACCTTTTAAATATTTGTTGGAAAAGGTTTTTGAAAATGCCAAGTATAACCTATCAGAAAAAGAAGAAAATTTGATAAATTTATTTTCTCAAACAAGTCATTCTATGTGGGTCAGTGGTCAGGAAAAAGTTTTGTTTGCGCAAAGCGTTTTACACAAAGGCAAAAATATACCAGTGTCTGAAGTTAGAGAGATTTATTCTGATTTACCCAAAAAAGAAAGAAGAGATTTATATAAAAAGCTTTACGAAGTGTACAAAGAAGTTAGTAGTTTTGCAGAAGCAGAGCTGAACGCTATTGTTAGTTACAAAAAAGTTTTGGATGAGCAAAAGGGTTTCAATAAACCTTATAGCTCTACTTTGATTGCCAACGAAAATGACGAAAGAAGTATAGAAGTTTTAGCAGAAACTGTAACCAAGAACTTTTCTATAAGCCACAAGTTTTTCAAACTATACGCTAAGCTTTTGAAAGAAGACAAACTAGCTTCGGCGGATATAAAGTCAAAAATCGGTACAATAAAACAGCGTTTTTCTTTTGATAAATCTTTAGAAATAATAAGAGAGAGCTTTTCTAGGTTTGGTGATGGTTATGTAAAGATTTTGGACTCTTTTTTAGAAAACGGACAGATAGATATATATCCCCGTAAAGGTAAGTATAGTGGCGGATATTGCTGGAAGATAGGTAATAATCCAACTTTTATATTACTAAATCATGTCGACAGTATTAGATCTGTTGAAACATTAGCTCATGAAATTGGGCATGCTTTTCACAATGAATTTAGTCAAAATCAACCATCTAGATATCAAGATCACCCGGCTTCTACTGCTGAAGTAGCGAGTACTTTTTTTGAACAGATTATAAACGAAGAATTGGAGAGTAATCTTTCAGAAAAAGAAAAAATAATTTTACTACACAACAATATAAATAGAGATATACAAACTATATTTACACAAATTGCTTGTTTTAATTTTGAAACTGAGCTTCATGAAATGATAAGGGCGCAAGGCCAGCTTTCAAAAGAAGAAATGGCTAAGTTACTAGTAAAGCACTTAAGGTCTTATCGAGGTCCAGCTGTTGATACACAAGATTTAGACGGATATCTTTTTGTTGCCTGGAGTCATCTTAGAATGTATTTTTATACTTATACTTATACATTTGGACATCTTATTAGTAAGGCAATGTATCAAAGGTGGAAAAAGGATCCTTCTTTTGAGATTAAGGTTAGAGAATTTCTCAGCGCTGGGAGCTCAATGAGTCCAAAAGATTTGTTTAAAAAAATGGATATAGACATAACCGATCCAAAGTTTTTTGAAGATGGACTGAAGGCTATAAGTGAAGACATCAAGAGACTCGAAAAGCTTGCCAAGAAAGAAGGTCTCATATAGCTAAACGAAAGCTTATTTTTGTGTATAATAGTCGCTATGACTAAACAACAAAAAAGTGGGCCGAAATTGCCTCAATTACCAAAGAAAACTCCTCCTAAGAAAAATGTATTTTCTTATCTTTTTAGCACATTACTTATATTTGCTATTCTCATTGGTGTTTACGGAGCTATTTCAGAAGTATCTACTACCAAAAAGGTAGAGACAGTAGCACTTTCTCAGGTCGCTCGTTTGGTTGATGCAGGCGAAATAAAGACTATCACTGTTGAAGGTCAGGATATATCGATAGAAAAAGTCGCTGGAGAGAAACTAAAATCCAAAAAAGAAGCAGGCTCTGATATCGTTGGGCTTTTGAAAAGTTATGAAGTAGATCAAGAAAAGCTTCGAGCTGTTGATATAAATGTTGTTACTCCAAGTGGATTTTTGTTTTTCCTTTCTCAGATTTTACCGTTTCTTTTCCCGGTTTTGATTTTGGTATTTTTTGTTTGGATGCTTACTCGCCAAGCTAAAGGCTCTGGTATGCAGGCTTTTTCCTTTGGACAATCAAAGGCTCGCATTACAGACCCAAGTGACAAAAACAACAAGGTTACATTTAAAGATGTAGCCGGAGCAAGAGAGGCCAAAGAAGAACTCAAAGAGATAGTGGATTTTTTGAAAAATCCCAAGAAGTTTCTGGACATTGGTGCCAAGATTCCAAAGGGTGTGCTCTTAACTGGTGCCCCAGGTACAGGAAAGACACTTCTTGCTCGCGCGGTAGCAGGGGAAGCAGGAGTACCGTTTTTCCATCTTTCAGGAAGTGAGTTTGTTGAGATGTTTGTCGGTGTGGGTGCATCACGTGTGCGAGACCTTTTCAAAATGGCTAAGCGTGCTTCACCTTCTATCATCTTTGTGGATGAGATTGATGCGGTAGGGCGTGTGCGTGGCGGAGGCTATGGTGGAGGAAATGATGAAAGAGAGCAAACTCTCAACCAGATACTTGTTGAGATGGATGGCTTTGAGCCGGCAGACAAGGTCATAGTCATGGCTGCGACCAACAGAAGTGATGTGCTTGACCCAGCCCTACTTCGACCAGGGCGTTTTGATAGACGAGTGACACTCGACTTACCAGATCGTCGTGATCGAGAAGATATATTGAATGTGCATGCTGGCAAAAAACCTCTTGCAGAGGATGTAAACCTCAAAGTTATTGCTGAACGTACCCCAGGCTTCTCTGGTGCTGACTTGGCATCCCTTATGAATGAAGGGGCGATACTTGCAGCTAGAGAAAATAGAAAAACAGTAGAGCAAAAAGATTTGGTTAGATCCATAGAAAAGGTCATGCTTGGTCCAGAGCGCAAGAGCCATCTTATGACTAAAAAAGAAAAAGAGATAGTGGCATACCACGAAGCCGGACATGCACTTGTTTCTTCTGTGCTTCCTGATGCTGATCCAGTTCACAAAGTAACCATTGTTTCTCGAGGTAGTGCTGGTGGCTATACACTACATCTTCCTCTTGAAGAGAGAAAATTACAAAACAAAAAGGAATTTTTAGATGACATCGCTGTCTCTTTGGGTGGTTATGTAGCTGAAGAACTTGTTTTTGGGGACATAACAACTGGTCCGTCAAACGATTTGCAAGTGCTGACAAATCTAGCTCGTGCTATGGTCACTCGCTGGGGGATGAGTGAGACTATCGGTCCGAGAGCGCTTGAAAATGATGGTGGCAAGCCAATGTTTGGTATGGGAGTGGAGGCCAAAGAGTATTCAGAAAAGATTAGCGCACTCATTGATGATGAGGTCAACAAAATAATTGATGGTGGATTTAAAAAAGCCAAAGAAGTACTCACCACTCATCGAAAGGTGTTAGATGCTATAGCTCAAAAGCTTATAGAAGTAGAAACACTAGAGCAAGATGAATACAATGCTCTTATCAGTTCATTAGGAATCAAGCCAAAGACTTTGTAAGACACTAAGCTTCACTTCGTCAAAATATATATGAATAAAATACTTCTGGCTCTTATGATAGTGCTTGTGCCAAGTGTTTCTTTTGCACAAAGTACTGTGCGTTGTCCTACGCCTCCAAAAAGGCAAGGTAACGTCAACCATATATTTTTCTCTTTCAAAGACAAAAGTGCAAACTTGGGTGCATATCTTCCGAAAAATCTTGTTTTGGTAGGAGTAGAATATCTCAAAAATGGTCCAAGGTGTTTGACAAAACAAACTTATACTGCTTTTGTAGAGCTCAATGATGCTCTCAAAAAAGATACAGGGGAGAGTCTGCTCATCTCTTCAGCTTGGCGTAGCCCAAAGACACAAATGTACTTTGCAAAAAACAGAAGTGAGTTTGCTGCCAACCCAGGGAGAAGTGAACATCAACTCGGCACAGCGATGGATCTGGATTTTGTGGGTTCAAAAGAAGAAGACTTTTTTATCGACTCCAAAGCTTATAAATGGATGATAGAAAATGCACACAACTATGGCTTTATTCAAAGTTTTGATTTGGCTGGGCAAGAATTAACAAATATCCCAAACGAGCCTTGGCATTGGAGATATGTGGGTAAAACTATAGCTACAAAAGTAAAAACAGAAAAGTTAAACCTAGCTCAGTATCTGTTTGATAGGAAAGAAGCCAAGAAAAAAGGTCTTAGCTACTAGCTTTGTCTTCTCCAACAAGAGCAAGTTCACTCTCTATCTGTTCAAGTATCTCGTAGTGATAAGCGATAGCTTCGTTGGTGAGGGTTATAAGATTTTCATGATCCAAAGACTCTCCGGCGCCACGCACAAGTGCTAGGTGGACAATAAATGCTCCTTCAAAAAATCCACTCCATTCGAGAAGTTCTGTAGCATTGTCCCACTCATCACCCACGTATAAGTCTCGCATTTTTGAAAGTTTCTCAAATGTTTTTTCTGCCTTTGGTAAGGTGACATCTATAGCTCCGGCGTCAGTTGCTATCTTCATAAACTCTTCTTCATAAAGAGAGTTTCGATCGAGCATGTCTTGTACTTTTTCAGCTCCGACCTTTTCAACAAGGGCACTGTGACCTTTTGAAATAGTGTCTTTGGCTAGTTTGGCAAAGGCGACGACTTCACCAAGTTTTTTGGCTGTAAATTCATTGATATTCATATCGAAGATTATAGCATTAAAATAGGGAGGGGTTTTCTTTTTGGAGGATAGGATATACAATCTTTATGCTTAACAAGCGGGCGTATAGCTCAGTTGGTAGAGCGCCGAGCTTATACCTCGGTGGTCCATGGTTCGAGTCCATGTACGCCCACAAAACATTGACTTTTTTATAAAAGTATGTAATATAAAAATTGAAATCAAAACCGAAACCTTACGGTCAATTAAGGGTATTTTGTACATCAAAAACAATAAATAAAAAATGAAAAAAAGTCTTATCATGCTTTTTGTTATGCTGGGAATACTTTCGGCATGCAGAAAAGAAAAAGTCCCTCCGCCAAATCCAGGAGGTAATGTTTTTGAAGCTTCCTTCAAAAAGGATTCTTCAGTGGTGGAGCAAATTATTCAGGTGCCTAAAAATGGCCACGTAACAGTTTCTGGTATTTTAAATACTGGAAGTGTTAATGGATTCCAGACTACTTCAGTTGAAGTGTCGCTTAAAAAGCTGGGAGACGCCAGTGAGCCAAAAAGTTACCTGAGAAGGATTTACTTTACGATAGAAGATGCTGGAAGTGTAACTTTCACATCACCCATAAAGGACTCTGTTGTAAATAATACTTTCTCTTTTGATAATTTTTTAAAAAATTATAGTCAGTTTAAAACGCTGAATATTAAGCTTCACGCTGATATACTTGCTGGTGCTACTAATGGTACAGGACTCGAAGATGCTTTAATTGTAGAGATCAAGGTATTTTATACCCATGGAGGCTCTGCAATTCCAGCGCAAACAAATGTTGTCGTTGGGCACAAAACTATTTTTAGCACAGCCCCACAACCATTTTCTGTTTCTTCTTATGCTGACTCGACAAATCCTTCTGGGGCAGTCGTCCTGGAAGGGCAGAGTATAGAGATCTTGCGTTATGCTGTGGGAGTAAATGGACAGTCCGGCTCAGTGACCTCGCACCGTTTATTGGTACAAGGACAAGGATCGAGCGCTGTTACTGCTTTGAAATTGTTTTCCGGAGCTACACCGGTGGGTCAAGCAAATGTCAGTAGTGGTGTTTGCACTATAACTACAAATGATCCTTTGACTGCTGGAACAAGAAAGCTTTATTCGATTGTTCCGGTGTTATCCGTCACTCCAAATTCTTCAAACTATGATTTCAATATCGTACTTGATGAGGTAAAAGGGGTTTCAACTTCCGGAGAACAAAAGGTGGATGGCACAGACCGTGTAGGTAACAGCTTTACTGCACTCAAGACTTATTTGAAGGTTGAAAAAATCAATATCAATACGACTGTTATCAATGATTCAACAGAAGAGGATACGTATCAAATACGTGTTACTAATGTTGGTAGTACAACTGGTTATTTTACTCAAATAAGCTACGGCCTGATTTGGGCAAATAACAGTCCTGGTGTTGATACGCTTCAACTCAAACCCAGAATTATTTGTGGAGCTACACAGCCCGCAGGTATTTGGGTGGACCAAAACGGAGACACAGCAGTTACCGGTGGTTTCTTTAAAGAGGCAACTTCGATTATGACTTTCAACTTTACTACCGAACAAACTTTGTCGGCTGGGGCATCTGTTATCATCAATCTTAAAACCTTCAGAAAAGGATTTAGGCACACGAACGATGGTTTTCGGATTCGCCCTATATTTGATGCAACAAGTATCGATAAATCATACAAGTTCATCAATCGCGGTACTATTGGTTTTTCAAAAAAACTTTTTAATACCTCGGTGCAAAACGCAAGTGCCAATCCTTTTACTGTGTTATTTGTCTGGAGTGATGGTTGTGATCCAGCACATTCTCCGGTTCCTGGCCTTTCTTCAAAAGACTGGTTAAATGGTTATGGTTTTCCGGATTTGCCTGATCAGGTCTGGGTAAGATAGATTAATTTCATTTTTATCAAAAAGCCTTCCTTTTTAAGGAAGGCTTTTTACTTTTTACTCAAAATGCATTTGTTCGTAGTTTTTGACAGCTTGTTTTAGAAGAGGATAGTCTGAGAGCTCTGGGCTTTTTGCGACCAAGTCTTTGGCGCTTATTTGTGCAGCTTCGACAAGTTTGGTATTTCGTAGAGCTTCCATGCCGATATCTGAGATGCCCCATTGTTTCAGACCAGTTAGCTCGCCGGTACCGCGGAGGGAAAGGTCGTATTCAGCAAGTTCAAAACCATTTTTGGCCTCCGTAAAAAGCTTCATACGTTCTTTGGTTTTGTCAGTTTTGGCATCAGCAAATAAATAGCAGTACGGCTGATGGCTACTTCGCATAACTCTACCGCGAAGTTGGTGAAGTTGAGCTAGTCCAAACCTTTCGGCTCCTTCGATGATGATAGAGGTAGCGTTTGGCACATTGACCCCGACTTCCACGACAGAAGTAGCAACAAGGATATCTATTTTGTGATTATAAAAATCTTCCATCACAGACTCTTTTTGATCTTTGGTCATTTTGCTATGGAGCACGCCTATTTTGTACTCTGGGAAAATATCTTTTTGTAAACGCTTTGCTTCTTCGGTAACACTTTTGGCAATGACCGCTTTTTCAAGTTCGGGATCTGGTTCATTGATGCGTGGACATATGACATAAGCTTGTCGACCTTCTTTCAAAAGTAATCTTACTTTTTCGTAAATATCTTCTCTTTTGTTTGGCAAAACTATTTCGGTGATTATTTGTTTTCTGCCTTTAGGCATTTCATCGAGTAGTGATAAATCAAGGTCGCCATAAATAGTGAGAGCTAAGGTTCTAGGTATAGGAGTAGCCGTCATAGAAAGCAGGTGAGGAGAGTGAGAGTCCTTTTTGGCTAAAGATTTTCTTTGACCCAGTCCAAAGCGGTGCTGTTCGTCTATGATAGCTAGAGCTAAATGCTTGAAAGATAGACTCTTTTGGATAAGAGCGTGTGTTCCTATGACTATAGGGATCTCTCCATTTGCAATCCACTTTTGGAGTTGTGTTCTCGAAATATTGGTCCAAGGAGTTTGGCTTGAAGCAACCTTGGTTGGAAATTTGCGACAACCACTTCCAGTGATAAGAGCGATAGATATGCCAGTGTGCTCAAAGTATTTTATAAAAGATTCAAAGTGTTGTGTGGCTAGTATCTCAGTAGGCGCCATATAGGCAACTTGGAGAGATCCAAAGGTTTGCTTCTTTTCTCCAACCCCTGGACGATTCATCACAGTAGCGTAGACAGCGGTAGCGGCGACTGCAGTTTTACCACTTCCGACGTCTCCTTCTAAAAGTCTAGACATAGGATAGTCTTTTTCTAAGTCTTCCATTATATGACCTATCGACTTTTCCTGCGCTTTGGTCAAAGGAAAAGGAAATCTAGAAACAAAGTTTTTGATATCGACTTTTTGAGTGTCTATACTATAAGCTTTTTCTTTTTGAAGGTTTTGCTTTTCAAGAGCCCGAGCTAAGTTTATTTGAAATATTTCATCAAAGGCAAATCTTTTTCTAGCGCTCAGTGCATCAGTATGTTTTTTGGGGCTGTGTATATATATAAGTGCAGTTTTAAGTGCAGGAAGGGAATACTTTTTTAAGATTTCACTAGGGACATGATCTGGGATATTTTCTAAGTTTGTAAGAGCTCGAGCAATAGCATGAGAGAACCACTCACTAGATATGCCTTTTGTTTCTGGATAAAGAGGTGTCAGTACACCTGCCTCAGTATTTGCAAACAAAGAATCATGACTATCGATAGGCAAAGTTTTCTCTTCGCGAGTACTAGGGTTCACCAAGCTTAGTTTATCTTTATAAAGAGAAACCTTGCCAGTGAGTTCTACTGTTTGTCCGACAGAGAGCATTTTGGCTAGATAGGGCTGGTTGAACCATATGACACTGATAGAGCCACTAACGTCTTCTACTACCGCTTCACTTAGAGCTGTTTTTGTTTTCCAGCTTTTTTTACTTTCTATCTTTTTGATGGTGCCTCTTATGGTTGCATTTTGTCCTTCACTTAGATTTGCTATAGAGACAAAACTACTAGCATCAGCATAGCGGGAGGGAAGATGGTAAAGTAAATCTTTGATAGTAAAAATCTTAAGTTTTACTAATCCCTTACGAGTGTCTTCTCTAAGTCTTAAAAGTAGGTCTATTTTTGACTCGAGAGTTATCATGATAAAGATATTTTAGCATAACAAAAACGCTCATTTCTGAGCGTTTTTGTTAAAAGATATTGATTTATCGATTACCTCGGAAACCTCCTTCTTTCTTCTCACTTGGTCGTGCGATATCAACAAAGATTTCGCGTCCATCAAGAGTGCTACCGTTTAGCTTATCTACTGCTGCTTGAGCTTCAGCATCACTAGAGAATTCTACGAAGCCAAAACCTTTTGATTTACCAGTCATCTTGTCCATGATGATATTTGCAGAAGTGACTGTTCCTACACTTGCAAAGTGTGCTGCTAAACCATCGTTGTCGGTCTTGAATGAAACACTACCGACGAAAACTTTATTACTCATTTTTTGTACTTAAATTATTTATTTAATTTTTGCAACGCACTATTTCGATAAGTGGACATTACAATACCAGAACTATACCACAAAGTACTTATTTTACGATAGAGAGGGTACCTGGGGATTAGTTTCTAGGAAGGAAATAAAAAAGAGGTGGGATTATGAGGAGTGCGTATGTTGTTCCGAGCGAAAAGAAAGCGCTAATGAAAGCTAAGGTATAAATGATAGGTCCTACCAGACTTCTTAGCATTTTTACCTTGGTATTGCCCTGATGCTTCTCTACAAAAAATCGCAAGATACTAAAACTACTAGAAGATCCCAAAAGGATAAAACTATAAGTCACTACCGCCAAAGCATTGCCATAGTTCTCTGCCATAGCCGAAGTGGCAAAAGGTATAAGGGTAACAAAAAGCAAAAAAAGCATATTGCTCCAAACCACTCTGCGAGAAACAGTTGAGATGTTTCTGGTTAGTTGGTGATGGTTGACCCAAAAGATAGCAATACCAAGGAAGCTCAGTATAAACGTAGCGATGTTGGGGATAAGAGGGAGAAGTTCGTGTAGAGAGTTTTTGAGATCTGCATTTTGTAGCTCGGAAACTTTGATTTCAAGAGCAAGTAAGGTGATAGCAATAGCAAAAACTCCATCACTAAATTGTTCCAGTCTGGCTTTGCTTATAGGTTGCATACTAGATCCAGTTTGCTAAAAAGGCGATGAAAAGTATCGCAGCTACGAGTCCGAGCAACTTTTGTGCACGAGAAACGAGAGCAATGATAACTATTACAATAATACTTTTAATAATCCCAAATGCGACGAGCGAGGCCCAGATTGTTTGAAGTGTTGTTTGTATCCATGTCATATGTGTTTATTATAACATCAAAATAAAACAAAATCCGCTACTGTGAGCGGATTTTGTTTTATTTACATTTGCATCGAAGGATTTTGAGGGGCTTTTGGCTCCACATCACTTTCTTGGCAGAGTTCGCATTTTCCACAACCACAAGCACTCTTGATGATTGAATACTTTCCACCACCAGCCAAGACAAGACCTATAAGAGTAAAGATATGAAGAGAAAGTGTCTTATCTTTGTGCACAGTGATAGTTGCTACGAGCATAACTATAGATAGTAAAATAGCAAAAAATCTTGTATAAACCCCTAGTAATACTGCTACTCCACCGATAAGTTCAGTGAAAGCTACAAGATATGCCCAAAACGGAGCAAATCCCATTTGCCCAAAACCTGCAACTGTGGCATCGAGGTTTGAAACTTTCATCCAGCCCATAAAGATAAATACAGATGCTACACCGATACGAATAGCCAAAAGACCCATATCAACATTGCACCAAGAACACTTTTTCACCATTTTTCCGATCATAAAATAAATTATTGATTAAATAATAATGGTGCTATTATAACATATATAAATTTTTTAAACCTTATGAGCAGTATTCAGCTTTTTTTAATATCCACAGTCACCATCAGTATTTTTGCCCTGTCTGTTTTGATTGGGAGGATTTATTCTATGGCTTTAAAGCTCTCTCCTAGTTCTTCTAGGGGAGTGTTAATATTTTGTTTTGTTGGCCCAGCTGTCTTTGTACTTAGTATGATTCTTAGTAGATTTTCTGATAGTGTTTTTGTAAAAGCTATTTATCTTTTTTCAAATATTTTAGGAGGTTTGATGTTCTATCTTTTGATAATAGGTTTTTTGTTATCTATACTTTTATTGCTCGGTAAGGTATTTGGTTTTATTTTACCGTTTTATGTTGGTCTCGGATTTGTTTTTATCGCTTTAGCTTTTAGTGTGGCAGGGCTTATTCAAGCAAGATTTATAAAAGTTACAAACTATGAG
>Ga0075163_10006282_pt1 | contig 15729 bp, 11 predicted proteins | sample JI1023141ADNA_FD_71478 | JGI IMG/M metagenome (GOLD analysis project Ga0075163, IMG submission 71478) | Wastewater effluent complex algal communities from Wisconsin, to seasonally profile nutrient transformation and Carbon sequestration -... | ecosystem: Engineered > WWTP > Effluent > Algae... | reverse complement strand
AGGAGTCACTGCATGGAATGGATTGCCGACCCCCAAGCCTGGATCGGCCTGCTGACGCTGACGGTGCTCGAGGTCGTCCTCGGCATCGACAACATCATCTTCATCTCGATCCTTTCGTCCAAGCTGGACAAGGACGATCAGATGAAGGCGCGCCGCCTGGGGCTGCTCGGCGCCTTCTTCACCCGCATCCTGCTGCTGTTGTCGATTGCCTGGATCGTGCGGCTGACGACCCCGCTGTTCACCATCGCCGGGGTCGGCTTCAGCGGGCGGGCGCTCATCCTGCTGCTCGGCGGCCTCTTCCTCATCGGCAAGGCGACCTACGAGATCCACGACAAGCTCGAGGGGACCGAACACGCCACCGGCGCCACGCCCAAACAAGCGGCGCTCACGGCGGTCGTCGTGCAGATCATGCTCGTCGACATCGTCTTCTCGCTCGACTCGGTGATCACCGCGGTGGGAATGGTGAGTCACATCCCCATCATGATCGGCGCCAACATCATCGCGCTCGGCATCATGCTGCTGGCGGCCAACCCCATCGCCGACTTCGTCGACCAGCACCCGACGATCAAGATCCTCGCCTTGTCGTTCCTCGTCCTCATCGGGACGAACCTGGTGGCCGAGGCGCTGGGGCATCACATCCCCAAGGGCTACACCTACTTCGCGATGGCCTTCTCGTTCCTCGTGGAGATGCTCAACCTGCAGCTGCGCAAGCGCGCGGCGGCGCCCGTGCGGCTGCACGACACCCCGCGCACGAGCGACGTCGCGCCCGCCACGGCCGGCGGCGGTGCGCCACGCAGCCCCTCCCGCGCGGGAGCAGGCGCCGGGGGCGCCTCGGGGAGTGCTCCCTCCGGCGGCAAGCGCAAACGGAAGCGTTAGGCGCTCGCGCCTACGCGCCCACGCGCACTTCCACGCACGCCCCCAAAACGCACACGCGCGGCCGACCGGAACTCCCGGGCGGCCGCGCGTCTCTCGTCAGCGGGTCACCAGTTGAACTGCAGCCCCGACGTGAAGATGCGATCGTTCTTGGCCCGTCCCGTTTCGGGGAGGTTGTCGAAGCGGATCACGTAGGCAAACTTCATCCCGATGTGCGACGAGATCGGCGCGACCAGCGCGGTCTCCGAGTTCACGCGATAGTCTTCGGAGGTCTCGAGGTTGGGGAGGAATTCGACCCCCTGCTGAAAGTACGCGGCCTTCGTGAAGTTGTGGCGGTAGACGGTGGCGCTGCGCACCGAGGCGAAGCTCTTGTTCGTCCCGTCGACCGCGCGCTGTTGGTTCATCCCGAGCCCCGCCTCCAGCGACCAGGCGTCGTTGGCCAGCGTCACGAGCTTGGCGGAGACGCCGAGCGCCTCCTCGAAGCGGCGCGAGATGCCGGCGAAGGTGTTGCGATCGAAGCCCGCATACCCGAAGAGCGCGAGCCGCGGATGGAACGACCAGTCGCTGCGCCAGTTGGTGAAGAGGAGGTTCGACGTCTGCTTGCCATCCTGGCTGGCGTAGACGGAACCGAACTGCTGCTTGTGCTCCCACTTCCCCGCGCGCAGAACGAGCTTCTCGCCGAGGTTGAAGGCACTGATCTCGGTGTTGCCGGTGGTGCTGACGTAGCCGATGTCGGCGTTGAGTTCGCGCGGCTTGGGCTTGTCCTGCGCGTGGAGTCGCGTGGCAAGGAGCGGCGCGATGGCGAGGGTCGCGGCGGCCATCGGCCACCAGCGACGGAACGTCGAGGTCATGTGGAATTAGGCTGGCGGTGATCCCGGCGGACGATCCGTTCGCCCGCCCGTCGGGAAGCTAGCGCCGCCTGGTGATCAGCCGCAACGCATCGCCGGCCGGTCGTTAGGCCGAGCTCGCCACACCGGCGCCACCGCGCACGATGCGCGCCGTGGTCGTCACCTGCCCGGCGTGACGCTGCGCATGCTCCGCGGCGTGGAAGAGCAGGCCGAGCACGGTCGACGGCAGGCGCCCCCGCCCGACCGTGCGCGGCGCGAGCAGCTCGTCCGGACGTGACGACCAGTGCTGCAGCTGGCGGAGCGCGTCGTCGAGCGCCTCGGCCACCTCGCGCCAGAGCGCCGCGCCATCCGGCCGCGGCTCCGGCACCGTGCGCTCGGCGGCCAACCGGGCCAGTTGCGCCTCGTCGAGCGCCACCCCGCGGGCATAGGTGAGGAGACGGTCGGTACTCCCCGCCAGGTGGCGCGCGTGGTAGGCCACGCTCGGGGCCCCGCCGGGCGTCGTCCACGCCTCCTCGGTCGAACGGGACGGCAGGAGGCGTGCCATTTCCTCGCGAACCTGTTGGAAGGCGTGCGCCGCCGGCTGCAACAGCGGCGCGATTCCCGGGACCGGCCCCCGCAGCCAGGCCTCCGGTTCACTCACAGGTAGCGGGTCTTGAGGATGCCCACATGATGCAGCTCGTGCCCGGCGGTGACCCAGGCCAGGGCCCGAACGCTCATCACGTTGTTGCTTGCGACGCCGCGCCGCAGCCACTCGGTCGCATTCAGCGAGGCGAAGAGGAGGACCGAGGCCCGCCGAACGGCCTCGAACTCGTCGCATAACGAGGCCAGCGCTCGGTCATCGAAGCTGGCACTCGTGATGTAGGCATTCTCGTCGAACGACGCGAGCGCCGTTTCGTCGGCGCGGGCGAAGCGCAGGGCGCGGTACGTGAAGATCCGCTCCGCGTCGATCAGGTGCCCGACCACCTCGCGAATGCTCCACTTGCCGGGGGCGTAGCGGGCGAGCGACTTCTCCTCGTCGATCGAGCGCAGGAACGCCAGCGTCGTGTCGTGCTGCGTGGTCAGCGTCTCCACCACGTCCGCCGTCGGGACGTGGCCCACATAGCCCGCGTAGTACGGCGCGTACTCGGTCGCGTCGGGACGGGTCGTGCGAATGACGTGAACGTGTGACATGGGACCGGGGTGATGAGAGGACATGGAGGCGCGACGCGTCAGGGCTTGGCCTTGCGCGACAGCGAACGGAAGTACTCGCTCACCAGGTCGCGATAGCCCGGCGGGACGTCGTTGCCACCGCCCAGCACCGGCCCCTCGCGCTCGCGCTCCCCCAACTGCCGCCGCAACGAGAACTCGAATTCCTTGAACCCCTCGAGCACAGCGCCGCGCAGGCGCGCCAGCTCGTCGGGGTCGTTGAAGGAACGCCCGGACTCGAGCTCCCGCAAGCGGGCGATCAGGCGGTCGAGGTCGCGCGTCGCGACGCCCTCGCGTGCGAGCTCGCGGCGCAACCCCTCGGCCCCCTCGCGCTGACCGCGCAATTCGCGCGAGAACTGCCGGGCGTCTTCTGCGGACAGTCCGCCCCCCATCGGACGCCCCTGCCCCTGTCCCCCACTCTGGCCGCCGTTAGGCATCGGCGTGAGGGAACCGCCACGCTGGCCGCCGCCCTGTCCCGGTTGGCCGCCCTGCCCCTGTGCGCCCCCCTGGCCTTGCTGGCCTTGCTGGCCTTGCTGGCCTTGCTGGCCTTGCTGGCCTTGCTGGCCTTGCTGGCCTTGCTGCCCTTGCTGGCCCTGCTGGCCCTGCTGGCCCTGCTGGCCCTGCTGGCCCTGCTGGCCCTGCTGGCCCTGCTGGCCCTGCTGGCCTTGCTGGCCCTGCTGGCCCTGCTGGCCCTGCTGCCCTTGCTGGCCTCGCTGGCCCTGCGCCGATTCGCCGGTGCGCTCCCGCATGCGTTCCTCCAGCGACGCCAACGAACGCACGAGGTCACGCGCCTGCGCCAGCGACCGCGCGCGACGCTGCGTGCTGTCGTTCACCGCCGCCGAGGCGGCACCCGCCACCTTGGTCGCCAACGAGTCGAGCACCTCGCCGATGCGCGCCTCGAAGTTCTCCGCCGTCTCGCGCGACTGTTGACGCGCGATGTCCTTAGAGTAGCGGATCATGTCGTCCAGCCGTTGCTGCCGGATCGCGTCGGCCGCTTCCTTGAGTGTCCGCGCCGCCGCGGCGCGCTCGCGCAACGCATCGCGCGAGAGCCGATCGAGTTCTTCCTCGAGCTGCTCCACCTCGCGCGCCATCTGGTCCTTGCGCTCGTCGACACGCCGCTGGCGCTCCTCGCGGTTCCCGCCATCTCCCAGCCGGCTCACCTCCTCGCGCACCTCACGCTGCTGGCCGGCCAGCCGCTGCGCGCGGTCGGCAGCGCCCTGCATGCTGCGCGACGCCTGGGCGCCGCGCGATTCCTCGAGCAGGCGACGCGCCGCCTCCAACCGGTCCTGCGCCGCGCTCCCGCTGCCGCTCCCCTGCTTTCCTTCACTGGCCGCAGAGCGTCGCATCGCGGTGGCCGCATCCTGCAACGCGCGTGCGGTCTGCTGCATCTCGGGCGATTCCTGCTCGCGGGCCAGCCGCTCGAGTCGCCGCGCCAGCTGCTCGGCCTCCTCGGCCATCTGCCGCTGTGAGCCCCCTCCGCCACCACCGCCGCTCCCGGCCTGTGCCCGCTGGCGAGCGCGCTCGTTCTCCTGCTGCTGCCGCGCGGCCAGGCGCTTGAGCCGCTCCAGCGTCTCGTCCACCTCCCGATTGGCCTGCTGCTGCGCCCCGCTCTGCACCTGCTCGTACTGGTTGCGCAGCTTGTCCGTTTCCAGCTCGAACAGGTCGGCAAGGTCCTCGGCGGAACCACCACCGCCGCCACCGCCCCCACCGCCGTTCTGCATGCTCACCTGCACCTCCTTGAACAGCGCGTCCACGCGCTCCAGCAGCTGCAACGCGCGCTGTTCCGGCGCCAGCGCCTCCCCAAGCCGGCGAACGGCGAGTTCCCCCTCGGCCGCCTTCATCTCGGCTAGCACCTTGGGCATGATCTCCGCGATGACCTTGAACGTCGTGTCGGTCCCCTGCACCGCCGGGCGCTGTAGCCGGGTGAGCGTCTGCTGCACCTCCTCCCGGAGCCGCCCCTGCCCGAGGAGGATCGTCGTCACGTCGCTCTGAAAGGCCGGCGTCTCCGGCGTGGGGCGATCGCGATTGGCCTTGAACGTGGCGGCGACGATTTCGCGTTGCCGCGCGACCAGCGTCCCCGTGTTCTCGCCGGGCGCTCCACCGCCCCCCCCGCCCTGCTGGTTCTGCCGAAACTCGCGATCAAAGCGGCGAATCGTCAGGAAGTAGATGTCGGTCGACGCAGACTTCGCCCCGGACACGGCATCGTTGTCCCACGCTTTGGCGTAGTACGACACGACATCGCCCGGTTGCAGCGCCAACTCCTCGAGGAAGAGGGTGTGGCCGGCGCTCAGCTCGCGCGGACGCCGCCCTCGCCCCTCAGACAGCACGATCGTCTTCTCCTCGCCGCCATTCACCTGGTAGTGCAGCTCCAACTTTCCGACGCCGTAGTCGTCGCTGGCCTCCGCCTCGATCAGCACTTCTTCGACCGAGGTGGGGCGCACGTCGCGCCCGGGCTTCCGCATCGACACCTGCGGCGGCAGGTCGTCCATCGCGTCGATCACGTAGTCGACGTTCCCGGCCACCCGCGTCCCGTCAGGTGCATCGAGCTCGACGCGGTAGAAGCCGTCGCGGCGGATGCTCACGCTGCCGGTGAGCGTGGAGTCGTCGAGTCGGGTGAGTGCGATCGACGCGTCGCGATCGAGCACGAGGCGCCCACCGCGCACGGCACGCGTGGCGCGCACCGTCACCGTGACGCGCGTCCCTTTCACCGCCGCGATGTCACCCACGTCGTCCAGCTGCTCGGCCGGCAGACCGGTGTACGACGGATACTGCAGGGTGAGGTCGAGCTGGCGCACCGCCGGCAGGTCACGCACCGTGAGCGTGAAGGGGGCGGAGCGCACCCCGTTGGATTCGACGTAGTACTCCGCATTGTCCGAGACGTCGAAGAGGCGCGCCATGAACCGCGTCGAGTCGCCGCCGGGGCCCATGGCCAGGTGCTCCCACTCCCCATTCGCGCCACGACGCACCGACAACTCCACCACGTCGCTCTCGAATCCCCGCAGGCGCGCCGAGATCTCGAAGTCGCTGCCGCGGGCGACGGTCGCATCGCCAGGCGTGACCTCGATCGCGTAGATCGGAGCCGACGCCACATCGCGCCACGGGGTCAGGATCAGCCGGGCCGACTGGCCGATCCACGACGGGCCCAGCGCGACCAACGCAGCCCCCGACGCGACCAGGAGCGCCGAGACGGCAAGTGCGCGCAGCGTGGCAGGACGCTCCAGCACCGGCACCGCCGGCGTCCGTTCGAGACGCAGGGCCGCGTCGTTGAAGAGACCCGCCGTCAGGAGTGTCGAGCGCGCCTCGTCAGGCACCGTCGTGGCCGCGACCTCAACCGCGCTCAAGACGGCCCCGCCCAATTCGGGGACGCGCTCCTCTACGTACAGCGCCAGTCGCGCATCAGGAAGCTGCCTGACGAGTGGCCAGGCCACGAACCGCGCCGCCACCAGGGCCACGACCACGCCGAGCGCCCAGCGCGCGATCACCACACTCGCGGGCGAGAAGCGCGCCCCCTGCAGCGCGGCGGCCGCCACCCAGAAGCCCATGAGCAGGACCGCAAGCGTGATCGCCACTCCAACGGCGGCGTGCCGCCCGCGCCAGCGCCGGCGGATACGCGCGAGCGCCACACCGAATGGCGGCGTGGTGCGTGGGATGGTCGGTTCGGCGAACGTGGCCATGGCGCGTCTCCTACCTGGGCTGTAACCGCCGCCGCGACGCCCGGCTCGCCAGCACACCTTCTGCCAGCAACACGAGCGACGCCACGACGAGAAGATACCACCACATCGACTGCGTGCGTTCCTGTTCCACGAGGCGCTGCACCGGATCCACCGTCCCCTCAGCGGTCGCGAGCGTGCCGTCAGGGGCCAGGGCGTTGGTGAGGCGCGCCGGATCGAACGTGGCGAACTCGAGCTCCGCGGGCGCCGGGTTGGCGGCCACGAGGCGCGGCCGCTCGTTAGGGGCCCCGGAGCGCCGCACTTCGTACCACCCGCGCTCCCGCAGTTCCAGCGCGCCCGGGGCGTCGGGGCCGCCGATCGCGAGCCGGTCGCCACCCGGGGCACGCACGCTGAGGCGACCGTTTCCGACCGATGCACTCTCGCCGGCCGCACCCTCCGCCAGATCGACCGACTCGCCGACCGCGTACGCGGCGCGCTCCGGGCGGAAGGCCGCCGCGTACTGCGACACCTGCTGCAGGAACGGGAGGAAGACCGCCTGCCGCGGCAGGTCGTTCCAGAGCCCATCGAAGCTGCTCCCCCACGTCAGCACGCGGCCACGCCCTTCGCGACGCTCGGCAAGCGCCACCGCGCCGTCGTCGAAGCGGGCCAGGATCCCCTCGCGCACCCCCAGCGGGCGATATCGGAAGAAGCGCGCGACCGACAGGTCGCCGCTGCGCGTCCCCCCAAAGATCGACAGCGCCGGATGCGCGCGATCCAGGTAGCCCAACACCGCGCCCCGCTCGCCCAACCGGTCGACCGGCGCGCCGATCGAGTCCGGGAGGAGCGGCCGCGCCTCCGCAGGCCAGCTGCGACTCGACCCGTGCTCGCCTAACGCATTCAGCAGACCGCCCCCCGCTCGGACGAAGGAGAGGAGCCGCGCGGCGCCGATCCCTGCGGGCACGCCGGCATCGTTGAGAATGACGAGTCGGCGCCCCGTGAGGTCGGCCGGCGTGGCCCGGGGGGCGCGCACCGCTTTCACGTCGAAGGCGGGTTGGTCGCCGATCGCGAGCGCCCGCGCGACGAAGAGCGCCCGCTCGGCGGGGGCATCGCCATGGTCGACCAGCAGCACGCCGAGCGTCGGCGCACGCCGCAACAGGAAGTGAAACGCGTCGTCTGCGGTGAGCGCGTCGGCGTCGATCGTCACGCGCGCCGGCACACCGTCCGCCGGGACCGCGACAGGGGCAAACGCCACCGCCCCCCCCGCGTCGGCCGGAAGGTCGACCATGCGCGTCTCGAGTACCCGTCCGTTGACCTCGAGGCGTACCGCCGCCCCCTTCACCGCCGGCCCGATGTTGATGACCCGGGCGCTCACGATCACCCGTTCCCCCGGTGCAGCGAGGTCACGCCGCGTCTCGACCGCGCGCACCGACCGGTTCACCACGGGTCCCTGCCCGACATCGACCGGGACGATCGCCGTCCCCGGTGGCATCGTCACCTCATCGCCAAGGTCCCACGCGCTCCGCTGGAAGTCGCTGACCACGACGAGTTCCCGCTTCGGGAGCCGGGAGCTCCCGAGCAGTCGGCGAGCGAGCGCGACGGCCGGCGCCAGGCGCGTACCGGCGTCGACGGGGCGAATCGAGTCGAGCGCGCCACGAAGCAGCTGGGCGTCTCCGCTCGGATCGTTCACCGCGCTGGCGCGCACATCGAACGGGACGATTGTCAGGCGGTCTTCCCGCCCCAACGATGCGATGCGCCCGCGCACCGCCTGCTGCGCTGCGCTCCACCGCTCGCCATAGCGCATGCTCAACGATCGGTCGAGCAGGATGACGACGTCGGTCCCGCCGGTCGAGGTCGCGGACGCTTCCGCAGTACGCGCCAGCACCGGACGCATGAACGCGGCGGCCAGCAGCGCGATGAGCAGGCAGCGCGCCGCGAAGAGGAGCCAATCGCGTATGCGCTGCCGGCTGGCGTGCTGGTACGGCGTGCGCTGCAGGAACATCAGCGAGGGAAAGGCGATCGACTCCTTTCGTTCCTTGTGCACGAGGTGCACGAGGATCGGGATGGCGATCGCCGCGAACGCGGCAGCGAAGAGCGGCGCGAGGAAAGAGAACTGCATCACTTCACCGTCCGCAGGCGTTCCCGACGCAGCAGGTAGTCGAAGAGCAGCGCGTCCAGCGGCTTGCCGGTGTCCACGAGCGTGTAGTCGATGCGATGTTCGCCGAGCCGCCGCTGCATCGTCGCCACGTGCTCCGAGACGAGCCGCTGGTACTCGGCGCGCAGTCGCGACGGCACGACCGGCAGCCGCACGCCGCTCTCCACGTCCTCGAAGGTCGCGGCATCACTGAAGTCGAAGGTGCGCTCGATGGGGTCGAGCAGCTGCATCACGACCACATCGTGCCCGGCGTCGCGCAACGGCCCCAAGGCGGAGATCACGCGTGCCGGCTCCTCGTACAGGTCGGAGAGGAGGAGCATGAAGCCGCGCCGCCGCTGGCTCTCCGCGATCTTGGCCAGCGCACGCCCGAGCGAACCCTGCCCCCGAGGCGTCGCGCGGTCGATCGAGTAGAGCACCTGTTGCAGGTGCTTGGCCGACGGCGGCACGTAATCGAGGATGTCCTCATCGAACGACGCAAAGCCGACGCGATCGCGCTGGCGATGCGAGAAGTAGGTGAGCGAGGCCGCGAGGTACTTCGCATACGCGAGCTTGGTCAGCGCTCCCGAGCCGTAGCCCATCGACCCCGACACGTCGAGCAGCACCATGAAGTTGGTGTTGGTGTCGGCCTCGAACTCCTTGAGGTAGTACCGCTCGGTGCGCGCATACACTCGCCAGTCGATGTGGCGGATGTCGTCGCCGGGCACGTACTGCCGATGCTCGGCGAAGTCGGTCGAGAAGCCGAGGTGCGGCGAGCGATGCAACCCGGAGATGAACCCTTCCACCACCCACCGCGCCACCAACTCCAGGTTGCCGATGCGCGCCAGCGCGGCGGGGTCGATGAATCGGACCCCGACCTGCGACGCGTCGTCCCGGCGTTCGGGCGGTGCGGATGGTGGCGTGGTGGGCGGATTGGTCATCGGCGTGCGGCTACAGCCTGGCCTTGGGGAGCGGCACCGCGTCGACCAGCTTGGCGATGATCTGATCGGTCGTCACCCGTTCGGACTGCGCGTGAAAGTTCGTAAGGATGCGATGGCGCAGCACCGGCGCGGCCAGCGCCTTCACATCATCGAACGAGACGTGATAGCGCCCCTGCATGAGCGCGCGCGCCTTGCCGCCGAGCACGAGGTACTGTGCCGCACGCGTGGAGGCGCCGTAGGTCACCCACTGCTTGATGAAGTCCGGGGCCGTCGGCGACGTGGGACGGCTCGCCCGTACGAGGTGCACCGCGTATCGCGCCACCGACTCGGCCACCGGGACGCGCCTGACGAGTCGCTGGAAGGCGATGATGTCCGGCCCCGTGATCGCGTGCTTGAAGACGTGGCTCTGGATCGCCGTCGTCGTCTGCACGACCTTGAGCTCGTCGTCCTCGTTGAGGTAGTCGATGATCACCTGGAACATGAAGCGATCAAGCTGCGCCTCGGGGAGCGGATAGGTCCCCTCGAGCTCGATCGGATTCTGCGTCGCAAAGACGAAGAACGGTTCTTCGAGCTTGTAGGTGCGCCCCTGCACCGTCACCCGGTGCTCCTGCATCGCCTCGAGCAGCGCCGACTGCGTCTTGGGCGGCGTGCGGTTGATCTCGTCGGCCAGGACGATGTTGGCGAAGATCGGCCCCGGCACGAAGGCCATGCGCCGGCGCCCCGTCTCCGGATCTTCCTGGATGATGTCGGTCCCCGTGATGTCCGACGGCATCAGGTCGGGGGTGAACTGGATGCGCGAGAAGCGCAGGTCGAGCACCTGCGCCATGGTGTGGATCAAGAGCGTCTTGGCGAGACCGGGGACGCCGACGATGAGGCAGTTGCCGCCGGCGAAGAGCGCGGTGAGGGCCTGCTCCACGACCTGTTCCTGTCCGATGATGAGCTTGTGCAGCTCGGTCAGGATCTGTTGCTGTCCGGCGCGCAGCTTGTCGGCCAGGGCGAGGTCGTCGGGGGCGTTGAGGGCAACGCCTTCTGGGGCAGTAGTCGTCACGGGTCTCCTGGGTCAGTGCGTCGGCGTGTCGATCAAACGGTCGGCGGCAGCGCGGCGCCAGCGCCGCGTCGGGTGTGCCTCAGTGCGTCATGGCGTACACGACGTAGTTCACGGCCAGCTTGTACGCCTCGTTGCTCAGCGCGATCGGGAGGAAGCCCTCGTCGGACCACTCCATGTAGTCGCCGATGTCGTTGTTGAAATTGGCGATCATGACCAAGCGCTTGGCCGGGTCGTTGTCCTCGAACGCCCCCCAGAACTCGGCCTTCGCGCCGTAGTACGGGTGATCCATGTCCAGCGACTCGATGTGATAGAACGAGTCGAACAGCGGATGCGACCGATCGAGCTTGACCAGTGTCATGCCGGGGAAGGCCTGCATCCATCGGAACTCGAAGTTGCGGAACTGCGGCGTGCCGGCGAAGTCGTCGAAGATGAGGAAGCCCCCCTTCTGCACGTAGGCCTTGAGCCCAGCCAGCTCCTGTTCGTTCATCGACCAGTACCCCGGCTCCGACACGTACGCCACCGGGTACTTGAACAACGCGGGATCGTCGAACGCCAGGATGTTGCTCCCTTCGAGGAACGGCTTCACCGTGGTGAGCTCCTCGAGGATCTTCATGAAGTGCATCTCGGCGCGCGGGTAGTCGTGGTCCCACTTGAGGTCCCACCCGCCGCCTAACGGCTCGAATCGCATCCGCACGAAGGTGAAGCGTCCGTCGTACGGAACGTTCGGATTGGGGTCGTTCCCGGGGGCGCGCCGACGCCCGCGAAAGCCCTGCGCCGCGACCGTCAGGGCCGGGAGCAGGACCAGCAGCGCCAATCCCCACCTGCGCCATCGTCTCATGGCCGTTTCTCCTGGAGCGAAAGCAGGAGCGCCTGCGCCTTCTCGAAGTTGGGGGCCAGGTCGAGCGCCCGCAGCACCTCCCGGCGCGCCGCGCTCACCTCGCCGGCGTTGGCGTACGCAAGCGCCAGCTGGTACATCGCATCCACCCGATCCGACGGATCGAGGGCCAGTACTGCCTGCCGCTCGCGGATCACGACCGGATGGCGCCCCACGTGCGCCGCGCGCTCCGCCAGCCGCTGGTGGATCCCCAGGTCGAAGGGCGAGATGTACAGGGTCCGGTCGAGCGCCGCCAGCGCGGCAGGCACGTCACCGCGTGCCGCGGCCAGGGCATCCAGCTCCAGGTTGGCCTCGTACGCCAGCTCGTTGCGCTGGGTCATGGCTTGCAGCTCACGGATCGCCCCCGCCGTGTCGCCGCGCGTGAGGTGGATCTGGGAGAGCGTCCGATAGGGCGAGTCTTCGCCGGCATACGACGGCAGCAGCGTCTTCGCGCGCTCGAGTTCGCGCACCGCATCGTCCCATCGCTGGCGCTCCGCGGCCGCCGTCGCCGCGCGCATCGCATCGGCAAAGGTCCCCCGCCACCGGATCCCCTGCTCCCGCTCCCCGCCCTGTTCCATCGTGACCGCCGCCAGCTCCCGCGCGAAGCGTTCCCGTACAAACGCCTCGAAGCGTGCGTCCAGCCCCGCGGCGTCCAGCCCCAGGACTTCTCGCACCACCGTTGGCGTGGTGGCCCCGCGCTTGTAGCCGGCGAGCATCGCCCGGATCCCCGCGGCCCCGCGCTCACGCTCGATCCACTCGGCCACCAGCGACGCCTGATAGTACGAGAGGATGACCTCCTGCGGAAAACGCGGGCGCATGAAGCCGTCGTTCATGCGCGACGGCGGGGCGAGCATCCCGGCGGCGTACGCGGCCAGGAACTCCGGCGTCACGTCGCTCCCCCACGAGGGGCGCGCCCGCCGTTCCTCCAGCACCGACAGCCCCTCCGAGAACCAGCGCGGAATGCGGTTGTCGGTCGCGCCTAACGTGAAGGTGTGGGCGATCTCGTGCCAGAGCGTCGAGCCCCAGTTGAACTCCCCCACCTTGCGCGCCGCCGGCGAGTCCATCGCGACCACCGGTCCGAAACACACGCCTAACGCCCCAAGTCCGGCCAACCCCACGGTGCGCACCGAGAAGTCAGCGTGGCTGCGGAAGAACTCCACGCGCACCGGCTCGGCCGGACGGTAACCATAGCGCGCCGCCAACGAGTCGAACGCCATCTCGGCGAGCGGCGCCGCGTACAGCGCCAGGAGCGCGGCATCCTTCTTTTCCATCACCAGCACGAACCGAGGGGTCTTCACCTCGGTGTAGCCGTCGAACGTGTCGAGCAGGTCGAGCGTGTTCTTGGCCCAGACGTCGTACGGATCCAGGGAGAAGGCGCGGTCGAGACTGGCCTTGCCGTCGACGACGCGACCGAGCCGGAGCTGGTTCACGCCTAACAGCGCGAGGGCTCGAGCCGCCCGCGGATCGCGCGACAGTCCCTGCTCGGCGAACGCCGCCGCCTGACGATACAACCGGTTGCGTGCCGCGACGTCGGCCAACGTCACCTCGGCGTCCGCCGCCCCGGGGAGGCGCGCGTGCGCGCGCTCCAGCGCCCGCTGGAAGTTGGCCGAGTCGCCGGAGAGCCACCGGGCGGCGGCCAGCGCGATGAGTGGCTGGGCGGCCCCGCTGTCGGCCGCGAGCCCGCGAATCGCCTCCGCCGCCGCCTCGTCGTAGCGCTCCACGTCGATCAGCAGGAGCGCGGCCACCGCCCGCGCCTCCGCGTCGCTCGGGTTTACCGCCAGCGACTGCCTGACGAGTGCCGAGGCATCGCCACGCCCGTCGAACGACAGCACGCGCGACATGCCGAGCAGGGCGCGCGGGTGCGTCGGGTTGGTCGCCAGCACCGCCGCGAAGGTGGCGCGCGCGTCGACCGCGTTGAACTTCTCGAGAAAGAGGAAGCCGAGCTCGGTGCGCGTATCGAGATTGCTGGAATCGGCGGCAATCGCCTGATCGTACGCCTTCAGCGCATCCTTGAAGAGCTGCGGATCGTTGCGCCCCAGGTATCGGCAGGCCACCGCCACCGCGCGCAGTTCGTCCGCGGTGAGGGCGCGACGGCCGCTGTTGTAGATATCGATGAAGGCGTCGAAGGCGCGCATTGCCTCGTCGCGCGCCCCACCCTCGAAGGCCAGCGTCGCCAGCTGCAGCTTGGCCGTGAGCGAATCGCCCCCTTGTCGCGCCCGCTCGTAGGCGGCGCGCGCCTCCTCCACTCGTCCGCGGAGGCGCAGGATGTCGCCCAGGAGCACGTCCAGATCGGTGGCACCATTCGCCCCCCGGCGAAATCGCTCGGCCGCCTCGCTCGCCTCGGAATAGCGCCCCACATCTCGCAGCGCGCGCGCCAGCAGGCGCGCGGCCCCGGCGTGCGCACTGTCGCGCGCCGTCGCCCGCTGCGCGAGTCGGATCGCGTCGTCGTATCGCCCGGCCTGCCGCGCCGTCGTCCCCTGTGCCACCAGCGACGCAGCGTCGCCCTCCTGCGCGCACGCCGTGGGCGGCGCGAGCACGAGCAGCGCCAGCACTCCCCAACGCCGGTACACACTCATGGCTTCTTCACCTCGAGCGCCCGCAACGCGCGCGTCTTCTCCGCCAGTTCGACCAGCAAGGGCTCGAGTGCCTTCTGGTAGGCATCTTCGTTCATGGTCGCACGCCGGGCACGCAACGCCTCCAGCCGCCCCTCCACCTCTCGGCGCTCGGCCAGGAGTCGCGCCGCGCGCGGATCGGCCGCCAGCGTCGCACCACCCGAGGGCTCGAGGAAGACCGTGCGCGCGCGCAGGCCGTCGGGCCCCTTCTCGCTCGCATCGGTATGCCCCACGCCGTCGCCGTCGTCCTCGAGCAACGGGTGCTCGGTGGCGATGCGATTCCCCTGTTCGAACACGCGCTCCACCTCACGCCGGGCGTACGTGAACGCCTCGAGCAGGTTCACACGCCCGTCCTTGTCGCTGTCGGCACCGGCGGTCGTCAGGGCGGCGACAAAGTGCGCCGGGAAGAGCGTCTCATTCTGCTCGCGCCCGGAGCGCGTCGCCGTGATGATCACTCGATTGGCCCCGGCCAGTGGCTTCACGAAGTCTCCGCTGGCGCTCGTCGTGTTCACGAAGATCAGCCCAACGTTCCGCAGCGCGGCGAGGGCGACCTTGAAATCCTCGCCCGACAGGTCGGGCCCCGGGACGTTGAACTTCGACTCGTCGCCCTGCGTGGTGCCGTGGCCGAAGAGGATGATCACCAGGCGATCGCCCGCCGTCATCCCGGCGGTGAGCCGGGTGATGGACCGCAGGATGTTCTCTCGTGTGGAGCGGGCGCGCACCCGCGCGCGCGTGGAATCCTCGGCGAGCACGGTCACGAGCGAGTCCGGGATGCCGAAGCGCGAGGTGGCGGCCGACGCCACCGTGGTGGCCCACTGATAGAACGCATCGGCGAGGCGCTTTTCGCCGCTCACGCCGGCGACGAGGAGCACGGCGGTGCGCGGCGCAGGTTCGGTCGCGATGTCCGTCGAGGCGACGACGGAAGCACCGGCCGCGGTGGGCACGGCAGCCGACGCGACGCGGGAGAGCATGACGTGGGGGGCCCCCCCCAACAACAACGCTACCCCCGCCCCCCGAAGGTGCCGGTACCATTTCCGCCCGCTCATCATCATCGCCACGCCTCGCCTCGCGTCATCGCGCCCTCCATCGCCGTCCCGGCATCGCCGCGCGACACATCGCCGCCCGGCTCCTCGCCGCTCGCTCTAGCATCACGCCACCCCGCGCCGTCGCCGCAACGCCCACTCGGTGCCTAACGCCAGCAGCAACAGCCCCAGCAGCACCGGCATGTCCCACAGGTCCTTCCGCTCCACCACCGTCGCCCCGCTCGCGCTGTACACCATGTCCTTTGCCACGTCGAGCGCGCGATCGGCCGGGTAGTAGCGCCCCCCGGTCTCCTCGGCCAGCTGCCGTAGCAGCGTCGGCCGCATCTCCGCCCCGAAGTACTCCTGCGTCGGCGGCGCCACGCGAACATAGGCCGCCTCTCCCACCACGGTGTCCCGCCCGACCACCGCCCGGAGCCGCACCTCGTGTACCCCGTTCCCGTCCGGGACGTACGTCGTGCGATACTCACCGTCGCGCTCCACCGCCCACTCCAGCGCCACCTCCTGCGTGACACCGCGCGGTGGCGTGA
>Ga0075163_10006281_pt1 | contig 15731 bp, 14 predicted proteins | sample JI1023141ADNA_FD_71478 | JGI IMG/M metagenome (GOLD analysis project Ga0075163, IMG submission 71478) | Wastewater effluent complex algal communities from Wisconsin, to seasonally profile nutrient transformation and Carbon sequestration -... | ecosystem: Engineered > WWTP > Effluent > Algae... | reverse complement strand
AAAGGGTGGTGTGGCTCTTGCTCGCACGGCGAATACGATGACGGTGCTTGATGTGATTGCTGCCATTGACGGTGTGGAGATGTTTACCACCGAATGTATTTTGAAGTTTCCGGGTTGCGGCAACGAAAAGCCGTGCCCGATGCACAATCACTGGGCTGTGGAGCGAGTGCGATTGCAGAAAATGTTTCAGCAGACAAATCTTGAAGAAGTGGCAGTTAATGTTCGTAAAGGACTAATAAGACTCGGTATGACTGAAATCAAGGCAACGTGATTTTTTTTGAAATACTAAGCGATAAAGTACTATCTAATCATCTATTTATTTTTCTTTGGAGTAGAAGTTATGAAAACGAACCGATTACAAAACACCGTTCTCACAGGCTTTTGTTTGCTTGTCTGGATGGGGATGGGACTAACAACCGCAAACCTTCTCACCTCGTGCGCTAAAGACGGCGAGGGCGCAAAATCGGACGCGCCGAAAGAAGAAGTAGCAAAGCAAAAGCCAGAATACTACAAAGTGAAAGAGGTTAAATTGGGTGCGACGATTGACCCCGCGCTTTCCAAGCAGGGTGCTAAGGTTTTTGACGTAACGTGTACGGGCTGCCACAAATACGATGAACGCTATGTCGGTCCTGCACTTGGCGAGGTAACAAAGCGCCGCACACCGGAGTACGTGATGAACATGATTCTGGACACCGAAACGATGATTGAAAAAGACGATACCGTGCGCTGTATGCTACAAACCTATTTGATGAAAATGCCCAATATGCAGGTGGACGAAAAAGATGCCCGTGCAGTCGTCGAGCACTTGCGCGAAGTTGCTGATAAAAAGAAATAACTCTCTTTCTTCTCTGTTTTTCCATTTTTTTACTCATTTCTAGGAGGATTCCAATGAAGACCACGATAAAAACGAAGATTCTCACCGCATTGGCGGCGCTGGGGATTGGCTCCATGGTCGTGATGATTACTGCTTGCCCGTCAGCAAAAAATTCGACGGCGGACGGCTCGGATGCAGCCAAAAAAGTCTATGTTGCGCCTGGTAAGTACGATGAAAACTACCTTTTCGCCTCCGGCGGCTTTAGTGGGCAAATCGGTGTCTATGGCATTCCGAGCGGACGCTTGCTGCGCGTGATTCCCGTTTTTTCGCAAGACCCGGAAAAGGGTTGGGGCTATTCCGAAGAAACAAAGCCGATGCTGAACACCAGTAACGGTATGGTTCCGTGGGATGACTCCCACCATTTACAGCTTTCGCAAACCGATGGCGTACCCGATGGGCGCTGGCTCTTTGTGAACGGCAATAACACGCCGCGCATTGCTCGCATTGACTTGCGCACTTTCCGCACTGCTGAAGTGATTGAAATTCCGAACACTGCCGGAAATCACGCTTCGCCGTTTATCACGCCGAACACTGAGTACACAGTCGCTGCCACACGCTTTAGCGAGCCATATACCTTTGAGAATGGCGACGTTGCAATTTCATCGTACAAAGATAATTTCAAAGGCGCACTGAGCTTTATTGCGGTGGATAAGACTTCCGGCAACATGGGCATTAAATTCCAAATTCTCATGCCCGGATTCAACTATGACCTTTCGCATTCCGGTAAAGGCGTGTCCGACGGCTGGTTCTTCTTCACCTGCTACAATAGCGAGCAAGCAAATACAATGCTTGAGGTGAATGCGAGCCAAAAAGACAAAGACTATATTGCTGCGGTGAACTGGAAAAAGGCTGAGGAATACTTGGCTCAAGGCAAAGCGCATAAAGTCAAAGCGCCCTATATGCACAACACATATGACGAATCCACGCACACCGGCAAATCGGAAATGCTGGAAGAGGTGATGACGCTCAATCCCGCAGAATGTCCGGGCTTGGTTTACTTCATGCCCACGCCGAAATCTCCGCACGGATGCGATGTTGACCCAAGTGGTGAGTACATTGTTGGCGGTGGTAAACTTTCGACCGTGATTCCTGTGTTTTCATTCTCGAAAATCCAAAAAGCGATTGCTGACAAGAGCTTCGAGGGCGATATTGCCGGAATTCCGGTGCTGAACTACAAAGCCGCATTGCACGGCGAGGTCGAAAAGCCGGGCTTGGGACCTCTTCACACCGAATTTGATGCCGATGGCAATGCCTACACCTCGTTCTTTGTGTCATCCGAAGTGGTGAAATGGAACGTGAAAGAGTGCAAAGTCATTGACCGTGCACCAACATACTATTCGGTCGGACACCTTGTCGTAACAGGCGGCGACAGCAAAAAGCCTTGGGGTAAGTATCTGGTGGCAATGAACAAAATTACGAAAGACCGCTATTTGCCGACCGGTCCCGAACTGACGCAATCAGCACAGCTCTACGACATCACGGGCGAAAAAATGAAACTCCTGCTGGACTTCCCGACCATCGGCGAGCCGCACTACGCGCAGATGTGTCCCGCAGACCTCATCAAACCAAAGTCTGTGAAAACCTTTAAATTGCTGGAAAATAAGCACCCCTACGTTACGCTGGGCGAAAAAGAAAGCCGTGTAGAGCGTAAAGGTAACGTTGTCCACGTGTACATGACCGCTATTCGTTCGCACTTCAAGCCTGACAATATCGAAGGCGTAAAAGTCGGTGATGAAGTCTATTTCCACGTTACCAATTTGGAGCAAGACTGGGACGTACCACACGGCTTCGCTGTTCGCCACAATGAAAATGCCGAATTGCTTATCATGCCGGGCGAGACGCAAACGCTCAAATGGATTCCCAAAAAGCCCGGGGTCGTAACGATGTATTGCACGGATTTCTGCTCGGCACTGCACCAAGAAATGCAAGGCTATATCAGAGTTTCGGCAGCGAATGCAAAAGTAGAACTCAGTTCTAACGGTGCAAAAGGGACTAAACAACAGTAGATCATGTTCTAACGAGGTGGAGTTCACTTCAAACGTGTGCTCCACCTGTGTTAGACAATAATTTTCCAAAGGAAACAACCATGAAACCACTTTCACGCATCCTGCTCGCATTCGCATCGGTACTGCTCGTCGGAATGTATTTTCTGCCGATGTGGAGTATTTCGCTGGATGCGCCGCAGTACCCCGAAGGCTTGGGAATGAAAATTTACATTAACACCGTTGTCGGTCGGGAAGAAAACGACCTCACGAACATCAACGGGCTGAATCACTATATCGGTATGAAGCGCATCGAACCTGACTCAATTCCTGAATTGCGCTATATGCCGCCCATTATCGGCGTGATGATTGCGCTGGGGCTGCTTGCATCTTTACTGGGACGGCGCTGGATGGCGCTTGCGTGGTCGGGGCTGTTTGTGGTGCTGGGTATTGTGGGCATGATAGATTTTTACTTGTGGGAATATGATTACGGGCACAATCTCGACCAGCACGCTGCCATTGTGATTCCCGGAATGTCGTATCAGCCGCCGCTTCTTGGCTCAAAGCAGTTGCTTAATTTTACCGCTCATTCTTATCCCGATATAGCGGGCTACATTGCCGGAATCTCGATTCTGATGGGGTTTGCAGCATGGTTCCTGAGCCGTCCCGGAGCAAAAACGTCCGAAAAAACGTCAGCGCCGACTGCGATAAATGTAGAGCAACCAGGCACGATTGCCGGCTTTCTTGTGGGTATTCTCTTGAGTGCATCCGTACTCACATCGTGTGAGCCTGCACCGGAGGCGATTGACTGGGGCAAAACCGAATGTGCGCATTGCAAAATGAACATTGCCGATAAACGCTTTGCTGCTGAATTGCTGACCACAAAGGGCAAGGCATACAAGTTCGATGCAATCGAGTGTATGGCGGTTTTTTTGAATGACGGCACTGTCGCAAAGGCAGATGTACACTCGCTGTGGGTGATGGATTACGACAACGCAGGTACGTTTCTGAACGCGCAAAAATCCTTTTTCTTGCAAAGTCCAAAATTCCAAAGCCCCATGAGTCTCAACATCGCTGCCTTTGCTAGTAATAAAGCCATTCGAGCTGCAGAGCAGCAATATGCGGGCAAAGAATTATACTGGGATGGTGTTCGCCTCCTCGTCGCAAAAGAGTGGAGTACGGAAACAAAACCGTAAAACATACAATCGTAACAACAATGAAAACTCGTTTCTGTCATACTGCACCTCGCGTAGCATTAATGTTTCTATCCGCAATGCTTCTTTGCACGGTATATGCAATGCTCGCTTTTGCGGGTGTTGTTGCTCGGACGCACGACCTGTACCCATCTCCCAATGGTGGTGTTATTGCGCGTGCAGTTTTGGTTGCGCAGCCGGGCGACACGCTTCGTCTGCACGCGGGAGTGTATGCGGAGCACGATATTGTTATCCGAAAGCCGCTTGTACTCATCGCTGCTGCGGGAGACGAACACAAAGCGGTGATTGATGCCACGCTGAAAGGTTCATCGATTGTTTTTGTTCGTGCAAGCGGCGTTACCATGCGGGGTTTGGCTCTGCGCAATGTACCCATTAGCTACATGAACGACAACGCTGCCATTCGCGTGGAAGGCGCACAAAATTGCACATTTGAGAACCTCCGCATTGACAACGCTCTTTTCGGTTTATACCTTGCCACTTCTGCAAATTGTCGCATTGCGGGGAATGTTCTGCGCGCCACCAAAGGTAATGAATCGTCCTCCGGCAATGGTATTCATCTCTGGAGATGTGATAATATCAGCGTTGAGCGCAACGACGTGCAAGGACACCGCGACGGCATTTATTTGGAATTTAATCGTCATGCTCTTGTGCGAGCCAACACGAGCGAAGGAAATATGCGCTATGGGCTGCACTTTATGTTTTCGGATTCTTGCGCTTACGAGGGCAACACTTTTCGCAATAATGGTTCGGGCGTAGCGGTGATGTACTCGCGCTTTGTGCGCATGACGGACAATCGTTTTTTGCATAACTGGGGCGCAGCCGCCTACGGAGTGCTGTTCAAGGATATCACGGACAGCTACATGGCTGGCAATCATTTTATCAAAAACACCGTCGGCTTGTATGCAGAAGGTGTGAACCGCACAAAAATTGAGCACAACGAGTTTCGGGAAAACGGCTGGGCGTTGAAAATGCTGGGCAGTTCGACCGATAACGTTTTCCGCTTTAATAACGTTATCGGTAATTCTTTCGATGTAACGACCAATAGTTTCGGCAGTGAAAATCGCTTTATCCACAACTACTGGAGCCACTATGAGGGCTACGACCTCGACCGCAACGGGCTTGGCGATGTGCCGTTTCGCCCTGTGCGCCTGTTTTCGGTACTGGTGGAAGAGCAGCAACCCGCACTCGTGCTAATGCACAGCCTGCTTGTGAATATGCTGGACGTTGCCGAGCGCGTTATTCCTTCCATGACCCCGGAAGCACTGGTGGACATTGCGCCAAGCATGAAGCCTTTTGAAATAGGCACGACCAAAGTACAAACTGCGATACGAAAAAATTAGGGCAATGGATGTAATCCTCTGCAATCCGCGTCAAGAATTGACGACAAACGTAAAGAGACACAAAACCATGATTGAACTTCAAAATATCACCAAGCGCTTTGGCGAACACACCGTACTGAACGGCATCAATTTGAGATTTGAAGCTGCTTCCGTTACGGCAGTGCTGGGACCAAACGGCTCCGGCAAAACGACGTTGATGAAAACAATTCTCGGCTTGGTGCGCCCCGAAAGCGGCGCGATGATCATTGACGGTGAATCGGTGCTGGGTGGGGCGGAGTACCGCAACATCATCGGTTATATGCCTCAGATAGCGCGGTTTCAAGACAATCTCACGGCACGAGAACTGATAGCGATGATACGCGACATCCGCGAATATCCGCCCGGCTCACGCGAGGAGGAATTATGCGCCATGTTCGACCTCGCGCCACATCTCGACAAACATCTCAAAACCTTGTCCGGCGGCACCCGACAAAAAGTCAATGCAGTGCTGGCGTTTATGTTCAACCCGCAAATTCTCATGCTGGACGAGCCAACAGCCGGACTTGACCCGATAGCGGCAAGTACGTTCAAAGACCTCGTACTGGCGGAGCGCGATGCGGGACGGACTGTTTTGCTTACGTCGCACATTATGAGCGAAGTACACGAACTCGCCGATACGATTATCTTTCTGCTGGAGGGGAACGTTTATTTTCAGGGTGCAAGCGCCGAACTGCTTGCCAGTACCGGTGAAAATACGTTAGAAAGAGCAATTGCAAGGCTTTTGCAAGAAAAAAATCAGACTCTATCTCCAAAAACTCAGCATTTATCAGCATGAAAACGATTATTAAACTCACGCGCTACGGCATCATCAGTGCCGCCCGCAGCCGATGGATACTTGGTTACACGGCATTTTTCTTCCTTGCCAGCGAAGGTTTGATGCGCTTTGGCGGGGATACCTCGAAAGCGGTGGCGAGCTTGCTGAATGTTGTGCTCTTGCTCATACCGCTTGTCAGCATCGTTATCGGCACGATGACCGTCTATAACAACCGTGATTTTACGGAGCTTTTGCTTTCGCAGCCGCTTCGGCGGAGCAGCCTTTTTGCAGGGCAGTATTTCGGCTTGGCACTTCCGCTTACCGTCGCCTATTTGCTGGGCGTGGGTGTGCCGCTTCTGGCGCGAATGGGGAGCGCGGATTCCGTTACAAATGCAGGTTTAGTGCTGATGCTTCTTGCTTCCGGCACGGCTCTGACGCTAATTTTTACGGCACTTGCGCTGGTTGTTGCCACGCGCTACGATGACCGTGCTTTTGGGCTGGGAGCCGCTCTGCTTCTGTGGTTACTGGCAGCGGCACTTTACGACGGAATTATGCTGGCGGTCATCTGGACGTTCCGCGACTACCCGCTTGAAATGCCGGTGCTGGCAATGAGCATTTTGAATCCGATAGATTTGGCGCGGACGCTGGTAATGCTCAAGTTTGATGTGGCTGCGCTCATGGGCTACACCGGAGCAGTCTTTGAGAAATTTTTCGGAACCGCTCTGGGTATGTCGGCGGCGGCAAGTGCGCTTCTGTTCTGGATTCTTGCGCCATTTGGATTAGGAATGAAAATTTTTGCGAAGAAAGATTTTTAAGAAAAAACTTACGATTCACCGAATTTCATCATTAAAGGAAACAACAATGAACTCCATAGAAATTGACACTGAAATTTCGCCCGCACGGATTGTAAAAAACGATATTCGTGCCGCAGCAGTATTTGAGCGCTACGGCATTGATTTTTGCTGCAAAGGCAAAGAGCCTCTGGCAAAATTGTGCGAAGAAAAAAGCATCGATGTCGGCACACTCACCGAAGAATTATCGCGCCTTGATGCTGCGCCGCCTGCATTGGACTTTGGTTCCATGAAAGCGTACCAGCTTATCGGTTACATTATTGAACATCATCATTCCTATGTGCGCCGTGCTATTCCGATCATACAGCAGCATATTCACAAAGTGGCAGAGCGGCACGGCACGGAGTACCCGGAAAATGGTGTCATAGCGCGAATGTTTGATGCGCTCGCTGAGGAGTTGACCGAGCATCTCCACAAAGAAGAGCACGTGTTGTTTCCGTACATTCAGCGCGTGGAAATGTCATGCGATTTCGGTCTCGCACCTACACAAAGCCACTTCGGAACGGCGTTGCAGCCGATAGCGGCTATGGAACGTGAGCATGAAGTCGTTGGTGAGGCGATGCAGTGCATCCGTGAGCTTTCGCATAATTTCACGCCACCGCCCGCAGCCTGCAATACCTACAAAGCTGCATACGCAGAGCTTCGTGAGTTTGAGGAGGATTTGCACAAACACATTCACTTGGAAAATAATATCTTGCACCCCATGGCATTAGAGCTGGAAGAAAAGCAGTGGCGAAATAGCCCACAAACCGCTACAAACCTTAGCACTTACTAATTTTTTGTAACGACGTTGCAGAGCAGAGAGCTGGGAAGTTTGGGAATAATTTCAAGATTAAAGCGTACTTTATATGGTATTGCGCAAAATGTAAAATTTGCTCAACGGTCTATCTCTGACAGCGAACAATTCGTTACAACTTTTTTATCTCATTTCTATTTCTTTTTTTATGAATACGTTCAAATATCTCGTCGCGGCAGCATTATTGGTGGTTGCTATTGCGTGTGCCAAACAGGATGAAGCCGCACAAAACGGTGCAAGTGAGACGCAACCGGCAGGGGGGCAGGAGGCAGTAAAAGACGATGAATCTATGAAAGACATCGTGAAGGTTGCTAGTGCCTCGAAAGACCATTCGACCTTGGTGGCGGCGCTGAAGGCAGCAGACTTGGTTACATCTATGGCAAATGCAGGACCATTTACGGTGTTTGCGCCTATCAATGCCGCTTTTGATAAACTTCCCGCAGGTACGGTCGAAACGCTTTTGAAGCCGGAAAATAAAGGCAAACTGGTGGACATTTTGTATCATCACGTGATGACCTCTGCTCTTGATGTGGATTTTTTCACCGACGGACAAACGCTGACAATGTTCGACGGCAAATCGGCAAAAATCACCAAAAAAGATGGTGCAATGTACCTTGACGATGCCAAGGTAATAGCTTCCATCAGAGCTTCTAACGGTATTATCCATGTTGTGGATGCTGTTGTGTTAGCGAAATAAGACGACCGGAAGGATCATCGGTACAGCACACATATAACTCTAACCGCATGGAGGCAAGGCAGGTTCAAAACCTCCGTGCGGTGTTGAGCCTGCATTGGGTTTTCCTGTGAAGGCAATGCAAATCCTGCCAACTGAAGGAATAGAATTTGGAAACAAGGTAAATTATGACTATTGCACATTTCTGCGCATCGATAGAATCAGGCAAAGACGGCGTTGCCAGAGTGCTTGAAGAAATTACTCGCTTTACAGGGAGTAAAAATATCTCTTCGCTCTTTGTTACTGCCGTACGTGCGGGGCGCACGGATGTCTGTTCTATCGAAGTGGTATCGCTGCCAGTACCCAAATATGATGGTTACAGGCTTTCTATCTCTACGGCGGGCTATATTCAACGCCGTATGGCAGAGTTGGATTGTGTGCCCGACATTATACATCTTCATTCGCCGTGTACGCTTGGTTTGGCGGGTATTTCGTTAGCCAGACGCTTCGGTATTCCTGTTGTGGCGACGTATCACACGCATTTCCCGACGTATTTGCAGCATCATGGCTTTCGCTTTCTTGACCCGCTTGCACGGGCGTATTTGCGATATTTTTACAATCGTTGTGATATGGTGTTTGTGCCATCGGAAACGCTGTGCGAGGAACTCCGCGAGAATGGTATTCGGAACGTGCAGTTTTTACCGCATGGAATTGATGTCTCGGCATTTCACAAATCGTTTGCCTCGCCTGCGCGGAGAAGAGCAGTGCTTGGAGACGATGAGCATACAAAAACGATACTGCTTTATGTGGGGCGTTTGGTATGGGAGAAAAATATACGCTTCATGGCAGAGGCAGTGCGCCCGCTTCTCCAAACGCGCAAGAATGTTTCACTGGTGGTAGTCGGCACGGGACCTGCCGAAGCGGAAGTGCGAGCAATGCTGCCGGAAGCGCATTTCTTAGGTTTTCGTGCAGGGTGCGAACTTTCTGAGTTGTACGCATCAAGCGATGTTTTTGTCTTTCCGTCGGACACCGAGACCTTTGGCAATGTTACGCTTGAAGCGCTTGCTTCCGGCTTGCCCTGTGTGGTTGCCGATGCCGGCGGTTCGGCAGATTTGGTGCAGAACGGCGAAAACGGGTTCAAAGTTTCTCCTCGTGATGTCTCCGCTTTTCGCTCTGCTGTGGCGTGGCTGCTGGATGATGCGGAGGCGCGGCACCGAATGGCAGAAAAAGCGTTTCATTCAGCACAAAAATCTTCGTGGGACGGAGTTTTGGAACGAATGGTGATGCTGTATGGTTGCATTCTCTTGGAAAGGCGATCATTTAGACCTCCAAAACGATTATTCTATGCCCTTCGATGTCGGCTGTTTTTGCCCAATAGTTTTTGAATGATGTTCGTTTTGCACTATCTGCCCGTTGGTATCCATTGATAATTTGCCACTAATCACTCTTAATTATGTCTGTTCATACATTTCACATACCTGTTATGGGGCTAGCCTTTACAATTGACTCGCCTATCAAAGTCGCACGATTTGGTATTTCATCGGTTATTTCTATTGTCGAAGATATGCTGATAGAGAAAATGCGGAGCCATTACTATTCGCAGATTCAGGAGGAATACTATCCGATTACGAAGGATGAAGAGGACTTTCGGGCAAAACGCATTACGGATTACCTTGATTTAGTCAACAAAATTGTACGCCGCCAAGTGGAGCAGCTCAAAAATTCTCCCTTTGAAGTAGGTTCAGAAATAGAAAAATACTTTGAGATGTTACCAAACAAAAGCAGTCTGCGGCTATTGTATCAGCGAATGATGGCGTTAAACGACGGGCAAGAAAAGAAAACACTGGAGCTTTTTCTGAGGGAGCAGATTCATCCCGGCAGGGTAGATGTGAATATTATGACCAAGGTAGATAAAGACAACAGGGACAGTACTGGCAGTCTCGTCGCCGATGGTTCGGATGCCCTTGCCGCTTTGAGGGGTTATGCCCGCAGCGGTCTTACTAATTCCGCTCTAATACTTTCAGCAGGTCTGAATCCACGATTGTATAATTATTTGGGAAAACTTCCAGAATTTTCTGCAAAAGGCTGGGGGGTATTTGATAAAAAGGTTGTGATAAAAGTAAGTGATTTTCGCTCCGCCATGATACAGGGCAAGTATTTGGCAAAAAAGGGAGTCTGGACAAGTGAGTTTAGAATTGAATCGGGCTTGAATTGTGGTGGACACGCCTTTGCTACAGATGGTTATCTAATGGGACCTATCCTTGAAGAATTTAAGAATAAACGAGATGAACTCATCGGGTCAATTTTTGAAATTTACCGACAAGCAGCACAAACGCACGGTGTTCCGGTTTTCGACACGCCGCACCCCGTCCAAATAACTGCTCAGGGCGGCATTGGTACCTTTGAGGAAGACGATTTTTTGCGGAATTATTACGGAATAGATAGTACAGGGTGGGGAACGCCGTTTTTGCTTGTCCCGGAAGCTACAACTGTTGATGACGAGACGTTGGAACTTCTGCGCAAAGCAAAAAAAGAAGATATTGTTCTTAGCCGAAATTCTCCGTTGGGTGTTCGTTTTCATTATCTTAAAGGAACAAGTTCTGAAATAGAAAAATTGGCTCGTATACAAAAAGGTAAACCCGGTAGCCCTTGCATTGAAAAACTTCTTGTTTCTAATACGGAATTCACTGAAGAGCCTATTTGTACGGCATCGCGTAAGTATCAAAAACTGAAAATAGCACAATTGCAATCCTTACCGATGTCCCCGAGCGAATACCAAAAACAAGTGCAGCCGATATTGGACAAAGAATGCTTGTGTATTGGTCTTAGCAATTCCGCCATTAAGTACTATAAATTGCCGACCGTAAAAAAGCTCGAATCGGTGAATATTTGCCCTGGACCGAACCTCGCTCATTTCTCAAAAATACTTTCTTTGCAAGAAATGATAGACCATATTTACGGACGGAGGACGGTAATCAAGCAAGCAGAAAGACCGCATATGTTCATCAACGAGTTAAATCTTTATATTGATTATTTACAAGAGCAAGTAGAATCAACAACAGCAGACACAAAAGGACTTCAGTATTGTAAGGTTTTTTACGATAATCTATTCAGTGGAATTGCGTATTACCGCCAGTTAATACTGACAGCCCTAAGCGATTCTTCGCATTCAAGAGACGCTTTCCAAAGCGGTCTTAACCTTGCTGAACAGCGCTTGCGCACGATGTTTGTTGAGAATTGACAATTTCTGCAATAGGGACGAATTATTATGATTTCCAATGCCTGCGCCTACGCACTTCAAGCGATGATATATCTCGCCGCTCAAGCGCCCAACAATTTTGTAGCGGTTGATACGGTTGCTCGAGAAGTGCATCTACCGCCTGCCTTTTTGCGCAAAGTGATGCAAAAACTTGTGCAGGCTCATTTAGTTGTCGCCATGCGTGGTGCAGGCGGCGGGGTATGCTTGGCAATAGACAGCAGGCGGGTGTCGGTGTACGACATTATTCTTGCCATAGACGGCAACAAGCGCTTCGTACAGTGTATGCTCCATCTCAAAGGATGCAGCGTCGAGAAACCCTGTCCTTTCCATGCAGAATGGACAGTGCAGCGCACGGCAATTCAACAGCAGCTGCAAGCACTTTCGTTGCATGATATTACGCAGACCGCAGCAATTTTTAATAAAGATTTCCGATGATTGATGTAGCAAAGCAGCGTGAAATTTTGTTTGGCGTAATGTGAGTGCAACAAGTATATTTGCACGATAATCAGCCATTCATTGTGTATTTGCACTCTTCTCACGCTATGACCGCATCCTGAAGCAATGCTGCAAATTGGCGGGTAATATGCCAGTGCTTCTTCCAAACTCACGCAGGCTATGATGGCATAGAAATCGGCATTGTCTCAGGCTTGACAAGGTACAATTCTTTGGGAGACGAACTGGAAATTGTGCTCAATGAACTACTTCGGAATGCAGGGTGGTTATGCAAAATTCCAAGAGCGATTTTCCACGAACATCTATCGTGAATTCTGTATGAAAATCTTACTTTGCTTCATCATAATGGTATTTGCTGCCTTGCCGCATCTGCGGGGGCAGGCTCCACTTGAACGCATAGAGATGGGCGCATCATCAACAATGCTGGAAGGTAAAGCAAAAGACATTTCAAACCCTAACAGCTGGGAGGAAACAAGTTTTCTGCTGAACGAACCTCTTGCGTTTTTCGGAAAAGTATCCCTGCAAACCCAAGCCGATTTTTGGAATAATCGTCTTTACAGGGTCAGAATGACATTTGCCCAACGCGATTGGGCGGAACTCAGGGATATGCTTCGCCAGCAATACGGCGAACCATGGAGAATGGACTCTCTGAGGCAAGAAGGTGCTTGGGGAGCGGTACAAAAGGGAGTTTTGACATATCAATCGGGGCAAGACATTGTCGTTACGGTATATGACGACGTGCAGAAAGATTTCCACTGGCAGGATTTGTTCCGAGGGGTACTGTTGTATGTTGTTCTTGCCATTATTGGCTTGTTCGTTTGTTATTGGCTTATCGCTTCTCTTGCTATGAGTTATTGCTCTCGGTGTAGATCCTTCGGAATGGAACTGCAAGAAGGTGTGCATTTATCGAACCTCAAAGCCTATCACACCGATACATCATTGTTTTCTACCCCGAATTTGGAGTATGACAAAACCTATACGCACAAATGCAAAAACTGCGGACACGTGAAGCAGAGTACGTATAGCGGTTGGTGGGCGAGTTATCGAAAACGTACCTAGCACAAAGTTGATGACTGTACAATCTTGATTTACTATGCTTTACACCCTTGGCAAAACACTGCTGAAGGGAGCAATACAGAAAATTTATTTGACAACCAGCAGTCTTTTGCTGTAAGTTTGAGTTGTTCTATCGTGAATTCAAGTTTTCACACACACACAAGTATTTTCATGCTTCGCAAACTCGCCATATTGCCTTTGCTCCTTGCGTACGTCGCTATGACGTGCCGCGTAGCATTGCCTGTGGTGAATTATTGGGTGAACTATGAGTCGTATCTGGAACGCTGCGAAAACAAGGCAAAGCCTGAGCTAGAGTGCGATGGCGCGTGTCAAGTCGAAAAAGAAATTGCCGTAGCAGCAGACGAAGGAAACACATCGCAAAACCAGACCATACCAAACTCACAGCGAACCCAAAGCACGGAAACTATTGAACTCTTTCACCTCGCCTCAGACATTTTCGCCTTTGTTACACCACAGACGGGAACAATCTCGTTCTGTACTGCTTTTGAATCCTCACTTCTTTCCGGCGTAGGAACTGTGCCGTTCCAGCCGCCACGTGCATAAAGACACCCTTCATTAACGTTTTCGTTCATGCTCTTGATTCTTTAGAATGTAGCGCCCTTGTGCGCTTACGTTTCGGATATGCCTATTCGTTTCCGTAATTCGGATGTCTTGGCAACGAGACTTCCTCCTTGAATTCAAGCTCTATTACCTTGCATACAAGATACATGCTTGTATTGCTGCTATGGCGGCGATGCGGCTTACTGCCGTATAGTCGTTATGTACACTTTTGTCATTTTTCAAACTTTTTACAAATAATACCATAATGAATACCATAATGAATACCATGATGACTTCTACTCGCCTTTCGCTCGCCTCTGCCGTTTGCGCACTTGTGCTGTTTGCTTCTTCTTGCCAAACCGTTACCCCGGTAGATAATTCCCCCGGCACACTCGCACTAACCGTTACGCCGACGGTCGGCTCACAAGCCTTTGATACAACCAAAACATTTAGTATCAATAATCGCAACGTGCGCTTTACGCTGGGGCAAATCTACGTAAGCAATATTACATTGGTTAAATCTGATGGCTCAACGGTAAAATTGACCACGACACCCATTAGCCTTCGCTCTGCATCCGCTACGGGCGACACTACCAACGCTGCTGCTATTTCGGTTACGGAGCAAGTCTTGTTTTACCAACATCACAGAGGCACGAATGCAAAAACAGCTGATAATGTGCCGTCCGGTCAATACACAGGCATTCGTTTTACGGTTGGCATTGAAAATCCGACAAATTTGATAGATGCTTCCGAAGTAGCTCGACTCTCGCCTCAACATCCGCTTGCGTTGATTACCAATGCTGCCGAACGGAACTGGTGGTCGTGGAATTCCGGCTATATCTTTGCAAAAATGGAAGGCGTTGTGGATACAAGTGTAGCAGGCACCGGAACACCTAATGTTCGTTGGTTCTATCACATTGGTTCAACAGGGTTTACAGCACCAATTTCTATTTCCAAAAACTTTGAAATCAAAGGCGGTCAAAGTTCAACACTCTCTCTGACATTTGATTATGCAAAAGTGCTTGCGGGGATTGATTGGCGGAATGCGCAAGATCGCTCAACAATGTGTATTCGCCCTGCGGCGGCATTCCCTAATGACCGCCCGCTTGGTACAAAAATCATGACTAATGTTGCAACTGCCATTACTGCGCAATAACATGAACCATAGTTCATCGGCTTTTTTCACCATTCGCTCTTCGCGAGAATCTCACCAAGAGTTGGTAGTACGGTTATATGCCGTGCTACCACTCTTTGTTGTTTTCGTGCTTATGGTTTCGTGTTCATCCGCTACTGAGCCTGTTGAAACACAAGATATTACGCCGTTTGTGGTGAATCTTCCGCAAGGATTTCCTGCACTCGCTGTTCCCGATTACGAACAGCCCATGACCCGCGCAAAAGTCGAGCTTGGTCACAAACTCTTTGCAGACCCGATATTGTCGGTAAACGGCACTGTTGCTTGTGCGACGTGTCATCAAGCACAAAATGGCTTCACTGCACCTGTTCCCGTTCCGACAGGAGTGTTCGGGCGGCGTGGACTACGGAATACACCAACGCTCACCAACGTTGCCTACAACCGTTCATTCTTTTGGCACGGCGGCTCGGTAAACTTGCAAGCGCAAGCCCTTTCCAGCCTTGAAAATGAGGATGAAATGGGCAACGAAGCCGAGAATATTGTTCGCACATTGCGGGCGCACCTTGAGTATCCGCGCCTGTTTCGGCGAGCATTTGGGAAGGAGGTGGATATTCTCAGCGTACTGGATGCGATTGCTGCTTTTGAGCGGACGCTCATTTCGGGAAATTCTCGGTACGACCGCTTTCAGCACGGTGATTCTTCGGTGTTGTCGGCAAGTGAAAAGCGCGGGCGGGCATTGTTTTTTAG
>Ga0075163_10006280_pt1 | contig 15732 bp, 10 predicted proteins | sample JI1023141ADNA_FD_71478 | JGI IMG/M metagenome (GOLD analysis project Ga0075163, IMG submission 71478) | Wastewater effluent complex algal communities from Wisconsin, to seasonally profile nutrient transformation and Carbon sequestration -... | ecosystem: Engineered > WWTP > Effluent > Algae... | reverse complement strand
GGCATGTTCTCGTTCTCGCTGCCAAGCCCATAGGTGACCCACGAGCCCATGCAGGGTGCACCCGAGAGAATGCGCCCGCTGTTCATCATCAGCATCGCCGAGCCGTGCAGCGGCGAATCGGCATACATGCTGTGCACAAATGCGATGTCGTCGACGCAGCGGCCGACGTGCGGGAACAGATCACTCACATATTTCCCGCACTCACCATATTGCTTGAACCCCCACTTGGGTCCAACCACGCGGCCCTGCTTCTTGGTGCCGCCGCGGCCCTTGGTATCGATATCGATCGTCTTGCCGTCGAGCGGGTAGAGCGCCGGCTTGTAATCAAACGTGTCGACATGACTCGGCCCGCCATACATGAAGAGGAAGATCACCGCCTTCGCCCGCGGCGCGAAGTGTGGCGCTTTGGGCGCCATCGGGTTCTCCCCGCCTGAGCTCATCGCGCTGGCGTTCACCGACCGGGGCCTGACGGCCCCGGGGAAGTAGCCATCGCGCGACAGCAGATCCACCATGCCAAGCGCGGGAAACGCGGCGCCGGACTGCCACAAAAACTCGCGGCGGGTGCGACCACAAAACGTGTTGCTCGGGTTCATCACTGGCCTGTCCTGAATCAGTCGAGGTAGAGGAATTCGTTGCTGTTCAGCAACACGAGACAACACCGCTGCAGAGCTTCGTCCGCGGACTTACCAAAATCGCGCTGCAGCTCCGAGGCGAGCCCCAGCAAGCGGTCGCGATCCACCGCGCGCGCCGGGCGCTGCGTGACGAGAGCAAGGCCAAGTTCGAGCTGTGCCGAAAGGTCGGCAGCACCGGCCCGCAAGCGCGCCGCCAGGTGCTCCGCCTGCTCCTGCGCAAAGGCTCCATTCAACATCGTGAGCGCCTGCGTCGCCTGCACGGTGGCGAAACGAACGGGACAACTGGTATCCGTATCCGCCTGGTCAAACGATGCCAGCAGCGGCTCCAGCAGCGAACGCTTGCTGTGCACGTAGATGCTGCGGCGAGCGGCCTGCTCCTGTGTCGACTGGCCCCAGGCGTCCTCGGGGCGGGATGCCGTAGCAAGCACTTCCGCAGGCATCGGCGGATAGATGCTCGGGCCACCCAGTTGAAGATTGAGGTCGCCGGAGACCGCCAGCATCGAGTCGCGCACCTCCTCGGCCGTGAGACGGCGACGATCCAAGCGCCAGAACAGATCATTCTGCGGATCCACTTCCGCCGCCGCGGGCACCGGCATCGACGCCATGCGATAGGTCGACGAGTTGACGATGAGCCGATGCATCGCCTTCAGGCTGCCACCGCGCTCGAGCACTTCACTCGCGAGCCAATCGAGCAGCTCCGGATGCGTCGGCAGATCACCGAGGCGGCCGAAGTCGTTGCTCGAACGCACGAGCCCGCGGCCAAAGTGGTGCTGCCAGAGCCGATTGGCGATGACGCGCCAGGTCAGCGGATTCTGCGGCGAAGTGATCCAGTTGGCGAGCGCCGTGCGGCGGCCGCTGCTAGGCCAATCGCCCGCGGGCGGTGCAACTTCGGCGGCGCCACCACCAACCATCGCCGGGAACGCCGGCACGACGCTCGCCCCTTGCGCGTGCGCGTTGCCGCGAATGCGCACGAAGCCCTCCGGGCCCGAGCGACCGTTCTCCTGCACACCGAGCACCTCCACGACCGCCATGGTCGGCGGCCGCAACCCGGCGAGCCCGAGGAACTCCTGCAGCGGCGCACGTTCGCCGGCCTGGTTTGGCAACGCAGCCAGCACAACCGGAGCCGAAAGACCGCCCGGTAGTTCCAGCGCCTGGGCGGCGACCTCCTCCTCCGTCAGCGCGCGGCCGTAGAAACAGATCTCGTCGAGATCGCCGCGGAATCCGGCGCCGCCGGGCAGCATGCGGCCGATGGCGATGTGCCTGGGTGCATCGAGCGACTGCGTACTGCCAACCGCTTCGCCGATCTTGAGGCCATCCGCAAACAACGTGATGCGGCCCGCTTCGCGATCGCGCGTGAATGCGACGTGGTGCCACTTGCCATCGTGATACCCGGGGCCAGAGGCCACGAACGTGTCGGGATCCCCCGAACCGGCGACGAGGCGCCCGTCGGAATGCCACGCAATGCCCCAATCGCGAACGATTCCAGGCACTTCGGCATCGACGAGACCTGCACCCGTAAACCAGCGCGTATCGTCCGCTTGCCCCGGGCCCGGCTGATCGCTGCGCACCCAGAACGACACCGTAAAGGAGTCCTCGACGAGCCGCGGCAGTAGCACGTAGTCGTCACCATCAAAGCGCATCGCCCCCGCGTTGTGCCCATCGATCGCAACCACCTGGCCGCGCACCTTCCCGGTCACCGCGCCGCGTTCGTCGCGCAGTTCCGTCGGCACCAGTCGATCCCCGGAGAACCGCGCCAGCAGTTCGCGTTCAGCCACCAGCGACAGTTGGGTCCGCGCCGACTCCGAGGTTGCCTGCCACGCCGACCGCGCGGCTGCCTGCAAACGCGTGCGCGACTGCTCGTGCGCCGTGTGGAACTCAGCGAGCGCTGCCGCATATCCTGCCGCGGCACCATCCGCCGGCACACTGTGGGCCTGCAGGTCGTAAGCCCGAACGTTCTCGAAGAACGCCAGGAACGAGTAGTAGTCCTTGGTCGGCAGCGGATCCCGCTTGTGGTCGTGGCAACGCGCACAACCCATGGATACCCCGAGCATCACGCGCGCCGTGGTGTCCGCCATGCCGTCGAGGTCGTCGTAGCGCGCCTGCAACGGGTCGGTCGGCTCATCATCCCAGATGCCGAGGCGGTAGTACCCCGTGGCGATGAGGTCGCTGACCTTCGGCGACGGCAGTTCATCGCCCGCGAGCTGCGTGCGAAGGAACTGCGCATACGGCATGTCGGCGTTGAGCGCGTCGACGACCCAATCGCGGTATCGCCACACGAACGGCTTCTTGCGATCCCGTTCGTAACCATCGGTCTCGGCATAACGCACGAGATCCAACCAATGGCGCCCCCACTTCACCCCGTACTGCGGCGAGGCCAGCAATCGGTCGACGACGCGTTCGTAGGCCTCGGGGTCTCCATCGGCGAGAAACGCTTCGATCTCGGCAGCGGTCGGCGGCAGCCCGGTCAGGTCGTACGTGATGCGCCGCAACAGCGCGTGACGGTCGGCTGCGACCGACGGTTGCAATCCGCGCGCTTCGAGCCGCTGCAGGATGAAGTGATCGATCGGGTTGCGCGCCCAACCACCGGTGGCGACCGCTGGAATCGCGGGGCGCTGCAGGGGCCGGTAGGACCAACCATCGCCCAAGGCCCCAACGGCCAGAGCCCCAACGGTTGGAGCCCCACCGCTGGGAACCCCAACGAGAGGAGCCTGGGCCAGCGCGCCGAGGGTGAGCAAGAACCCGGGGCAAAGCCCGGCGAAGCGCATGGCGGAGGATCGCATAGTCCCAGGGGGCACCCAGGAATACATGCGATCCGCGAGGTCCGCAAGCCGCCCGGCAAACCCTGCCAGGGCCGCTCACGCCTTCTTACTCCTTCGCAGGAGCGGCCGCGGCAAGTTCGGCCTCACGGATGAGGCTGTCGAGGGCAACCATGCGCGGATTGCGCGCATCGACACCCGCCACCAGCGCGCGCTGCAGGCTCTCGCGCGCCTGCATCAGGTGCCCGGTGCTGAGTTCGGCGAACGCGAGGTTGGAGTGCAGTTCTGCGGGCGCATTCGGCACGGCCTCGGCGCGCAGGAAGATGCGCGCCCCTTCGCTGTCCCCAAGCGCCAGCATCGCGGCCCCCAGATTGGCGGCGGTGAACGGCGAACGGCCCTTTTCGTGGGCGCGCTCCATGTAGCGCTTCGCGGCGAATGGCGATCCATCGGTCATTTCTACCGAGCCGCGCGCCGTCAGCGCGACGACGTCGTCGGGGTGCAGTTCGATGGCCCGATCGAGCAGCGTGCGGGCCCGGCCAACGTGACCCTGACGAGCAAGCAGGACGCCTTCCGCGACCAGCGCGTCGCCGTTGCGCGGCTCAAGTTCGATGGCTCGCGCAATAGTCGCCACGGCCAGCTGGACGGAGCCGGAGTCCAATTCGGACTGGGCGCGGTTGAGCAGATGCGAAGCGAGCCCGCGTCGCGTGACGGTGAGGCCACGGTCCGCCGGCATCTCGGCCGGTGTCACCTCAGGAATGCGCACGTCGGCTTTGCCGGCCGCCATCGCGCGCCCCTGCAATGACCCCGAGGTCCAGTCTTCGGGCCGTTCGGCATCGAGATCGAGTGAGTTCCACTGGAACCCGCGGCGCAATTGCACCATGCGGTGCGACCCGCGGCGAACCTCTTCGTCGATCCAGGTGTCATCGAGCACCCGCGGCGCGAGCAGGATCATCAACTCGACTTCGGTGCGCGACTGCACCGTGCTCGAGAACAACTGCCCGAGGTAGGGCACATCCATCAAGAACGGGATGCCCGTCCGCGTTTCGTCCTTGCGCGTGCTGCGGAGGCCGCCGAGGGCAATCGCCTGCCCATTGGCGACTCGCACGAGCGTCGTCGCTTCGCGCTGGCTGATGATCGGCACTTCGATGAGACCATCCGGGGTAACCACCGTACCGGTCTGCTCACGAACCTGCGGCGTGATGGCAACCGACAGGATGCCGTCCTCGCCGATCATCGGCTGCACGCTCAGGGTCACGCCCGATTCCACGAATTCGACCCCGTACTCGGTGCGAGCGACACCCTGGTCATCGATGACCTCGCGCGTGATCACCGGGATCTGGTCGGTGACACCGATCGAGGCCGGCTTGTTGTTCATCGTCGAGACGCGCGGGCTACTGAGAACCCGCACCTGCCCTTGGCGTTCGAGTGCATCGAGGAAGATCGAGAAGTCCCCCGTGTCGAGTACGCCAAACTTGAGCGCGCTGCCACCGGACGCCGCAGTCTGTGCAATGGCTGCACCGCCGCCAGCCAGACCGCCCTTGTTGCTGTTGAACAAGTGGGGAAGCAACGACCAGTTCACGCCCAGACTATGCGCATCGTCGAGGCGCACTTCGAGAATGCGTGCCTCCAGCGAAACCTGCTTGTTGGCCCGCCGCACGGTCGTATCGATCATCTCGCGCAAACGGGCAATGCCACTGGGCCGCGCTTCGACGTGAATCGTCGAAGCCGCTCGGTTGATGACCGTGCGCGCATCTTCGCCGAGCAACGTTGGTAGCGCCGTCTGCAGCTCATCCCAGAAGTTGCCGCTCCCGGAAGAGGAGGACTTCGAATTGGATGACGAGGAGCTCGGCGAGCTCCCCGACGATCCGGAGCTGCTTCCGGAGCTCTGCTGCGCATCCATGAGATCGACGTGCAGCGTCTCTCGCATGGTGTCGCGAATACGCAGGAAGCTGCCATCCCACTCATAACCCAGGTCGAGACTGTTAAGGAGCGCCTCGAAAGCTTCCTCGACCGTCGACCTCTTGATATCAAACGTGCATTCTGTGGCCTGCACGGCAGGGTCAATCAGAAGATTGATGTCCGAGTCCTTGAACAAGGCCAGGAGGACGTCCCCGACCGGGGTCTTGCGCGCCTGCAGAGCGTCCATTGCCTTGCCAGCGGGGCCGTCAGCCCTCTGCAACGAAGGGAGCGGAACGATCAGCATGGGCTGATAGACCGGCTTGCCACCACCGTCTTCGTGATCGAGGTGAGATGGCGAGGCATTGCCGGTGTAGGTGCAACCGGAAAGGGCCACCATCGCCGCGGCGATGGAGAGAATTTGCGCTGCCGACTTCACTTTACTTCCTCCTGATTTCCGTGTTGCTCCAGATCTGGAGCGGATTCCGACTTGGCGCGACGCCGGACCATCTCTGACCGGAACTCGCGCGGATACTGTTCTTCCAGGTCGTAGGTGAGGACTCGGCCCTTCCACCGCACCATCACGCTGCCGCGTTCGATCGCCATGACCTCGCCGGCGTCGATCTTGTCGCCAATGCCGACGACGCGACCACCGAGCACAGCCCGACGCGATGCTTCGCTCACCATCACCACCCCCAGCTGCAACATGGGCGGGTCGTCGCCAGACCAGGCGCCAAAGTCGACCGGCCTCGTCTCGACTCCCGGAGCAGCCGCAACCTGCGCCACCTGCGCCAACGTCGAGAACGCCACGCGAACTGGTTTTGTGCGGTCAAACGAGCCGTGCGCCAGCAACAGATCCCCGCAATTGACAGCATCCTCGACTTGCGCAGCGGCGCCATCGGACGGCATCGCCTCTTCCGTCTGGCCCGTGCCAAGGATGGCAATCTCGCCGCCGCCCAACAGCTGCCGAGCGGCGACTGCGGCACTCATGCCCAGAAACAACACGGCGACCACCGGGTTGATGCCCTTCTTCTTCTTGACCTTCCTCATCGTGACCCTCCCAGGTGATAGGTCGCCAACCCCAATTCGAACAGGATCTCGCTATCGGAGCCCGGCGTGACCTTGCCGCTCTCGACCAGGATGAGGCGCTCTTGCGTCTCCAGATCTTCCAAGAATAGACAGACCTGATCCGGCGTCCCGTGGCCAGTTATCTGGTACGACTGCTTGCCGGCGGTGCTCGACTGCGCTGCCTTTACGCTCGCAAAGACAACCCCCGCGGCGTCACCGCGCGCTTGCACGAATTCGAGGATTCCCGAGACGTCCGGATTGTCGAGCAGTCGCCATCGGGATGGCGGCGGGGGAGCCGTTTCCACCTTGCGCTCCTGAGCAAGCTCGATCTCCGCTGATAGCTTGGCGCGGCGCTCCTCTTCGGACTGGAGAATCCCCTCACTCGCCTTGCGGCCAAAGTACGCAACCCCCGCCAGGCCTGCCTGCAGCAGCGAGACGGACAGGATGGCGATCACCACCACGAGTCTTTTGCTAAACCGGCTCACAGAGACCTCCACGACATCAGCAGTCGAAAGCGAAAACAGTTGGGCTGCCCGGCAACCTCACCGACCTCTTCCTGGCCACTCGATTCCAGGTAAGGCAGCTGTCGCAACTGCCGCGTAAAGTCGGCCATGGCAGTCAGCGCCGCTTTGCGGGAACTGGCCTGCACAACGCCGGTCACCACCACTCGATCCGTGCTGGCAAACTTGAGTTCGTCCAGGTGAATCACCTCGGAAGCAGCATTGCTGACTTCGGCGATCAAGCGTGAGGTCGGTCGCCGCCTGTCCAGCACGGACTTCAGCAGGTCCGCCTCCGCGTCGACCGATCCCGACCCCGCCGACTCCCTTGCCAAGGACGCGAGTTCGGTATTCAAACGCGTATTCTCGGCCTCCACAGCGTCTACACGATGGTGCATGGCCAGGAACTCGCGTCCATTGATCACCGCACTCCAAGAACAGGCTAGACCAGCGACCACGACCGCGGCGAGACCAAGCAACTGCGTGCTGCCATACGGGACCTTGATGCTCGGGCGCAGCAGCAAGGAGGCAGGCAACTTCCGCGCCGCAATCGCCTGCAGCAACATCGCGACACCAAGGCCAGGCGATTGCTGCCCTTCGGTCAGCTCCAACGCAGTCGGCGCAAACCGCACCTCCTCCAGGTCCCCCCGCACCATCCCGATCTCGTCCTCGCCCAGGCCAACGCGTGTGCCCAACAACAAGACCTTTGGCACCGCCGCGCCGGTTTCGCGCAACCAGTCCACCGTCCGCGGCAATTCCATTGCCAACTGGGCGGCCAAAGCGCCTGAGCTACTGCTGCTCGCACCACCGATGAGGATACGGCGCACCTGCACCGGGGCATCCCCATCACACATGACAAACCGGGCGCGCCCCGTGTTGCATTCGAGGACCGCCACATGACCGCCGGCGACAGGTTTGGCGGCCAATGCAAGGCAGGACTCCATCGAGTGCAGACTGAGCACCTCGACCCCAGCGGCGCGGAACGCATCGTGGATCGGCTCCCAGATATTCTTTGCCACCGCGGTTGCGCTTAGCACAAAACGTCCACCCGGCAGTTTGCGGAGGATTCTCGTGGCCACCAGCACGTCGTCCTCGGACGGCATGCCGGTCAGGCGCAGTGCCTCTCGCACCATGAACGCGACGACATCGGCAGGCGACAACTTCGGCACGGTGCTGACGTAGTGCTGAATGCGGCGTTCGCCAAACACGACGTGCACCCCCGGTGCAGCCAGCAGCACCTCTTCGCTGATGCCGCGCAGGGCATTGGTGACGGCGTCGCGCGTCAGGTCTGCCAGCGGCACGCGGAGGCAATGCAGGACCTTCGTGACCCGCGGCGACAGTTCCGCCACGGTCACCGTCAGGGATCCCTCTTCCAATTCGACAATTACTTGGGTCTGCATGACTTCCTCAGATCGTGATGTCGTCCGCCGTGCCGAACGTGTGATCCGCTCCGGCACTGGTCAATGTGTGCGTCGTCCCGTCCCACTGCAGCGTTGTGCCAAACCCGTCCGCATCGTATTCCGCGCCGAGTCCGATGCTGGCACGCAGAGCCGGCCATGACCCCGTCACCGCCCCGCCACCTTCGATGTGGTTGGCCAGCACTTCCACGATGATCCGCAGCCGCGTCCAGGTTCGCCGCGTGCCCGGTATCGAGCCGTAGACGTTGCTTACGAACTCCTCGTTGGTAGCACCGTCGTCGGCACCGTTCTCACCTCGGCTATAGACGGTGGCCAAGTTGTTCACCGTGTCCACCGCATAGACGTAGCTCTGTCCACCACCAAACGGGTCCGCCGTCACCGTGTTGTTGACTCCAGGCTGCAGATGCACGCCAAAGAAGTCGGCGGCCGACAGCGAGACAGGAAATGCCGCGTTCTCGAAGTAGTAGGAATCGAGCGCCGTGCTGATCGCCACCAGCTCGTTGCGAGCCTCCTGTCGGCGATCGGACTCAATCACAGCGCTTGCCAACGGCACCGCGGCGCCAAGCAGCAGCCCGAGCACCGCCAACACGACGATGACCTCCAACAGCGTGAAGCCGTCTTGTCGATTACATGTCGTCATCCGTCCCTCCCACTCCGTCAGAACCCACGGCGATCACGCCGAGGCGATCATCCAGCTGCAACGGGCGGCCTGCACCATCGACGGCCAGTGCATCGTTCATCCCCAGGCGCTCCATGAGACCACCTGCACCCGTCACGGCACTCGGTGTCGACCACCCGGCCAGCATCTGGGCTGCATCAATGATGGCCGCATCCGCCGTCATGCTGACCGTCAAGGCGGCGCGCTCCAACGTCGACGCCGTGGCCCAGGCTCGTTTGGCTGCCGCATAGCCGTTTACCGCCGCAGTGAGGGCACTCCGTGACGACGTGCCAACCGCGCCCAGCGCAATTGCCGCGTCCACGGCACCCTGCAACTCCGTAACATAGACAGCGCGGACGACACGCAACGTGGCCCGCTGCCTCGTTCGCACCAGCGGTTCCGTCGCCACATCCCGCAGTTCGTCGTCGGCGGTGTTGAGTCGCCGATCTGTCCCGCGGCTGGTCACCCGGATTCCACCGGTCGTGATCCGGTACGTCAGGTCGCGGCCATTGCCGTGCGGGTCGATGCGCCAACCATCATCCACCCGCAACCCACCCGCAGACGCCAGCGCATCGAGCGAAGCGGGGAACGATCCCGTGCGCACAAAGACCTCACGCGCAGCGTTCGCAACGACATCGAGATTGTCCTGGGTTCGCACCGCCACATCGGCAAGCGGTGGCACGAACTTCTGCACGGCAAACAGGAGGCCGACGGAAGCCACGCCAACGACCCCCAGCAGCACCAGCAGAGCAAACCCTGCCTCGTTGCCCGCAACAGCACCCTGCTTGAGCGTGTTCATTTGCCAATCCCCTTCATCGCCGAGTAGATCGTCGACACAACGAGGACCGCGACGCCACCGACCACCAAACCAAGTGCCACGGTCACAATCGGCTCGAGCAGCCCAAGCGCCTTCTTGACCGCCTCCTTCACCTCGCGGTCATACAAACGACTCAAACGTTCAAACGTGATTGGCAGGCGGCCAGCCTCCTCACCGACCTTCAGCATGCTCAGGGCAACTGGTGGCATGACCTCGGCCTCTTCAAAAGCCTCGCCGAGGCGCGACCCACCGACGATGCGTTCGCGCGACGAGTCGATCTTGCTGCGGAACTGAGGAGCAGTCACCGCCGCACCACCGAGCTCCAGCGCACTCGTCATCGTGAGTCCGGCGTGCAACAGCACGCTGAACGTCCGGCAGAACTGAGCAATCGCCAGAGTCCCCACCACGTTGCGAGCCACCGGCAACCTTGCCAGCAAGCCGGTGGCAAAGATCTGGAACGCCGACGTGCGCATGGCCAGGAACAGGCCGATGACGAGGCCCAAGGAGCCGAGCGCGATCGCGAGAATGTGTTCCGCAACAAAGCCAGAACACGAAATCAGCATCCGACTCGCTGGCGGAAGTTCTGTCCCGATCTTGCTGATCACCGAACCAAGCCTCGGGATCACGAACGACAACAGGAACAGGACCATCGAGTAGCCCGCGATGGCTACGACCAACGGGTAGATCATCGCCTGCTTCACGATGCCACTGATCTCGATCTTCCATTCCAGGAAGCCGGCAATCGACATGAGCACGCTCGGCAGGCTGCCCGACTGCTCGCCGGCTCTCACGAGCGCGCAATAGACCGCCGGGAACGCGCGTGGATAGACCTCCAGCGAGTCAGACAAACTCTGGCCCGACGAGACGCGAGTCGCGAGATCGTCGAGCATCGCCGCCACCCGCGCATCCTCTTCCTGCTCCGCAACAGCTGTGAACGTGGACAGCATCGGCACGCCAGCATCCAGCGCCTCGTGCAAGGCCTGCGTGAGCAGCAAGAGCCGACGCGGCGTCAGCCGTACGTTGGTCGCGGCTGCACTTTCCTCGCCATCATCAACGGCCTGCGCTTTGAGCAGCGCCCGTCCGTCGCGATGCAGAGTCGCATGCAGGACGTGGACGTCCACGGCCTCAAGCTCCGCAGTGGTCTGCGAGCCGTCCTGCTCAAGTATGGTCGATCGGAATCGCATGGGAGCGCCCGAAGGGGAAAACGGGGATGGTCAAAGCTGGCCCAGGGGGGATTTGCGCCGGCTTCAGCGGGTCACTGCCGCTGCGACATCAGCACGCCGATGTCGTCGCCCGTGATGTCCGTCGTCGCGGTCGCATTCGCGCTGGTGTCAAAACGGCCATTCGGCCCCGCCGACAGCACGAAGAGGCGCTTGTAGTTCGTCGCGTGCGTGTGGAAGCCCGAGATGACGTTGATCACGTAAGGACGGCCCCAAGGATCCAACGGCGAGCTGCCCGCCAGGTACGGGCCACGCCACTTGTTGGAGCCAGTCGTCGCGTACGCCGCCGAACTGGTGCTTTGGGGCGTGTTCGCGAGCAGATGGTTGTTCAGGAGGTCACCGCGCGTCGCATTCATGCCCCACGTGATGAAGTTGCTGCCAGCCGTCCAGGGACTGGTGGTCGGCATCGTCGGGCCCGTAAACAACGAATAGACGTAGCTGTTCGTGCCCGAGCTGTTGCGAGCGGGATACACACCGACGTCCTTGTAGAACGACATCATTGCGGCGCCGACCACCTTGCACTCGGCCTCTGCGCGGGCCCGGCGCCCGTCTTCCATGTAGCTGGACAACATGGGGACTGCGATGCCGGTCAGCAGCAGCACGACAGAGAGAACCACGATGACCTCGACCAGGGTGAAGCCCCGCTGATCGGAATTGCCGATGGGGCACGATTCGTTTGCGATGCGCATGACTGCGCCATCGGCCAATCCCGATATGGAACTGTTGGCGATTTCCCCTAGCCTGACTTGCAACGATTCATGCTAGGCACCCCCAACGGTCGATCTAGTCGCCATGGCCGACGCGAGAGGCGACCTGATCGGGGCACTAGCCGTGAGCATTGACGAGGACCGCAGGTTCCTCGAGATGTCGTTGCGCGACTGCCCCGCGGGTGAAGCCGCGCAGATCGAGAAGCTCGCCTCGCTCGGCATGATCACCGTGGAGCGCGGCTACAAACTGTGGGCCGAGATGCTCGGGCTCCCGTTCCACTCGCTCGACGAACGCTCCCTCGATTCGCGCCTGCGCCACAAGCTGCCGGTCGAACTCGCCAATCGCCACAACGCGGTGGTCGTCGGTCAAGAAGACGGCATCCTCTCGGTCGCACTGAAGAACCCCTTTGACCTGCTGGCCGTCGACGAGATCCAGGAAGTCACCGGCATGTCGGTGCAGATGGTCCTGGCCACGCCAAAGTCCATCGCTACAGCACTCGAGCGCCAGCACAAGGGCTCGTCAGGCATCGAAGGGCTGATCCAGCGCCTGTTGAAGTCCGAGATCGACAGCCAGAGCGTGTCCGACGCCGACAAGCTGCGGCGCATGGTCGGTGACGATGCCGTCGTCAAACTCGTCGACCACCTCATCGAAGAGGCCATGCGCGCGCGCGCGAGTGATATCCACGTCGAACCGCAGCGCGACGGACTGCGCGTGCGCATTCGCGTCGATGGCGATCTCGACACGCTCTACACGCTGCCACCCGGTCTGCACCGCGCCGTGGTAGCACGCATCAAGGTCTCCTCCGGCATGGACATCGGCGAAAGCCGCAAGCCCCAGGATGGCCGCATTGCCGTTTCTGACAAGGTTGAGTTGCGCGTGTCCGTCTTGCCGAGTGTGCTCGGCGAAAAGGCCGTCATGCGCGTTCTCGACCGCACCGGTGTCACTCTCGACCCCAACAAGCTCGAGATGTCGGCGCACAACCTGAAGCTGTTCCAACACGGCTACTCGGCGCCCAATGGCATGTGCCTGCTGACGGGCCCGACAGGCTCAGGCAAGACCACGACGCTCTACACGGCCATGGCGGCGCTGAACCAGCCGGAGTCCAACCTCGTCAGCGTCGAGGACCCGGTCGAATACGAACTCGCTGGGACCACGCAGGTCCAGGTCGACGTCAAGGCCGAACGCACGTTCGCGAAGGCCCTGCGTTCCATCCTGCGTCAGGACCCAGACGTCGTGATGATCGGCGAGATCCGCGATGCGGAAACGGCGAGCATCGCCGTGCAAGCTGCGCTGACCGGCCACATGGTGCTCAGCACGCTGCACACCAACGATGCGCTGTCGACCATCCATCGCCTGTGCGACATGGACATCGCGCCGTACCTGCTCGGCCCCGCGCTGCGCTGCATCGTTGGCCAACGCCTCGTGCCCCGCATCTGCCCGGAGTGCGCCGTGCCCACGACCCCCTCCGCGGACATGCTGAAGGAGTTCGGCGTCGATCCCACCAATGCCCCCAAGGGCTTCATGGTGGGCAAGGGCTGCCAATCATGCCGCAATCGCGGCAAACGCGGCCGCTTGGCGATTCACGAAGTGCTCTACGTGTCACCAGCGCTCGCCGCGGCGATCTCACGCCGGGCGCCGGAACATGAGCTGCAGCAGCTCGCTGCCGAAGCCGGGTACCGGCGGATGATGCAAGACGGGCTCGAAAAGGCCCAACGGGGCATGGTCACGCTCGAAGACGTGCTCGCCGTCGCCCGCGTCGACTGAGGCTACTTCACGACGAAGTTGACGAGCTTCTTCGGCACGACGATCTCCTTCACGATCGCCTTGCCCTCCAGATAGCTGGCAACCGCCTGCCGCGCCGCCGCGAGCACAACGTCATTGGCGGCTTCCGTCGGCACCGTGATGCGACCGCGCACCTTGCCGAGCACCTGCACGGCCATCTCGACTTCGTCGTCAACGAGCATCGCCGGATCGACCTTGGGCCACGGCGCCCGCGCCAGCAGGCCTTGCCCGCCGAGACGCTGCCACAGTTCTTCAGCCACGTGCGGCGCGAACGGCTGCAGGATCTGCGCGTAGCGCAGCATCTGGCTGCGGCTCAAACGATCCATCGCCTTGGTCGCGTCGTTCACGAAGATCATCATCGCAGCGATCGCCGTGTTGAACGCGAGGCGCTCGATATCGCCATCGACCTTGTGGATCGTGCGGTGCAGCGCCTTCTCGATCTCGGGATCATCCGGGCGATCCGTGCCCAGATGCGCGTGCAACTTGCCGTTCTCGGCATACTCGGGCACGCACAACCGCCAGCTGCGCTGCAGGAAGCGGAACACACCGGGCACGTCCTTCGGGTTCCACGGCTTGCTGTCCGCCAGCGGGCCCATGTACATCTCGTACAAGCGCAGCGTGTCGGCACCGTACTCGGAGACCACGTCGTCGGGGTTGACGACGTTGCCGAAGCGCTTGCTCATCTTCGTGACGATGCGCTTCAGCTTCTCGCCCGTCGTGGCGTGCACGACGTCGTCCCCCTGCTCCTTGGTGTCCTTCATCGCCACGACCGCGCCGCGCGCATCTTCGTAGGCAAACGCCTGGATCATGCCCTGGTTGTAGAGCTTGTGGAACGGCTCCTTCACCGTCACGCGCCCCGCATCGTGCAGGACCTTGGTCCAGAAGCGCGAATACAGCAGATGGCCGACGGCATGCTCAGTGCCGCCGACGTAGAGGTCGACGGGCAACCAGTAATCGCTCGCCGCCTTGCTGCAGAACTCACTCGCATTCTGCGGATCGCAGAAGCGCAGGAAGTACCAGCTCGAACCCGCCGCGCCCGGCATCGTATTGATCTCGCGCTGCGCCGGCCGGCCCTTGCTGTCCTTCGTCGCGACCCACTCCTTGGCGCGGATCAGCGGCGACTCGGGCACGCCACCTGGCTTGAAATCGTCCATGTGCGGCAGCAACACGGGCAATTGCGCATCGGGCACCAGTTCCACACCATCCTGCGTGTGCAGCACGGGGAACGGCTCGCCCCAGTACCGCTGCCGCGAGAACAACCAATCGCGCAGCTTGTAGGTGATCTTCGCTTCGCCGCGCCCGCGCTTCACGAGCCAGTCAATGGCGGCGCGCTTGCCCTCGGCCAGCGACAAACCCGCCAACGACAGGCTGCAATCGGCGGTGCGACAATGCGCCGCGTACGGCACTTCGTCCGTGCAGCACAGTTGCCCCTGGGCGATCTTCGCGTCCTTCTCCGCATCGCCCGACTTCGGCGCAAAGATGCCAGGAATCGCGATCCCAAACTTCTGCGCAAACGCGAAGTCACGTTCGTCGCCAGCGGGCACCGCCATGATGGCGCCCGTGCCGTAGGTGACGATCACGTAGTCGGCGATCCACACCGGAATGCGCCCGCGCGGGTCATTCGCCGGATAGAGCGGGTTCTGCGCGTACGCGCCGGTCCACACACCGGACTTGTCCTTCGCCAGATCCGTGCGTTCCATCTCGCTCTTGCTCGCCGCTGCCTTCTGGTAGGCCTCGACGGCACCGCGCTGCGCCTCCGTGGTGATCGCCGCGACCAGCGGATGCTCGGGCGACAGCACCATGAACGACGCACCAAACAGCGTGTCGGGTCGCGTCGTGAAGACGCGGATCTTCGTGCCCTCGTGCCCAGCAACGTCGAAGTCGATCTCGGCGCCTTCACTCTTGCCGATCCACTCGCGCTGCATCGTCTTCAACGACTCGCTCCAATCGAGCGTGTCCAGCTCGGACAGCAAGCGCTCCGCGTACTCGGTGATCTTCAGCACCCATTGGCGCAGCGGACGGCGTTCGCACGGGTGATCCCCACGCTCACTCTTGCCGTTGATGACTTCGTCATTGGCCAGCACGGTGCCCAGGGCTTCACACCACCACACCGGCGCATTCGACTCGTAGGCGAGCCCGCGCGCGTGCAGTTGCTTCCAGATCCACTGCGTCCACCGGAAGTACGCCGGGTCCGCGGTGCTGATTTCGCGATCCCAGTCGTAGCTGAAGCCGAGGCGCTGCAGCTGGTCGCGGAACGTGTCGACGTTGGCCGCCGTGGTC
>Ga0075163_10006279_pt1 | contig 15732 bp, 8 predicted proteins | sample JI1023141ADNA_FD_71478 | JGI IMG/M metagenome (GOLD analysis project Ga0075163, IMG submission 71478) | Wastewater effluent complex algal communities from Wisconsin, to seasonally profile nutrient transformation and Carbon sequestration -... | ecosystem: Engineered > WWTP > Effluent > Algae... | reverse complement strand
CCCGGCAGCGCGCCGAGCTCCAGCGCCCGCGTCGTCGGCGCGTACGCCTGGCCAAAGTGCGTGAAGCTGGCGACGATCTCATCGCACGAGCTGGCCTCCAGACACGAGCGCTGGACATTTTTCTGAATGGCGCGCGCCACCACGCGCAGCACCGTGCCGCGCAGCAGCCGCTGCACCTCGCCCTGCGGCCGGTCGCCGCCGCGCAGCTCGCCGATGAGGCGCAGGATGTTCTGCCAGCGCGGCGAAAAATCGAGGTCGCTCACCGCCGCAACCAGCGTGACCACGCGCAAAAAGCGCTGATAGATCTCCGGCTCTGCGCGCAGCTGCGTGAGCAGCTGGATCGCGGTGGTGCCGCCGAGCGACATGCCCAGAACACTGATCCGCCGGTGCGGCAGCCTGCGCAGCAGCTCCCGATACTGCCACAGCACGAATGCGTGGCTGGTGCGGTAGTTGACGGCGTCGTGGGTGAGGATGCAGCTGTAGCGGCGGCTGTGCTGCCAGAGCAGGCAGTCGACCTGAATCTGCGCGACCGAGACCCCAAAGCCCGGAAAGATGATGAGCAGCTCGTCGCCTGGCACGGAGGCCGCGCTGCGCGTCGCGATGCGAAAGCGCGTGGGCACAAGCTCGCGAAAGTGCTGCGGAATTGGCTGGTCTGCGGCCGCCAGCACCTCGCGATAAGGGGGCGCAGCCGGCTCTGGCGTGACGCTTGATACGGCGAGATCCGGCGCGGCTGTGGTCGACTCCAGGGGCATCTCGGGGCAAGGTTGCACAGCGGCCCGCCGCGGGCAAGTCCCGCAGCTGCGGCTAGCGCTGCACCTGGGCGCGCGCCCGCTCCAGAAAGTCGAACGTGGCCTGCCAGCACTGCTGCGCCTGACGCCGCCACAGCAGGGCGTGATAGGCGTGCGGCTCGCCATCGCTGAACTGCGCTTCGCAGGGGACCTCCAGCTGCGCCAGCGCCTGCACCAGCCGGCGGCTGTCCTGGAGCAGCGGATCCGCGGTCCCCGCGCAGACAAAAAACGGCGGCAGCGGCCGCGGCGGCAGCTCGCCGTGCGCAGCGAAGCGCTCCAGGCACAGCAGCGGATCCATGAGCTCGCTCTGGTCCGCCCGGCCGGCAGGCAGGTAGCCATCGACCATCTCGATGAGCTCCGTGATCCAGGCCGGTCCCTGGCCGTTGGGCAGCAGCCGCTGGCAGTCTGTGACCTGAAGCAGCCCGCAGCTCGCCAGCACCGCCAGCGGCCGCAGCTGCGCCTCGCCCTCCCCATACAGCGCGGCCGCGTACGGCTCGGGGCGCGGCGAGCTCGTGGCGAGCGCCAGCGCCGTCGCCAGGTTCGCACCGGCCGACTCCCCGGCCAGGATCAGCTGGTCGAGGTCCGCCCCGAGGCCCGGCCCTTCGCGCCGCAGCCAGTCGAGCGCCTGGCAGCAGTCCTCCAGCGCCGCCGGGAAGCGATGGCGCGGCGCCAGCCGGTAGTTGATGCTGCACACCAGATACCCTTTGCGCGCAAACAGCAGCGCAATCGGCCAGTGCGTATCTTTAGACAGGCTCGCAAACGCGCCGCCGTGGATGTAGAACACCACCGGCAGCGCCTCGCGCCGCTGGGGCCGCTGGGGGCGCTGGGTTCGCCGGGGGCGCCGGGGGCGCCGGGGTCGATAGATATCCAGCCGGTGCTCGCCGAGCCCGCTGCCCGTGTACGGGATGTCGCGCAGCACTTCCAGATCGTGCACGCTCGGCCAGGCCCACGGCCCCAGACGAACCAGCGCCGCCGCCCCGTGCAGCAGGTGGTCAAAGAGCGCGCCCGGCCGGATTCCCACCCGTCGCCGCAGCGCCTGCCAGGCCGTAAGGTCCGCCGCAGCGCCAGCGGCGTCGCTGTGCGCCGACTCTGGTGACGGGGCCCGTGACGTGCTTTGAGAGTGCTGCTTCACGCTTTTTGAGCGTCCACAATAGCAACGCGTGTAAAATTGTGGCGTGTTAACCGTCGGACAAATGGTCGGCAACTACCGCATCGTGCGGCAGATTGGCTCCGGCGGAATGGGCGTGGTCTTCGAGGCGATCCACCCCGACATCGGCCGCCGTGCCGCCATCAAGGTCCTTCACACCGAGCTCTCGGGAAATCCCGAAGTCGTCGCCCGCTTCCTCAATGAAGCGCGCGCGGTCAACCTGGTGCGCCACCCGGGCCTCGTGCAGATCTTCGAGTTTGGCCGCCTGCCGAGCGGCGCCGCCTACATCGTGATGGATTTTCTCGACGGTGAATCGCTGTCGCAGCGCATGGCGCGGACCGTGCTCAAGCCGTCGCAGGCGCTGGCCATCACCGCGCAGCTCGCCTCGGCGCTGGCCGCCGCGCACAAAGGCGGGATCATCCATCGCGATCTCAAGCCCGACAACGTCATGCTCGTGCCCGAGCCTGAGCCCGAGGTTGCAGGCCAGCCCGCGCGCGAGACCGTGCGGCTGCTCGACTTCGGCATCGCCAAGCTGACCAGCACCGCTCCGGGCGGCGCCGGGCAGTCAGCGTCGGCGACGCGGGCCGGCGTGGTCATGGGCACGCCCGAGTACATGGCGCCCGAGCAGTGCCTGGGTTCGCACGCCATCGACGGCAAGGTCGATGTCTACGCCCTCGGGGTGATCCTGTACGAGATGCTGTCCGGCACCCGGCCCTTCGAAGCTGAATCGACGCTGGAGCTCATGCACCAGCACGTCTACGAGATGCCGCTGCCGCTGCGCCCCCGCCTCGAAGGCACCGACCAGAAGCTGGGGCCGCAGCTCGTGGAGCTGGTCGAGCGCCTGCTGGCCAAAAACCCCAACGAGCGCCCGACCATGGCCGAGCTCGTGGAGCAGCTCCAGGCCCGCAGCGCCAGCCTGGCCGAGCCCGCGGTGGTCGTTGCCCGCAGCACCGCCTCTTCGCCGCCGGTCTTTTCCCATCCGCCGGCGGGCCCCTCCGTCAGTGAGACCGGGCTCACTGTGGCGGCCCCGATCACGGCGTCGCACTTCATCGCCGGCCCGCCCATCAGCGATCCGCGCCTGTTTTTCGGCCGCGAGCGCGAGCTGCGCCGCCTCGGCAACCTGTGGCGGCAGGCGCCGCTCCAGAACGCCGCCATCATCGGTCCGCGCCGCAGCGGCAAGACCTCGCTGCTGGTTTTTCTGCGCGCAATCGCCGGTCGCAACCCGCAGCTGCGCCCTGGCCAGCGCGGCGACTTTCTGCCGCCGGGGCGCCCGCCGAGCTTCCTGTTCGTCGACTTTCAAGATCCGCGGCTCGGCACGCGCGACGGCCTGCTGCGCCACCTGCTGCGCGGCCTCGGGCTGCCGCTTCCGGCCAGCGGTCGCTGCGAGCTCGACGACTTCATGAACAGCGTCTCGGGCTCCCTGCGCTCTCCGACCGTGGTGCTGTTCGACGAAATCGGCGTCGCGCTCGAACGCTATGCCCAGCTCGACATCGGCTTCTGGGAGGGGCTGCGCGCCCTCGCCACCAATCAGGTCGAAGGCAACCTCGGCTTTGTGCTCGCCAGCCACAAGCCGCCGCACGAGCTGGCCCTCAGCGGCGCCGGCGGCTCGCCCTTTTTCAACATCTTCGGCTACACCGCCACCATCGGACCGCTGAGCGATGCCGAGGCGCGGCAGCTCATCGCCAGCTCACCGATTGCCTTTTCCGCCACCGATGTCCACTGGATCCTGGAGCACAGCCGCCGCTGGCCGATTCTGCTTCAGATCCTGTGTCGCGAGCGCCTGCTCTCCCTCCAGGACGGCGAACCCAGCGACAGCCTCGACTGGCGCGCAGAGGCGCTGGAGCAAATCGGCCCCTTTGCCAGCGGCCTCAAGTAAAGTGTCGGCCCAGGCCTGGAGCCTTCAGAAATCAGCATGAAAACGACCAAAGAAGCCGCTCCGCTTCGTCTGGCGCGCTCGACCAGCCCCGCCTTGCGCCTGCTCTACACGCCCCCCGCTGGCGTGGTGTCCCGGCCGCCGCACTTTCTGCGCGAAGGCGCGACCCAGATCGGCCGCGAGCTGGCGGGCCGCGGGCTGCTGCTCAGCGACGACGATCAGGCCTCGCGCGTGCATGCCACGGTGCACCTCGACTCGGCCAGCGGCCAGCTGCGCATCGTCGACGAGGGCAGCCGCAACGGCACCTTCGTAAACGGCCTGCGCATCAGCGACAGCCACCTCGTCGAGGGCGACATCCTGCGCATCGGCAACAGCCTGCTCCTGGTGCGCAGTGAGCCGCTCTCTGTCAGCGAGGGGCCCGATCTGCCCATTGCCGGCCTGCTTGGCTCGGCGCCGGCCATGCGCCAGCTGCGCAAGACCATCCGCCTGGTCGCGCCCACGCCGGCCATGGTGCTGCTGCTCGGTGAGAGCGGCTCGGGCAAAGAGGTGGTGTCGCGCGCCATTCACGAGCTCAGCGGCCGCTCGGGACCGCTCGTCGCCATCAACTGTAGCGCCATCCCCGACAGCCTCGCCGAGAGCCAGCTCTTCGGCCACGTCCGCGGCGCCTTTACCGGCGCTGCGCCGCACAGCGGCTTTTTCCGCGCCGCCCATGGCGGAACCCTGTTTCTCGACGAGGTCGGCGAGCTGCCGGCCGCGGTGCAGCCCAAGCTGCTGCGCGCGCTCGAAGAAAAGGCCGTGGTGCCGGTGGGCGCCACCGAGCCGGTCGCCTGCGACGTGCGCTTCGTCGCCGCCACCAACCGCGATCTGACCGGCGCCGTCGAGGCTGGCACCTTCCGCGGCGATCTTCTGGCCCGCCTGGCCGAGTTTACGCTGGCCCTGCCGCCGCTGCGCGATCGCCGCGAGGACATCCTGCCGCTGGTCCAGCGCGCCCTGCTTGCCGAGGGAGCCTCGGACAAGACCCCGCCGCCGCGGCTGCACCCCGAGCTGGCCGCGCAGCTCGTGCTCTATCGCTGGCCCTACAATGTCCGCGAGCTGCTCAAGGTCGCGATGGAGCTGCGCATCCGCGCCCAGGGCGCCACCGAGGTCGGCGTGGAGATGCTGGCCGACCGCCTGGCCTTGCTCGAACGGCCCGCCCCGTCGCCGCCCGCCGTCGCCGTGGCCACCCCGGTTGCGCCTGCACCGACGCTGGGTGCCGCGCCGGCTCCGCCCAAAGAGAAGGCCGCCTCCGCCCGCGGCCCGATCCCCACCCGCGAGGAGCTGCTGTCGCTCATGCAGCGCCACAACAACGTCATCGCCGACGTCGCCCGCGAGGTCGGCCGCTCCCGCGCCCAGGTCTACCGCTGGCTCCAGCAGCACGGCCTCGACCGCTCCTAGCCACCCGAAATTTGGCCGATTGGCGACGGAAACGTCCCCAATGTCAGACCCCTGTGCTAGGGCTGGAGGGTTGCCAGGCCTGGGGCAGGCGCTTGCTTCCCGACCTGGATGGTGATTATCTCAGCTGAACACTTAAGCAGGTCTGCGCATGCCGCTTTCGTCTTTTCATCCGCTCATTCAGGGCTGGTTCACCCAGCGCTTTGGCGCTCCGACGCTGCCGCAGCAGCGGGGCTGGCCGTCGATTGCCGCCGGGCGCAACACGCTGATCTCGGCGCCGACGGGCAGCGGCAAGACGCTGGCGGCGTTCCTGGCCAGCATCGACAGGCTATTTCGCGATGCGGTCGGCCGGGCGCTGCCCGAGCACACCACCGTGATCTACGTCTCGCCGCTCAAGGCCTTGTCGAGCGACGTGCGCAAGAACCTCCAGCAGCCGCTCGTCGAGCTGGATGCCGCTTCGCAGGCAGCGGGGCTGCTCATGCCGCCGCTGCGCGTGGGGCTGCGCACCGGCGATACCTCGCCGCAAGAGCGCCAGGCCATGGTCCGCCGGCCGCCGCACATCCTCATCACGACGCCCGAGTCGCTGTACCTGTGCCTGACCGCGGCGCGCATGCGGGCCAACCTGAGCGCGGTGCGCACGGTCATCATCGACGAGGTGCACGCGCTGCTGCCCGACAAGCGCGGCGCGCATCTGTCGCTGTCGCTGGAGCGGCTGGATGCCTTGTGCCGCGAGGCCGGCAACCCGCCGCCGCAGCGCATTGGCCTGTCCGCGACGGTGCATCCCATCGAAGAGGTGGCGCAGTTCCTGGTCGGCACCGGCAAGAAGTGCGAGATTGTCGACGGCAGGCCGCAGGGCCCGCGCGAGCTCGATCTGAAGGTATGCGTGCCCAGGCAGGCGCTGGGCCCCATCTGCACCAGCGAGCAGTGGCAGGACATCCACGAGCAGCTCGCCGAGCTCATCCGCACGCACAAGACGACGCTGATCTTTGTCAGCACGCGGCGCCTGTGCGAGCGCGTGGCGCACAGCCTGGCCGAGCGGCTGGGCCCCGAGGCCGTGATGGCGCACCACGGCAGCCTGTCGCGCGGCATGCGGCTGCGCGTCGAGGAGCGGCTCAAGAGCGGGGCGCTCCAGGCGGTGGTGGCCACCGCTTCGCTGGAGCTTGGCATCGACATCGGGGCCATTGATCTGGTCTGTCAGCTCGGCTCGCCGCGCGCGATCTCGACCTTTTTGCAGCGGGTGGGGCGGGCCAACCACCGGCCAGCTCCCGACGCTGTGCCGCGGGCGCGGCTGTTCGCGATGACGATAAACGAGCTGGTCGAGTGCGCGGCGCTGGTGCGGGCGGCGCACGGCGGGCTGCTCGACCGCCAGCTGGCGCAGGTCTGCCCGCTGGATGTGCTGGCGCAGCAGCTCGTCGCCATCTGCGCGAGCAGCCCCGGCGATGAAGGCCACGACGATCAGGCGCTGCTCGCGCTGTGTCGCGGCGCGTGGCCGTTTCGCGGCCTCACGGACGCCGACTATCAGACCGTGCTGACGCTGCTCTCCGAGGGTGTTGCGACCCGGCGCGGCCGACCGAGCGCCCACCTGCACTGGGATCGCGTCAACAGCCGGATCAAGGGGCGGCGCGGCTCGCGCATCTTCGCGGCGCAAAACGGCGGCACCATCCCCGAGCCCAACGACTTCGAGGTGGTTGTCCAAGGCGATGAGGTCGTGGTCGGCCGGCTCGACGAAGAGTTCGTGACCGAGAGCAGCCCCGGCGACATCTTTCTTTTGGGCTCCAACGCCTGGCGACTGCACAAGGTCGCAGGCAGCCGCGCCTACGTGACCGATGCCGCCGGGCAGGCACCGACGGTGCCTTTCTGGGCCGGCGAAGCGCCGGGGCGCACCTTCGAGCTCTCGCAGGCGGTCTCGGAGCTGCGCGGCGAGCTGGAGCGCCACTTTCAGGCCGCGGCCGCCGATCCGCCGCTGCTCGGCAAGCTGACCGCCGAGTGCGGCATGGCTGAAGTCGCGGCCGAGCAGCTGCTGTCCTACCTGCGCGCGGGGTACCTGGCGCTGGGGCGGCTGCCGACGCAGAGCCTGCTGGTCGCAGAGCGCTTTTTCGACGAGGGTGGCGGCATGCAGCTGGTCCTGCACATGCCGTTCGGGGCCCGCCAGAATCGCGCCTTTGGGCTGTCTCTGCGCAAGCGCTTCTGCCGCGCCTTCAACTTCGAGCTCCAGGCCGCGGCGACCGACGACGGCGTGCTCCTGTCCCTGGGCGAGACGCACAGCTTCCCGCTGGAGTCGGTGTGGGAGTTTTTGAAGAGCCAGACCGTGCGCCAGATCCTGACGCAGGCGCTGCTGGGGGCTCCGATCTTCCAGCCGCACTTCCGCCATGTGGCGACGCGGGCGCTGACGATTCCGCGGCGCCGCGGCGGAAAGAAGCTGCCGCCGCCGATTGTGCGCGTGATCACCGAGGATCTGCTGGGCGCGGTGTTTCCCAATGCCGCCGCCTGCCCCGAGAACCTGCCGGCCGGCGACATCGAGATCCCCGACCACCCGCTGGTCAGCGAGACGCTGCGCGAGTGCCTGGAAGAGGTGATGGATGTCGATGGGCTCGCCCGTCTGCTCGCTGAGATCGAAGGCGGCCGGGTGGCGGTGCATGCCGTGGACACCACCGAGGCGTCGCCGCTCAGCCACCACCTGATCCACGCCGCGCCCTACGCCTTCCTCGACGACACTCCGGCCGAGGACCGGCGGACGCGGGCAGTGAAGACGCGGCGCGTCGACGAAAGCTCGGTCATGCCGCACATTCCCGAGGCGGGCCTCGATGCCCAGGCCGTGGCCGCCGTGCAGGCGCAGGCCTGGCCGCGCATGCGCGACGCCGATGAGCTGCACGATGCGCTGCTGACGCTGCACTACCTGCCCGATAGCCACCTGCGCCTCGATCCCGAGCTGGGCAAGGCGATGCAGATCCTTTTGCAGGGGCGGCGGGCCGCGCTGCTCAGCTGCGGGCCGCTCAAGGCGCTGGTGGCCAGCGAGAGGGCAGGGCGGGTGCGGACGCTGTTTGCCGCGCTCTGCCAGGAAGACCCGGGGCGCTATCTGGCCGCGAGCTTTGACCCCGAGCCGCCGCCGCTCCTGGATCCCTGCCTGCGCCTGGACGAGGAGGGCGCCGACGAGATGGTCCTGCTGGAGACGGTGCGCGGCTGGCTGGCGGTCACCGGTCCGTGGGCGCTGCGCGAGCTGGCCAAGGCGCTGTGGCTGCCCGAAAGTCGCGTGCTCGCGGCGCTGCTGCGCCTGGAGTCGGAGGGCATGGCCTTGCGCGGCCACCTTCTGCCCGGGGCGCCGCCCGCTGCCGACAACCCGCAGTTCTGCGACCGGCGGCTGCTGGCGCAGATCCATCGTCTGACGCAGCGGCGGCTGCGCAGCGAGATCGTGCCCGCGACGCCGGCAGAGCTGTGGCAGCTCCTGGCGCGCTGGCAGCACCTGTGGCCCGGCACGCAGCTGCATGGACCGACGGGGCTTATACGAGTCATCGAGCAGCTGCAGGGCTTTGTGACCTCGGCGGGCGCATGGGAGGAGTCGCTCTTGCCGCAGCGGCTGCGCGACTACAGCTCCACCTGGCTCGACGGGCTGTGCCTGTCGGGGGAGGTGTCGTGGGGGCGCCTGCGGCCGGCCGCGGGCGGCGGGGAGGGCAGGGGAGCTTTTACGCGCTCGACGCCGATCAGCCTGTGGCAGCGGGTCTGCGGCGAGTGGCTGGTGCCGCCGCGGCCGCCGCTGTTCAGCGAAGCGCTGCCTGCGGCTGCCAAGAGTGCAGTGCCGTCCCTGAGCGCGGCGGCCGAGGCGGTGCGCGAGCAGCTGGGCCGCAAGGGCGCCTGCTTTCTGGGGCAGCTGTCGCTGGATCTGGGGCAGTCGGTGCAGTCGATCCTGGATGCGCTGGCCGAGCTGTGCGCGGCGGGGCTGGCGACCTCAGACGGGGCGGCCGGGCTGCGGCTGCTGCTGTCGCATGTGCAGATTCGCGGGCGGCACGACATGGCGGCGGCGCTGGGCGCCGGGCGCTGGTCGCTGCTGGAGGCGACGGCTGCGCCCGGCGGGGCCGGGGTGTCGCGCTGGCGGGGGGCAGAGGCGGTGCTGGGCGCGGAGGCGGACTGGGACAACCCGGCGCTGCTGGAGCGCTGGGCCGAGCAGTACCTGAGCCGCTACGGCGTGCTGGTGCGCGAGCTCATCCTGCGCGAGCCGTGCGGTCCGCCGCTGCACGTGCTGGCGCGGCTGCTGCGGCGGCTGGAGGCGCGGGGCTTAGTTCGCAGCGGCTACTTTGTGGCGGGGCTCTCGGGCGAGCAGTTTGCGACCCCGGAGGCGCTGGAGGGGCTGAAGCTGGTTCAAAAGATGCGGCGGCAGAAGGCGCCGCCCGTGGAGGTGCTGGTGAGCGCGGCGGATCCGCTGAACCTGACCGGGGTGCTGTTTCCGGGGGCGCGGATTGCGGCGACGGCGTCGGCGCCGATCCTGTTTCGCGATGGCGAGCCGCAGCTCGGCTCGGGCGGGGCGCTGGCGGCGGCCGGCGGGTAGGTAGGGGTGCGATAGCCGTTCGCGGCTTTGCAGGTTGAGGAATGCGGCGTTAGAGTGCCTAACAATACTGGCGACCGAGGATTTGGCCCGAGACCCAAGCAGCGCAAGGCACGACGAGGGAGCAGGCGCAAGAGCCTATTGCTCCTGTGACCGAGGAGCAACGCAGCGATGCGCCGGGGATCGGGACAAAGCCGACCGAGCCGGTATTGTTAGGCACTCTCAGATTGTCGGGACCGATTCAGCGGACGAGAGATACAGGCAAGAAGAACATGGCGAACTTTCAGACGTACCTGCGAGAGATCAAGGCAGCCATCGCGGAGACCTCGGTGGATGCCATCAAGCAGCAGCCACCGCAGGTGCTCATCGATGTGCGTGAAGGCGATGAGCACCAGGAGGGCTACATTCCAGGGGCGCTGTGGATTCCGCGCGGCAAGCTGGAGCTGCGCATCGAAGATGCGGTGCCGGATCGCAGCTCGGATGTGGTGCTGTACTGCGCGGGCGGCAACCGCAGCGCCCTGGCGGCCAAGACGCTGGCCGACCTGGGCTACACGCGGGTGCGGTCGCTGGCAGGCGGGTTCGGGGCGTGGAAGAAGGCTGGACTTGCCGTCGACAAGCCGTTCATCTTCAGCGACGCGCAGAAGTCGCGCTACGCCCGTCACATGATGCTGCCCGAGGTGGGCGAGACCGGCCAGGCGAAGCTCCTGCGCGCGCGGGTGCTGCTGCTGGGCGCGGGCGGGCTGGGGTCGCCGTCTGGGCTGTACCTGGGGGCGGCGGGCATCGGCACGCTGGGCATCATCGATGACGATGTGGTCGACGCCAGCAACCTGCAGCGGCAGGTGCTGCACAACACCACGCGCATCGGCAAGCCCAAGGTCGAGTCGGCCAAGCAGACGATTGCCGAGCTCAACCCCGACGTGAACGTCATCGCGCACTCGCTGCGGCTGACCTCGGAAAACGTCCTCGACATCATCAAGGACTACGATGTGATCGTCGACGGCGCCGACAACTTTCAGACGCGCTACCTGCTAAACGATGCGGCGCTCATCCTGAAAAAGCCGGTGATTCACGCGTCGATCTTCCGCTTCGAGGGGCAGATCACGACGTTCCTTCCGTATGACGGGCCGTGCTATCGCTGCCTCTATCCCGAGCCGCCGCCGGCCGGCATGGCGCCGTCGTGCAATGAGGCGGGCGTGCTGGGTGTGCTGCCCGGCGTGATCGGCGTCTTGCAGGCCACCGAGGCGGTGAAGCTGATCCTGGGCATCGGACAGTCGCTGTCGGGGCGGCTGCTGATCTACGACGCGCTGGCCACGCGCTTCCGCGAGCTCAAGCTGCGCCGCGATCCCGGCTGCGTGGTCTGTTCGGATCCCAACAAGAAGATCGAGCTCATCGATTACGAAGCGTTCTGCAACATTCAGTAGCGCCGGATGGCCGCTGCACCCTCCCCGCAAGACTCTGTCAAGCGGCTCCTCCCGTGGCTGGTTGCAGTCGCGTTCTTCATGGAGTCGCTTGACACAACCATCCTGAATACCGCGGTTCCGGCGATTGCGGCAGCGCTGAAGGTGGCGCCGCTCAGCATGAAGTCCGTGCTCACCAGCTACACGCTGAGTCTGGCGGTGTTCATTCCGATCAGCGGCTGGGTGGCGGATCGCTACGGAACCCGGCGGGTGTTTGCGTCGGCGATTGGCATCTTCACGCTCGGCTCGCTGCTGTGCGGGCTGGCAGACGACATCCAGCTGCTGATCCTCTGCCGTCTGCTTCAGGGGTGCGGCGGCGCGCTGATGGTGCCGGTGGGACGCCTGACGCTGGTGCGCACGTTTGCGAAGTCAGAGCTGGTGCGCGCCATGAGCTTCGTGGCGCTGCCTGCGCTCATCGGGCCGCTGCTGGGACCGCTGGTGGGCGGACTCATCGTGCGGTACCTGCACTGGCGCATGATCTTTTTTGTCAACATTCCCATCGGACTCCTGGGTCTGTACCTGGTGTATCGGCACCTTCCGGACTATCGGGCGGCAAGTCCGAGCAAGCTCGACTTCATCGGGATGGTCCTGTTCGGATCGGGAATCGCGCTGCTTTCGTACATCCTGGAGATCTTCGGCGAGCATACGCTGAGCGGTCGCGAGATGCTGGGCCTGCTGGTCATCGCGCTGCTGCTGCTGCTGGGATATTGGCGGCATGCGGCCAGCTCCACGCATCCGCTGCTGCGGCTGGAGCTCTTCCAGCTGCGCACCTTCCGCGCCGCGGTCTCGGGCAGCTTCTTGACGCGGCTGGGCGTCGGTGGAATGCCGTTCCTCTTGCCGCTGCTCTATCAGGTGGGACTCGGATATACGCCCGTGCAGTCGGGACTGCTGATCATGCCGCAGTCGATCGCGGCCATGAGCCTGAAGGTGCTGATGCCGCGCATCCTGACGCGGCTGGGACATCGCACGGTGCTGCTCCTGAACACCGCGATCCTCGGGATCCTGATCGCGCTCTTTGCCACGATCGCAGCGAGCACGCCGGTGTGGCTGATCGTGATTCAGGCGTTTGTGTTCGGATTCTTCATGTCGCTACAGTACACAAGCATGAACACGCTGGTGTATGCCGACGTCGCTGACACCGACACCAGCATGGCCAGCACGATCGCGAGCACCGTGCAGCAGATGTCGATGAGCTTCGGCGTAGCCACGGCCTCGCTGGTCACGGCGCTGTTTGTGCCCGACCGCTTTCACTGCGATTCCCATCAGATGATCCGCGGCATTCACAATGCGTTCTTTGTCTTGGGCGCGATCACGATCTTGAGCTCCGTGATCTTCCGCGAGCTCCAGAGCAGCGACGGCGAGAGCATCAGCCAGCACCGAGGCAGCGTGCCGCACCCAGAATAGGGCTGGGTGCGGGCGGTGCGCGGCTACAGCGCGACCTTGACGGTGAGGGTCTGGTAGGCGCGGACGCCGTTCACTTCGCGGGCAATGACGATGGTTCGCACAGCGACGGTCGCTTGCAGCGAGATGCCGAGCAGGCTCAGCCGGTTCCAGCCGATCGAGTCATGGGAGCCGTTGCAGGGAGTGGCGACGCTGGCGCGGAACGCGGCATCCACCGCGGCGTAAGAGGGATTCAGACCCAGGTCGTTGGGCAGCACGCAGTAGCTGTCGCCGGGCTGGCTGAGGGCATCGAGATCAATGGTGCCCGTGACCGAGGTGACGATGCCCAGCAGGCTGGTCGCGACCTTCAGGTTGAGCAGCGAGGCGACATAGTCGGGGCTGGCGACGCCCTGGAGCGACACTGCGGCGCCGACGGTGGCAGCGGGCTGGGCGGGGCGGCTCTGATTCGTGGTCGCGGGATCCTCGGCATAGACCACCTGGACCACGAAGTCCCCGTGAAAGGTGATGTCCGGAAGCAGCGAGGCGTTCACGTAGAATGCTGCTGCCGCGTCGGCGCTGAGCCCGAAGCCCACAGGGGTGCTGGCGTAGCCACCGAGGAGCGTGATCGGCGCCTTGGGAACATACAGAACGGGGGAGCCGGCGTCGGCCGCGATGCGAATGCCATCCACTTTGAGCACGCAGGCCGCGTTGTCCTTGGCCACGCTCAGCGCCGCGTGTGCAAGCGGAGTGGTGGCGTTGACCGCCAGGCTCCATGCGCCCTGCCGACCCTCGCAGCCTTCGCCGTAGGTTCCAGTGACTTCCTGAACCGTTCCAATGCCCACGGCCTTCTGGCTGTTCGCGGTGGCCTGGGCCGTCGGATAGACGGTGCCTTCAATCACTCCCTGCGCTTCGCAGCCCGCTGCGGAGAGAAAGGCGAGGGCAGCGGTGGCGAAAAAGCGGCCGTAGGAACGTGCAGTCTGCTTAAACATTCGAGCTCCTTTTAGGTACTGAGGCATGGGCGAAATTGCTTGAGCGCCGACCTGAGCAGGCGTTGTGCCAGAAGAGCCCTGCTCTGGTTTGGAGACGGGAAATGCCAAAAAAGAGGAGCTCCGAATTCATTCGGAGCTGATCCGGTTTCTGATCGGGATCGGAGATTCATTTTTGCGAGCCAAATTGTCAGCGGCGGCAGGAAAGCCGAGCGGGGCTGATGGGCGAGCAGGTGCGACAGCAGCAGCCATGCCGAGCCAGCGACCGGCTCGCCCGCTGCCGCTGATTGATTTACTGCCTAACTTATTGCAACCTCTGCCTTCTGCTGCCTGTCGGTTCCGCTCATGAAAAAGGAGTCCTGGTGCACACTGCGTTTCGCCTCTTGATCCTGGCGGCGCTCGCCATCGGCGGCTGCGCTGCCCACGCCCCGTTCAATCCCGGGACCGACTGCGCGAAGATCGCGTACTGTGGACAGTGCGCCTCGCGCGGTGGCTGCGGCTGGTGCGGTGCTGCCAGCGAGTCCGGCAGCGGTCAGTGCATGGCCGCGGGCAGCAGCGAGTGCGCTGCGCCCCGGAGCATGTGCCAGACGCCGGATCGCTGCCCGCCGCCGCCTGCCGATGCAGCTGTCTCTGGGACATCCGCTGCGACGGTGGCCGCTGCTCCGGCCGATGCCTCGGCCGAGATGAAGGCCGTGGGTCCGAAGAAGTACGAAGCCATCAAAGGCGCGCTCACGCACGCATTCCCGCAGGCCAGCGTCTCGAACAACATTGTCGATAAGGTTGTGCGCCTGCTGCTCTATCGCGGCAGTGGCCCAAACGGCGACGGCACCCAGCGCGAGGTTGCGCCGCTCAGCCGGCGGGTCGAGGCCAAGGAGCACCGTCTGTACCTGGGCGACGCCATCCACTACCGCGTCAAGTCCATGCCTCCTTTGTCGCAGCCGATGCGGTCGGAGTTCATGATGACGCTGCCCATGGTGCGCGTGACGCTGCCGCAAAAGCTCGACGCCAAGAGCGCCAATCTTGCGACCGAGCTCGGGGACGTGGATCTGTCGCGCGACCACCTGCTCGGAAGCGTGGAGCTGGTCGCGTCCAAGTATGAAGCGCCGCAGTATCTGGGCTACCGACCTGCGCGCGTGGACCTCATCACACCGACGCGGCGCGCAGGCTCGCGCTTCGCCGCCATGGCCGTGTATCTGGGCTACCGCAACCTGACGGATGCCGGCCCTTCTTTTTATTTGCTCGAAGCCGGCACCGCGACCGGCGATGCCAAGATGATCTATTTTTCGCCGGACATGAATCCCATCGGCAGCGTGCCCAGCTACTATCTGCCCACGCCCTTTGTCTCGATGAGCAACACCTACAGCGGCGGCATCACCATGCAGCCTGCACCGCACCAGGACGAGCCGCAGCGGCTCGTGGTCCGCTCCTACTCACCCGGCGACAAGGACCCCTACATCACCGTGACCGTCCAGTACAAGCGCGCGACCTCGATCGATCTGCCGATTCCGCTTGAGATCACCGCGGACGCAGGGGCTCGGGTCGCGCTCATCGCCAAGACCATGGGGCTCGACTCGGCAGTGCAGCTGCAAGAGCTGCTGGCCAACCTGGGCAGAAACCTGAGCTGGATGGAGTATCCGCACTACGAAGGCGCGAAGGATTAGGAAGAGACCCGCAGCTTGTGCGAACATGACGCTGACCAGGTATCGCCGATGCTGCCCGAGAGATCTTCAGGAGTCGTTCTTGGCGAGCGGTTTGCGCTCGAAGCGCGTGTCGGGGAAGGTGGGATGGCCGCCATCTACCGGGCGCGCGACCAGCGGACCGGCAGCGTGGTTGCCATCAAGCTGCTCCACGCCAACGCCAGGTCGGCCTACATCCAGGAGCACTTCATCCGCGAGGCCGAGATCCTCGCCTCGCTGGAGCATCCGCACATCGTCTCCTACATTGCCCACGGCCGCGCGCAGGACGGCGCCGCCTATCTCGCCGTCGAGTGGCTCGATGGCGAAGACCTGGCCCACCGCCTGACCCGCGGCCCCCTGCCGCTGAGCGAGACCCTCAAGCTCGCCACCATCCTGGCCGACACCCTGAAGATGACCCACAGCCGCGGGGTGATACATCGCGATCTCAAGCCCAGCA